>Ga0265595_1001954_pt1 | contig 14859 bp, 11 predicted proteins | sample saktaG_15_FD_190148 | JGI IMG/M metagenome (GOLD analysis project Ga0265595, IMG submission 190148) | Saline water microbial communities from Sakinaw Lake, British Columbia, Canada - sak_2013_06_06_50m | ecosystem: Environmental > Aquatic > Non-marine Saline and Alkaline > Saline ... | reverse complement strand
ACTCTCCGCGGATGGGCGACATATTGCTGACCACGGCGTATTTCTCGTAGACACCCTGTAGCAGTTTACCATCGACCAGCCGATCCACCAGCGAAAGAATTGAATCGACCAGCGCGATTAACGCGATAAAGGCAATCAGCATTGCGGCCACATTCGCGGCCAATTTCAGTCCATCGGTCACGCCCTTGGAGGCGGCATCCAAAAGATTGGAGGATGTGACGAAATCCGACGGGATATCCGTATTGCCGGCGGTCTGGGATTTTTCGGTTTCGGGGTAGATGATTTTGGCGATCACCAGCGCCGCCGGAGCGGACATCACGCTGGCGGCAATCAGATGCCCGGCGCTGATTCCCATGCGGATATAGCCGGCCAGAACTCCGCCGGCAATCGTCGCGAAGCCGCCTACCATCACGGTCAGTAGTTCCGACATAGTCATCTTATTCAAAAAAGGATTGATCAGCAAGGGTGCTTCCGTCTGCCCCACGAAAATATTGGCTGAACAGGACAGCGTCTCCGCCCCGCTGGTGCCCATCGTCCACTGCATGAAGCGCGCCATAGCTTTGATCACCCGCTGCATTACCCCCATATGGTACAGCACCGACATAAAGGCCGCGAAAAAGATGATCACAGGCAGAACCGAAAAGGCAAATTGGTATCCAAATCCCGGCCAGGTATTGGTGCTCGGATAGAAATGTTTGGAGACCGCGAGGTTTCCGAAAAGAAACTCGGCGCCGTAGTCGGAGAGGCTTAAAAATTTGGCCACCTTCTGGCTTACGAAGGCAAACAGCTTTTCCCCGGTAATCCCGTTGGTCACCAGCCAGGTGATACCCGCCGTGAGCAGAGCACCCGCCAGCAATTTTTGGTGCCGGGTTTGACGGAAGACAGCCAGCAGGATGATCGTCGCTAAAATCGCCAGCCACATCCATTTCAAAAGCCCAATTTGGGCCAGGCTGTAAAAACCAATCCCGCCCAGCGAGGCTATTCCCAAGACGATAACCACCCGCAGGATCTGTCGTGTACGCTCCGGTGCGGCGTTGATATAGTCTTTATAAATAAATACCAGAAGTAATGAGAGGAACAGTGCCATGGCGCAGTAGGACAACCACGGGGCGCCCAGGATAATTGCAGCAAAAAGCATTTGCAGTAAAAGGCCCCAGACCACCACACGCGCCTGGATTTTGCGGCGGTTATTGGACATCAGGTAGGCGATTCCCAATAAAACGATTATCCCTAAAAATCCTATCAATCTCATCAACACCTCTGTTCTAATACATCTTTATGCGGGTGGAACAATGCCGGATGTGAATCTATGCTTTCGTCGGTCTATTTCGATTTTATCTCCCCATTCGGGAATCGGTTCGATTTATATTGAATACAATATAATATGAAAAATGAAAAAACAATAAAAAAATCACAGCTCCGGCGCCTCGAAGCATCCCCGGCAGCGGGCTTCATATATATCCTTAGCACCCAGCAAGACCCTTTCGTGCGAAGCCGATAAACGTTGGGTATAATTGGCCGGATTTCCGCACTTCATGCAAATGGCGTGGGCCTTGGTAATGTACTCCGCTTCCGCCAGCAACTGCGGAATCGGTTCAAAGGGAACTCCGCGATAGTCTTTGTCCAGACCGGCTATTATTACCCGCCGCCCGGAGACTGCCAGTATTTTAGCAACTTCGACCAGCGAAATATCAAAAAACTGGGCTTCGTCAATGCCGAAGACCTGGGCCTCCCCGGCGAATTTTAAAATATCCCCGGCTTTTTCCACGGTCCGCGAAGGAATCCGCTGCTTGCTGTGTGAAACGATATGTTTGCTGCTGTAACGAACATCGATCGCCGGTTTGAATATCTCCACTTTCTGCTTGGCGATCTGGGCTCTGCGCAGCCGGCGAATCAGCTCTTCTGTTTTACCGGAAAACATGCTGCCGCAGATGACCTCGATCCACCCGCAGGGCCGGCCCGTAAAGGCGTAAATTTCTTCAATTCCCACCGACATGCTTTGTAAATCGTGATTGCTCATATTCCTCAGTATTTCTGTTGCACTTCGATTAATTTGATCTTAACTGCTTCAACAACGACTCGACCTTGGTCTTGATCAGGTCGATGGCGACTTTATTGTGCCCCCCTTCGGGGATAATGATATCGGCGTAGCTTTTGGTCGGCTCGATAAATTGTTCATGCATGGGCCGTACCGTCTCAAGATACTGTTCGAAAACCGAGTCCATCGATCGACCGCGTTCACGAATATCCCGTTTTAATCTGCGGATAAAGCGGATATCCGGTTCCGTATGAATAAACAGCTTGATGTCCATCATATCGCGCAGTTCAGGATCAAACAGGACCATAATCCCCTCGAGCACGATAATCTTATGTCCGGAGACGCGCATGAAATTGTCTTTGCGGCGCGTGTGCGTTGTGTAATCGTAAATCGGGATATCGACCGTCTTACCCTCCAACAAAGCCCCGATCTGCTGTTTCAGTAGCGCAAAATCGTAGGCGTCCGGGTGGTCGAAATTGTGCCGGTTGCGTGTATCCATCGGCAGATGATCCAGGTTGTAATAATAGGAATCCTGCTCAATGATTACAACCTGTTCGGGACTGAAATTACGAACGATATTTTTGGCCATCGAGGTCTTACCCGAACCGGTTCCACCGGCAACACCAATTAAGATGGAATTTCTCATAGCGCCTTTGATCCCTCCAAATCTCGTTTATCAAATGGATTGGGGAGCAATTCAGCGGATGTATAACGCTTGACAACACCGTTTTGATTGACTGTAAAAATGGGGATGTCACCGCAAATGTCCCAGATTACCTGCCGGCAGGCCCCGCAAGGCTGGGCGCCGGTGCGGGAGTAGATTGCCAGAGCACTAAACTTGCGGTGTCCGTGGGCCACGGCAGCGGCGATTGCATTGCGTTCGGCACAGAGCGTTAATCCATATGAACTGGACTCCATATTACAGCCAACGAAGATCTCTCCGTTCGCTGTTTTTAGGGCCGCTCCTACCGCAAAATGCGAAAATGGAGAATAAGAGAAAGCGGCGGCTTGCTCAGCGCGCTTTTTCAGTATCCCCGGTTCAGCCATTTCCATATCCTTTTCCTTTCATATGGTTCCAGTATTAATAATAAGACTATACCCGTTAAAAAGCCACCAATATGAGCGAACCAGGCCACCCCGCCGTGAATACCGCTCCCAATCGACCCTATCCCGGAACCGAGCTGTAAAAGAAACCAGAATCCCAGCACATACAGGGCTGGGACCCAGATGCGTTGCACGAAGAAAATAAGCCAGACCCAAATCTGTATTCTCGCCCTGGGATAGCGAATAAAATACGCTCCCAAAATCCCCGAAATCGCACCGCTTGCGCCGACGATCGGCAGCGTCGCCCGCGGATCACTGGCAATTTGCACCGAGCTTGCCACAAATCCACAGAGCAGATAAAACGCGACAAAACGCCAATGGCCCAGCGAACTCTCGATATTATCCCCGAAAATCCAGAGATAGAGCATGTTCCCGATCAGGTGCAGTAACCCGCCGTGGATAAAAATCGATGTGAAAATTGTACGAAGCCCCGCCAAGATACCGGCGCTCAGTATACGGGCGGGCACGACGCCCATCGTATACAGCCAATTGTTGAGCGCCTCCGGCGGAAGAAACGACTGATAAATGAAAATGGAACCGTTTATCCCGATCAGAAAAACCGTCGCATAGGGAACTTTCAGACGCAGGGCGGAATCTTTAACGGGAATAAACAAAAATCTCTCTACTTATTCTATTATCGTAAATGTATGGCTGGTCGTCGTTGTATTGCCGGCATTATCGCGCACGCTGATCGAATAGGAATGTCGGCCCGGGGCAAGTGGTCCCGGAATTTCATAGCGGATATAATCCTTGACGCCATGATACTCGGCAATCACGGTTTCACCGTCCAGAGTCACTTGAATCGCACTGTCATCTGCGATACCGGACAGCGTGTCTTCAATTCCAGCGCGTAGATGATCTGCTTTGGCGGCTGAATATCTACCCCCGTTGCGCGGAAACGTACCTGTGATCCGCGGGGGCTCGGTATCCTCAACCAGGCAAAAATCACCCAAATTTTTCACCCGGGCCACAAAAGCCCGCAGGCTGTCCACATAAAGATTACCGACAAAGTGATATTGCTCGCGGCCCGGCGAATAGATACCGATTTTTCGGATGTCCCGGTTGCTGTCGGCAAAGGCAAAACGAATTTCGGCGCCCCGGAATAACGGCTGCGTCTGCGGATTCAGGGAGTAGACAGGCGAAAGAACCGGCGGATATTTAACCGGAGTAGCGCGCGATGCCTTCGACCAGACCAAAAGCGTATCGTACAATGCCTCGGGGCCAAAGGAGGCCGAAAGTACGGAATCATCCGAAAAGTAACCGTCGGATCTGGCCGGAACGAGCCTGTGAAAATCAACGGATTCACGCTCGATTATCGTGGCATTTTCTCCCATGCGGATTTCATAGACCAGCACCCGCTCCCATTCCGATAGAGGCAACGGTTCGGTGACCCAATGTCTATCACTGCAGGCGATCAATTTCACGGGCTGAAGATGGTCATTTTTCTGAATATAAAATCCGATCATCCCGGACGGAGCCGTAGCACATTTGATCTCCCCCAAAAATGTATTCGGAAAATGCCTGAAGCGAACCTGCACATCCGGTTTGACGGTTTCAGGGATTTTGTGCGGTGATATAAAAACCGGCGAACACCATACTCCCCGGGAGGGTGATCCAGCAACGATCTTCAGAATGGCTTTCGATTCGATCGATGGAGCGATTTGTATCCGATACGAATCTTTAGTCTGCACAATCTTCTGCGTTATCGCTTGACGAATGACCGTAGCAAACGAATCTACCCAGCTGAAGCGAAAGGTGGAAAACTCTTCGGATTCGGTTCGCGGAATCTCCACCCAGAGAGCCGTATCGTTCTGAGCGGCCATCCTTGCCCTCCCCCCGGCAAAAACCACAGCAGACAAATGAAACGTTAGTGATGAAAGATTGCCGTTGACATCTTCGGCCTGAATTTCTACGCGGTGAACCCCCTCATTGAATTTTAAAACGCCCGATCCGCCGGATCGAAAAAATGGCACTGGCTGCGGAGCATCCTGTTTCCACAGACGCTCAAAACGCCCGGCCCCCTCGGTCATTAACTGAAAATCTTTTTCGATATCGATTAAGGCCGTTTGGGCAAAATCAAATTCATCATATTGTACCAGGAAGGTGTCCAATCCATCCACCGCCAGGCGGATTCGATAGAGACCGTATTTGTTGGACAGGCCCTTGACTGTATCATAGGTTTGAATCTCCACCCCCACCGGTCCCTGAATGCGAATCGTATCTTCCACCACATAGCGGCCCGGTCCGATGTTGCTGGCCGCGAAAATGCCCGTAACCGGCAGGCCCTCTATTCTCGACTTCAATCCGATCGGTACCAACGCGACGCGCTGGATTGTCGGGACAGTATTATCGTGGATGCGCAGATTGGCCAGCAGCGGATTAAAGGGCTTTCCTTGGCGATCCCGGATCTCAAAGTGCAGATGCGGATGCAGGGTGCCCGTATCACCGGTATATGCGATGATCTCACCCTGCGATACGGGTAAATCATTCGCCTGTAACGAAAGGTCAACCGAATAGCGGCCCAGCTTTTTTTGTTCGTTTCTCAGAATGGGCAACATTTTATCGGAAAAACGCTCCAGGTGGCCGTAAACGGCCGTATTGCCGTCGTTAAGTTGTAGATAAACGGCTTTCCCATAACCGAAGGGCGACGTCCGAAGCCGCGAGACGTAGCCGTCCGCCACGGCATAAACCGGGTAGCCCACGCTGTAATTGGTTTTTATATCGATACCGGAATGAAAGTGACCCTGCCGGTATTCGCCGAAGGTGGCGCTGAGATACCGGCTGGAATTGGTCGGCCAGATGTAATTCTGACTGTATACGAACACTGGAAGAATTATACAGAGCAGGGCGGTTTGAATATACTTTTTCATAGTGTTCCGTGCATTCGTTCCTCAAACTGGTCCAAATATAAGCCAAACGGACCCAAAATATTCAAGCTCTTATTTAAAAATATTTATATCATCCGGTACCGGCTGCGATTATGCCTGCTGTTACCGAAGAGAGAGTGGGAAAGGTCGTATATTCGCCGCGTGCTATTTCCTGTCTGACGATTTGTTCCGCTTGGGGCCGGACACAAGCGGAACAAAACGCACCGGCAGAATTTTTTCTTTCTGTATTCCGTTTTTTTTTCGTGTTACCAGCACCAAATTCTGATCCCAGCGGGCGTGTCCGACCGGAATGATCATTCGGCCGCCGCTTGCCAGCTGATCTATCAGGGCGCTGGGGATATTTTCGCTGGCCGCCGCAACGAGAATGTGCGAAAAGGGAGCCCGGTCCGGCCAGCCATCCCGGCCATCGTCGACTTTCAACTGAAAATTGGTATAGCCCAGAGCCGTCAGATTCGACTGCGCTTTCTGCGCCAGATCGGCGATGATCTCAACCGCGAATACCTCGCGGGCAATTTCCGCCAGAATCGCCGTCTGGTAACCGCAGCCGGCCCCGATCTCCAAAACACGGGCATCTTTTCCTAAACCCAACACCTGAGTCATAAAGGCAACCACATAAGGCTGGGAAATCGTCTGGTTAAAGCCAATCGGCAGCGGTTGATCGGTATAGGCCGCGTCCCGGTATTTTGGAGGCACAAAAAGATGCCGGGGCACCTTTCGCATGGCTGCGATTACTTTTGCATCGACAATATCCCGGTCGGCAATCTGGTCCTCGACCATGGTGTTCGCGTCCCGGGGATACCTGTCATACATGCGAAAGTCCAGCCATCTATTTTTCGATGGAAGCGAAAAGTTCTTTTATATCATCAACCGTATCAATTTCCATTTTGGTCAAATATTCAAGATGGATCGTCTTGAAAGACGACGTGATCGATATTCCTTCTCTGTACTTTTGCAGTGTCTCGGAAATATGCAGGGTTTTTAAAACCAGGAAATTGCCCACAAATTCCGGATCCATGCGATCTAACTGGGAATAAGTAATCTCCAGGCCGGATAGTTTTTCGCGCTGAAGCCGAATTTCATCGAGATTCAAATTCAGCCGGGTATAGGGATTCCGCTTTTTCAATGGAGAAAACAACCAATCCTGGCCTTCACGGCAGATGTTCAGGAAATAATCCGCATATTGCCGGTCCCCGATTTCCTTCTCCAGGTAGGCGTTAATTTGGGTTGTGATCTTCTTTTTGTGCCGGTCCCACTTGTGGAAATAATTGCGGAACAAAAAATAACCGAGCGCTGTTTTGATCGAATTGTTCTTCGTAAAGAAAGCGCGCGTGTCGTATTTGAAACGATTAAGCTCGTTGCGGATCGAAAGCGGAAAGAGGTTCAGGACCGGGGATACACGGGCGCTGATCTTGCCCAGATAGCGCCTTGGAATCTGCAGTTCGGCGAGCTTGAACGAACAGGATTTTTCGAGCCCGCTGAAACTCAGATCGATAAATGCGCCAAAATCGGAAAGATGAACGAAATTCTCCAGTGCCCGATCAAAGTCCGGCAAGGTCGTGATAGAGGGCAATTGAATGTCTTCAAACAGATCGGGAAAGAGTACGGTTTGGTCCGGGTCATAAAATCTGATCATAATGCCGACCGGGTTAGCTTTTTCATATTTCCGTGCCATTCGGCAGAATTGCATTTTTAGGGACAACGACAATCCCGTCCCGTATGGAATAATTCTCGTCTTCAAATTCCATGCGGCCGACCCGATTCACAATATGCACGTTGTTGCCGATGCGGGCATTCTTATCGATAATGGCATTTTGAATAACGCAATTTCGACCGATCCCGATAGCGGGAACGCCACGAGAGAATTTGGCTTCATAAAAATCCGCCCCCAAAACCACAGCCCTCTCAATCCGACTCCCGGCACCGATGAGCGTACGAATACCGATGACAGCCCGCGTTATGGTGCTTTTGCGGATATAACACCCATCGCCCACAAGCGTATTCATAAGGCAGCAATCCTCAAACCGCGCACCCGGTAGAAAACGCGGCCGGGTGTAGAACGGTGCGTTTTGATCATAGAAAGTGAAGGGGGGGTGGATCGAAGCCAGTTCCAGGTTGGATTCGAAGAAGGAGCCGATGGTCCCGATATCCTTCCAGTAGCCATGGAAATTGTGAGCGTAAACGTGCAATTCTCTGATGGCCGTTGGAATAATATGCCGCCCGAAATCGTCGCTGAGATTCTCCGCCAGCACCTGATAAAGAACATTCGTGCTGAACATATAAATTCCCATGGAGGCCAGATACGGTGTCGCTTCCGGCAATCCCGGGGAACATAATGTCGGTAGCAAATCCGCTGTAGGCTTTTCGATGAAACGCTGGATTCTTCCGTTCTTGTCGGTCTGTAGAATCCCGAAGCCGGGCGCTTCCGCGGCCGAAACGGGTTTCACGGAAATCGTGATGTCGGCCTTATTGGCGATATGCGTCCTCAGAAATTTGCGGTAATCCATGCGGTAGAGATGGTCTCCCGACAGAATCAGGGTATAGCGGGGTTTGATATTCTCGATGGCCCAGATGTTTTGCCGGACCGCATCGGCCGTGCCCTGATACCAGTCCATATTGTCCAGGGTCTGCTGAGCCGACAGAATATCGACAAATCCGGGGGAGAAGGTGCCGAATCGGTAAGTATCGTAAATATGGCGGTGCAGTGAATGGGTGTTGAACTGGGTCAACACATACATCTTATGAATATCGCTGTTGATACAGTTGCTGATCGGAATATCGATAATTCTGAATTTACCGGCAATCGGGACAGCCGGTTTCGAGCGGTATTTCGTCAGCGGATACATGCGGGAGCCCTTACCGCCTCCCAGAATAAGCGCCAGAATCTCATCTGATTTCATAACGGGAAACCTACCCTAAATTGAATAATGGTTAGTAAAAATCCCAATATAAAGCCGGCGATCACCTGCATGGGGGTATGCGCCTGCAGTTTAACCCGAGAAAACAGCAGCAGGGGCAAGAGCAGAAACATCCAATAAAAATTCCCCGAGATCGCATAGCCCAGGGCGGCCGTCGGGCCTCCCGCGGCCATGCCATGAATGCTGATCTTCCAACGCCCGGAAATGAGCGCCGCGATCATCGTATTGAACATATAGGCAAACATCAGAATATTTACAAGCGGGCTGGCCTTCCAGAAAAGCAGTCCCAGAAAAGCAAGGCCATAAACCATTACACTGAAGAGCAGCGGATGAAACCGCTTTTTGTGTTCCGGAATATCCATTCCGGCCGTCTCGCCGCGCCGCTTCATCCGGTACACATAGAAAAACGGGAATAAATCGGTGGCCGCGAAGCACAGCAGAAATAGCAGCCAATTTCTGCCGGAAAAATCAGATCTTCCGAAAAGCAATATCGCAAATGTGGCGGGCGCCATCAGAAAAGGGTGAAAGACGGCGGATATCATTTGAGGAAGCAGTTTCTTTACGTTTTTCGTAATGGGAACTCCATAGTGATTCCGTGTTATACCTGTTTTCTCAATAGAATAATAAACTGTTTCTGGACAATTATCAACAAATAAATCTTGCCCAAAGCAGTATATGGAAAATTAAAAGCCCTTTTGCTTAATATGGAATTTACGGATTGGCCAAAGTGCCGATAGAGCTTCTCCGGGTATAATGAAGATAAAGGTGAATAATACGATTCACCTTTATTTATAGCCTGTACGTTGTAGCGCCACGGGGAATTGAACCCCGGTTCCAGGAATGAAAATCCTGTGTCCTAACCACTAGACGATAGCGCCATAAACCTTAGGGTGAGTGACGGGAATTGAACCCGCGACCCACAGGGCCACAACCTGTTGCTCTGCCAACTGAGCTACACCCACCATAAATCTATGGAGGACGCGTAAAGAGCGTGTTGAAGCTGCGCCCTTTAATGGTCGTTACTCTTCCATCTTTAAAAAGCAGGGAAATATAAATATTTTTCGTTCTTATGTCAAACACTAAAATTGCCGTCAGGATTTAACTGAATGATTAACACGTTTGCTATCTTTATTCTTCCGTTCTGTTGCGCCCGCCTTGCCCTAAAGAATGTTATTTCTGATTTCGCGGCGCTGTGTAACCCCGGGCACACATCGGTGATCTGAATTTATAGTTAGAAACAAGGGGATCCGGACATTTGTTATATAGATGAAACCGGTTCGAAAATATTGCTAACAAAAAGAAATTATTTTGCTTATATTTAGAAAACCGTGATACAGACAGGTCAATATAAAAATTTAAAAACTCTATAATTTATAGCAAGGGGAGATGACATGATGAAGATTGACAAAAAAATGCGGACATGTGTGATCTTAGTTGCCATTCTGGCAATTTTCAGTTTTACCTCGGTGTTTGCCCAAACTTTCAGCAACCGGCCCTACGTCGGAGTACAGGGGAGTATCATCAAACTGACCGGTGGAGACCTGGATAATTCTTCTGAAAGAGTCTGGGAAGGAATTCACGGAGGCTACTTCTTTACCGAAAAACTCGGCCTCGAAGCCGAATTCGGATTGGGATTCGTAGACGTTTCCGGTGGCGATGGATTTTTTTCCGTTCGCAAGGGAGCGCCTTATTATCGGACCTATCTAAGTCATCTGAATGTCAACGGACGCTACAATATCCTTACCGAAAAGCGCTGGGTACCGTACGGTACCGTCGGCCTTGGACTTCTGATGTGGGATCTCAGGGACATGTCAACCCGCAACCCAGATGATTATATGATTCCCTTGATCAAGACCGATTCCAGGAAGGTTGATAATGCCAGCAATCTCTACCTGGTGCTCGGTGGTGGTGTTGAGTGGCTGCTGTCTGATAGAATCGGGCTCGACTTCGGTCTGCGCTACACCATGCTTTTCGGACAGGATAAAGATATGTCGGGTTGGGGCGATGTAAATACCGGTGTTGCCGAAGGACGACTGGGATTAAATTTCCGCCTTGGGAAAGAAAAAGACACGGATGGCGACGGGATTCCGGACAAAATCGACGGCGATCCGACCCATGCCGAAGATTTCGACGGTTTCGAGGACCAGGACGGTATACCGGATCTCGATAATGACAAAGACGGAGTACCGGACAAATTTGACGGCGCACCCAATGAGCCCGAAGACATAGATGGCTTTGAGGATGAAGACGGTATACCGGATCTCGATAATGACAACGACGGCATCCTGGATAAAGATGACAAATGCCCGAACCAGCCGGAAACCGTGAACGGTTATCAGGACGAAGACGGATGTCCCGATGAAGTACCGGTTAAAGCAGCTGAAGTAACGCCGAAACCGGCACCCGCCCCGGTTCCGCCACCCGCTCCAGTTAAGCCCGCTCCGGCTCCTGCCCCGGTTCCCGTCAAAGTCGCGGAAGAGGAAGAGATGGAAACCGAGACAATGACGATGGCCGACATCAAAAAGGAAATCGAGAAACAGATCAATATCATACCGATGAATTTCGCCACCAACGGCTACATTCTGCGCCCGGAACATAAAGCGCATCTCGACAATGTGGCTAAAATTCTCAAAGACAATCCCAACATTGAAATCGAAGTGCAGGGTCATACCGATATTACCGGCCCCCGCGCCTACAACGAAACTCTGTCTCTGCAACGGGCCCGGTCGGTACGCGATTATCTGGTCAGCCGCGCAATTATGACCGAACGCATGACCCCCAAAGGCTATGCGTTTGACGTTCCGATTGCCAGCAACGATACTCCTGAAGGCCGTCTGGCTAACAGACGTGTCGTGTTCTTTATCGTAAAGTAACTATTGTATCTTTTTTAAATAGAAAAGGCCCGGTTCATACCGGGCCTTTTTTATTTCAGATTGAATAAATTTACACTTCCAGTTCGGAAATCATCTCGTTTGCAAAGCGCAACCGGGAAGCGATGGTCCGGCTGACATTGGCCAGTAAAATCATAGCGAGCGAAGCGCGATCCTTCTTCAACTTCTCAAAATCCGTCAAGCGTAAGCGGTAGCAAACCAATTTCTCCCGGGCTTCGACATTCGCCGAACGCGGCCGCCCGTCCAGCAGGGCCATCTCCCCGAAAAAAGTGCCGGCGGCCAGTGAATGAAGGCGCTTCTTACGCTCAATACCGGGCAACTCCAAAGTAACGTCCGCCAATCCTTTCGCAATCAGAAACAGGGCATCGCCCCGGTCGCCCTGCCGGAAAACGATTTCTCCGCACGGAAATTCTTCTTTCACAAATAGTTTATTTACGGTTCGCAGATCTCGACGGCCCAAACCCTCGAACAGGGAGAAATCTTCAAGAGCGATCTCTTTATCGTAAAACGGTTCCTCCAGAATTTTTTCCAGCAATCGGTTTTCAAAACTCTCCAGGGCGGCATCCGTATCGGGGAAAAACAACTCCGGTGAAAGTTCTGCCATGAGACCGAAATCTTCCAGAAAGCGCCAGAGGTGGCGTTCTTTATCAATATAGCTGATCGCCAGTGATTTACCCAAATTGCGCAGGCGCTGGTAGGTCTGGAGCAAAATGCGGGCCCCGGTGCTGTCGATTTCATCTACGCGTTTCATATCCAGAATGATGTAAGCTACTTCTTCCTGGCTCTGGTGCAGTACTTCTTGTGAAAACTGATCCGCCGATCCAAAAAAGATCACTCCCTCCAATTCCAAAACGCGTATCCGGTGCCCATAGCGCTGGAGAACATCGGCATATTTCTCGTCCCGCTTGGTCTTGGAGTGGATCGTAGCCCCGGAGTAACTGCGCCGAATCACCCGCTTGCTCATCTTGATCACAAACATAAAGATCGCCAGAACAATCCCCAGCAACACTGCAATTACCAGATTCATAAAAACCGTAACCAGCATAACCAGCGAGATAATAACGAAATTGGCAAAGAGCTCCCGCTTGCGGCCAATCTTGCGAAAAAGCACTTTATAGTACAGCTCCAGGCTCCACTTATCGAAAATCTGAAAAGCCATCATGATCAAAATCGCGGCGATTACGGCCTTGGGGATATAACCCACAACCGGAAACAGAAAGAGCACAAAGAACAAAATCGTCAGACTGTAGAATACACTCGACAAATTTGTTCGGCCGCCCGCCCAGTAATTCAGACTGCTGCGGCCCACATAGCCGGAGCCGGCAATACCGCCGAAACAGGCCGAAACGATATTGCCGATTCCCTGCCCTAAAAGATCGCGATTCGTCCTGGAATCGATATTGGTCAAATTTTGAATCGCCAGCGATGCCAGCATCGAATCGATTGAATTGAGCAAGGCAATACTAAAGGCCGCCGGTAAGAGATTTGACATAACCAGCGACAAATGTAACTGCGCTCCCAACTCCCAATTCTTCAACAGATACAGCGACGGAGCGGCAAAATTAATCTTTCCAATCGTCGATCCCAATTCATCGCCCAGGCCCAACGCTATCAAGGCGTAATAGACCAGGGTTCCGACCAGCAAGCCGAATATCGATCCGGGCAGGTTCCTGAATTTTCTGTGTAATAAAAGGATAATCAGGATCGTGATAAAGGCAACCAGAAAGGTTAAGGGCTGGAAATACCGGATGTTATGAAAAAAGTCGAAAAGGTTTTCCCCTTTCGGAATCCCGAAAAAATTCCAACTCTGACCCAGAATAACGACAATCGCCGTCCCATTCAGAAAACCGGCAATCACTGGATAGGGGATATATTTTATCAGATTCCCCAGGCGGAACAGGCCGAACAGCGCCTGGAAAACACCGCTGAACAAAATCAGTAAAAAACCAAGGTAGAGAAGCAGCCCGGGTTGAGAAAGCGCCGGCTGCCCGGCCATCGATCCCGACATCATGTAAGCCAGGACGGAGGCAAAGATCAGGGAGGTGGTCGCCTTGGGGCCGGAAATCATACCGGGTGTACCGCCGAACAGAGAAGCGAAAATTCCGACGAACACGGAGCTGTACATGCCCGCCAGGATGCCCATTCCGGCATAACTCTCCCCCAGTGGGGCAAAAGCTACGATACCGAACATGATATTCATCGGCAAAGAAATAACCGCGGCGGTAAATCCTCCCGCCAGGTCGCCGCCGATGTTACCGGGATGATGACTCTTTTTCAATGTCCCGTCTCCTTCCGGGCTACGCCAAAACCAAACCACTACTCAGCAATGTCCACAATCCTGCCGTCCAGGCTGTCCCCGATAATGCCCTGCTTTTCCACCGCCTCAATCAGCACGTCCCGAACCAAAACAGGGGTGGAAACGATCTTTACTTCTTTCTCCCCCAGGCCGAAAAAGCGCTGAAAATAACTGATGATGTAATTGTTGGCGGCGAAACTATACTCCTTTTCCGGCCGGATTTCCTGACCGCCGACCTCTACACTTACGAGTTCATTATTACTGCTGTTGTACTGATAACGAATTCCCGAGACTTGCAGGAAATCCCGCGGATTATCGAGCCGCCATTGCATCAGCCGCAGCAGCTGTTCACCGCTGACCTTGACAAGCATGGTCGTATTGTCGAAGGGAATAATTTCCCATAAATCCCGGACGATGATCGGGCCGCGGCCCAGGTCTTTCCGAATGCCGCCACTGTTGTGGAAGGCAATATCCACCTGGAAATAGTCCCGCAAGGCGTCGCACAGCCAGTTTCCGATATTCGACTCGCCGTGGCCATTTCTACGCCAGGCGGTCTGCAGATCACCTATCTTACGGTCCATCTCGGTCTCGATCGTCTGCTCCAGCGAATCCACCAGCACTTTCACCCCGGCGTCCGGCTTGATCCCGGAAACATCCATTGTCAGGAGATCATATTGATAGGAATCAATTTTGTTTTCCGCAAGATTTACCCGCGCGACCAACTTCC
>Ga0265595_1001953_pt1 | contig 14859 bp, 19 predicted proteins | sample saktaG_15_FD_190148 | JGI IMG/M metagenome (GOLD analysis project Ga0265595, IMG submission 190148) | Saline water microbial communities from Sakinaw Lake, British Columbia, Canada - sak_2013_06_06_50m | ecosystem: Environmental > Aquatic > Non-marine Saline and Alkaline > Saline ... | reverse complement strand
GGTTGATAATATTTTGGTTAGGGATGGGAAGTTGATTGTGTTGGATTATAAGACGCGGGGTTTTCCGTTGAAGGAGGATACGGCGGAGCATTATAGGAATCAGATGAATATGTATAATTTTTTGTTGAGGAAGAATGGGTATGAGACGGAAGATTTTGGGTTTCTGTTGTTTTATGTTCCTTCTCGAGTTTTGGAGAATGGAGATTTTGTTTTTGATGTTGAGGTGGTTAAGATGGATGTTGATGTTTCTAAGGCTGAGGAGGTTTGGCGTGGGGCTTTGGCTTTGTTGGGTTCTGCTTGTCCGAGTGAGACTTGTGAGTGGTGTAGGTTGTTGAAGGTTAAGTCGAGGGAGTATAATGGGAAGGTGTATCATAAGTATAGGATTAATCTTCCGGAGAAGGTGATTAGGGAGGCTGGGTTGAAAGATGGTGATGAGTTGGAAGCTGGTGTGGAGAGGGGTGAGGTTCGGTTGAGGAAGGGTAAATAGGTCTACAATATATTTTTTGTCTACATTTTTGTCTACATTTTTGTCACAAAGAGAAATCTATTTTTTGAGGGCCTTTTTTGTTTCGGTATATTCTTTTAGTAGGAATTCTATTGTTGGGCGGAGGTTTTTGTTTTTTTCGTATTCTTGTAGTGTTTGGTAGTATTCTCTGACGTGCTTTAGTTGGATATTGATTGGGGGTAGATTGTTTTTTAGTAAAATGTTGTTTAGTAAAAGTCTGCCGACTCTTCCGTTGCCGTCTGCGAATGGGTGAATGTTTTCGAATTGGTTATGTACGACGGAGGCTAAAATTAGTGGGGGGTATTTTCCTTTGTATTCGTCGTACCATTTGATTAATTCTTTTAGTAAGGAAACGATTCTTGATTGGGGTGCTCCTTCGTGGACGACGGTGCCCGAAGCGGTTCTGACAACTACTTCTTCTCCCTTCTTTCTGAGTTCTCCTGCAAAACTTTTTGAATTTTTAAATACAGTCTTATGAATTTCTTGTATTAGTTCTAGGGAAATGTGTTCTTTTGTATTTCTTATAAAATTTATAGCTTCGTCGACCCCGTAGGTTTCAGCAATGTCTTCTTTTGATTTTTCTTTGGGCCATTTGTTTTCTTCAATTAACTCTTTTACTTCTGTGTTTGTTAGTTCGCTTCCTTCGATGGCGTTGGTATTGTATGTGAATAATTCTGAGAAGATTTTCCAGTCATTTTCAGATAGGTGGATTACTTTTGGGTTGGCTTCTTTTTCAAGATGTTTAACAAATTCTATTTCTTCTTTTGATAGTTCTTTATCTAAGGGGTCTTTGACAACTTTATATTTTTCAATTTCGTCTAAGATTAACTTTTCTGCTTTCTTTGTTCGAGCTTCTAAGATGTCTTTTGGTAGGGCTGTTCCTAGAAGCTTACGAATTTTATGTATCTTCTCGCCTTCTCTGAATGAATGGGAGAGATAATATTTTGTTTTCCCTTTTGCTAATCTTTTTTCGATATACATAATATTATAATAGTGTCTACATATTTAAACCTTTCTGTGTTTTTGTCTACAATCTTAAAATGAAAATAATATGAATTAATCATTCTTCCAATTCCAAAATTCTTTATCTCCAACAATTACGCTATCTAAAACTTTTATTCCTAATTCTTTTCCCGTTTCTTTTAGTTTTTCGTTTATCTCTAAGTCTTCGGGGCTTGGGCTTGGATCTCAGCTTGGGTGGTTGTGGACTAGGATTATTTTTGAGGAGGCGTTTCGGATTGCGGGGCGGAAGACTTCTCGGGGGTGGATGATTGAGGCGTCGAGGATTCCTTTTGAGATTAGTTGTTCTCCGATTATGTTGTTTTGGGTGTTGAGCATTAGGATGTAGAAGTGTTCTTCTTTTTTGTCTTTGAGTTTTTGGTGGAAGTGGTTGAAGATGTCTTCGGCGCAGGTGATTTTTTTTGTTGGGGTTTGTGATTGGATTCTTCGTTTTGTAATTTCGTTGATGGTTAGGAGTTGCATTGCTTTTGCGGGGCCGATGCCCTTTATGTTTTGGAGTTCTTTTAGGGAGCAGTCGAATAATTTATTTAATCCGTGTTCGTTGATTAGGCGGTTTGAGATTTCTATGATGTTTTCTTTTTTGTATCCTGTTCTTAGGATTATGGCTAGGAGTTCGGAGTCGGTTAGGATTTCGGGGCCGTGTTTTAGGAATTTTTCTCGTGGGCGGTCTTGGGGTGGGAGGGATTTGATTTTCATTTGTCTGGTTATTGGTTGTTGGTTTTTAGTTGTTGGTTTTTAGAGGGGAGGGAAGATTTTAAATAGTTGGGTTGGGTTTTTGTTTTATGAAAAGGGTTTGGAAAGGGGCGATTATTAGTGGGGTTGTTGGGCTTGTGTACGCTATCATCGGAATTTATTATTCTTTTGTATCTGGATTTGTTGGATATGCTTGTCCAATTAAAGTGAGTTCTTGGGTGGCGGTTGTTTTTTATCCTACTTTATCATTAACTTGTTTATCTTTTTTTAGAAGCACTGGGATGATTGGTTTTTTTATTTATTCTTTGTTGGCAATTATAATTTTTGTTTTTGTTGGAGGTATTTTGGGAAAATGTTTCATAAAAAAGTTGTGAGTAGGGGTGTGTTTATGGTTATTTTGTTGCTTTTGGTTTTGCCTAATATAGTGATGGCCTATGTAGATGATGATATGATTGAAGATAGCGATCCCGATACAATTAAATTACGATATGTGGAAGAAACGGCGCAGAGGGAGTTTATAATTGATGTGCCTCATAGAGTAGAGTCTGGGAAATCTATTCCTATTTTTTTTGAGGTGAGGGATGCGTATGGGAGTGATTATTGGGAATATTCTTTTTATGGTGTTGAAATTTATGATGGGAATAATGGGGATAAGTTAGTGAGAAATTTTTCTTGTACGGATTTGGGTTTGTATTTGGATTCTGATTCTTATTGTACGATTGATACTCGTGTTTGGCATGATGTTGAATATCTTAATCCGGATTTGTTTGTGAAAGATACAGGTGGTAATATTAAGATTACCGCTGAATATAAGGGAGCCAGTTTTATCGATAGTGACGCTGAGCCTGATAATAGACCTTATCCTTTGGTGGTTCAGGTGGATTTGGATTTGATTAAAATTCCTAATTGGTATTGTGGGGATGCCCATTATCATAGCAGTTATACAGATACAAAATTTTTGTCTTCTTTGGCTGGGGAATTTGGCGCTCCTATTGATGCGACAGTTTCTGTGTTGGATGCTTTGGGGTTGGATTGGGTGACGGTTACTGACCATTCAAATTCTTTTAGTGACCATAAGAATGATGATATTGGTTTGAGTTGGGATGATTTTAAATCTGATTGTAGTAGTTATGATAAATGTTTGATTGGGACAGAGATTAATTGTGATTATAATTTAATTGGCGGAGGGAATCATTTGCTGGCTTATGATTATTCTGGATATATTGAGGATAATTTTATAGATGTGCTTTCGCCGAAGAATCCTTCTTGTGAGGAAATGATTAGTAATGTTAATGGTCAAGGTGGTTTTACTTATGCTGCACATCCGGAGTCAATTTTCGATCCTTTTGGTGCAGTGGTTAATACTTGGCATGATTATTCTTTGGGCTTTAATGGTTTGCAGATTTGGAATGGGGATATTGAGGACGAGGGGGTCGAGGCTGATTTGGATGCTGGGATTGAGGCGTGGAAGGATGTTTTGTTGGGGCGGGGCGGGTTGGAGGCGAGGAAGGTTTTTGTTTCGGCGGGGTCGGATGCGCATGGGGATTTTCAGAATTTTGGGAAGGAGTATACTTGTTGTTATGCTGAGAGTTATTCGAAGGAGAATATTTTTGAGGCTTTGAAAAATGGGAGGTGTTATATGGGGAATAATGGGGTTTTTGTTTTTGGGATTGATAATTTGCATGGGGATTATGCGACTTTGGGCGGTGAGATTAATGTTTTGAAGGGCGAGGATTTTGAGTTTTATTTTGATAATGCCGTTGGGGAATTTTGTGATGCTCGTCTTTACAAGGGGATTATTGATGGCGGTGAGGAGTTGGTTATGAGTGAGTGGATTGATGATTATTTCTCGTCGGTGAGTGCTAGTTTGTCGAAGTTACAGAGGGGGGCTTATCTTGGTCGTGATATTGGTTTTGATTCGAGTGGGTATTATCGCTTTGAATGTCTGACTGAGGACGGCAATAAAAGGATTTATACGAATCCGATTTGGGTTAATCCGATTGAGTGTTTTGACGACGCTGATTGTGGTGAGAGTTTTTTGAATAGTTCTTGTGAGGATGGTGAGTTTTGCGAGACTGGTGTGAATTATTTTTGTAGGGATGGCGGGAGCGTCAATTCTTATTGTGAAAGTGAGATGATAAATGAGTGTAATGATTGTAAGTTTGGGTGTAATGATACTGGTTGTATTCCTGGTGTTTTGTGTGCAGTTAATTCTCCGACGGATGGTGATGTTTTTTCTGAAAGAGGAGTTGTGTTTGATGTTGTTGGGGCCGAGAGCCTGGACGAGATAGAGTATATTGATTATTCTGGTTTGAATCCTGCTTGGAGGAAGTTGTGTCGTTATTGCGACGGGTATTCTGGGGCGAAGAATTTTATCGAGGGTGAGCATGATGTTGTTGTGAGATGTTCGGATTCTTTTGAGAGCGAGGGATATGCGGTGAGTTTTTTTGTTGACAGTAAAGAGCCTAAGATTTTGGGAGTTGAGCCGAGGAAGGGTTTTTCTAATGGTAGTTTTAGTGTTGTGTTTAAGGAAGATAATCCGTCTGGGGTTTTTTTGCATTATGGTGAATTTGTCAAGGTTGTTGATAATTGTGTCGATGGCGGGTGGGAGTGGGCTTGTGATGTTTCTGTTGATTTAGAGGGTAGCGTTGAGTATTGGTTTGTTGTTGAGGATGTTGCTGGGAATAGTGTCGAGTCTGAGAAGAATGTGGTTTTTGTTGACGGTGTTGTCCCGGTTGTGAAAAATCCTGATTCTTTTTGGAAGAAAGTTGAGGGGAGGGTTTTTAATTATGTTAATTTTTATATCGAGATAGAGGAGGATAATTTTGATGAGGTTGTTTTGGCTTATGATGTTTTTGGGTTGGAAGTAGAGAAGAGGGTTTGTAGGGATTTGGATGATGGGATTTGTGAGAAGAGAGTTTGGATTAAGAATTGGTATAATAATGTTAGGATTGTTGTGAGAGATTCGGCTGGGAACGAGGTTGTTTATTTTCTTGAGGGCTTGTAGTTTTGTTTTTTATTTTTTTTGGTGGGCCTTTTGATTCTTTCTGAAATATTTTTTTTGTGACTGTTTCTGAAATATTTTTTGGCTTTTTGTCTTTGAATACTATTGGATATTTTCCGATTTCTTCTTTGGAGCCGAGGAAGGGGTTTTTTAAGATGAGGGTTATTAGGACGTCGATTGCGTATGAGATTATTAGGTATAAAATCAGGTCTATTGCGAAGCCTCCGATTCTCAAGGGGGAGCCTTCTTCTTCTGTTAGTCCGAAGTTCAGGAAGGGGAATGGGTATCCGATGGCTATTGAGATTTCGCCGTTTCCTGAAATTAGTGATTTAAATGGGAATGTGAAAACTGCCATTAGTAGCACGAGGAGGAATATAAATCCGAAAATAGCGCCCATTTTTTTTGTTGGGATGAGTTGTCTTGGGAATGTTTTTCCTATGATTTGGGTTATTGTTTCTTTGCCGACATATTCGTATTTGGGTTTTTTGATTTTAACCACTTCTTTTTGCATGTTGTTTTAGGGGGGCTGGTTTTATAATAGTTGTGTTTGGGCGAGGAGATTTTTATTTTAGATAATATTTGCGAAGCCGATTAGTCGCCAGTGTCCGTTTATGTTTCGTGCGATGCCGATTGATTCTCCTTTGATTGGGACTATGGGGATTTTGAGAGAGAGGTTTGTGGATTCTTTGTTTGTTTTGGTGACTTGGCCGACGGTGGTTGAGGTGTTGATACTTAACATTAGCATTTCGTTTGGCTTTAGTGGTTGGACTGGTTCGTGTTTGCCCGTGCCGAAGATTTCTTTGAATGGGGTAAATTTTATTGTGATTTTTTCTGTGATTTCGGGGAGGGTTCCTTTTTTTGATGCGATGTTTCCCGAGAGTGAGTCGGCTTTTGTTAGTGACGGGTCGAGTTCGGTTTCGATTGCGAGGCTTCCGCCGGGTGTTGCGTTTGTTATTGGGTTTTCGCCTTTTTGCATCGAGACTATTTTTGATTGGACGGTTTTGTAGCAATATTGGTTGTGATTTTTATAGGAGTATCCGGGTTTGATTTCGATTGTGTCGCCGATTTTTAGTGTTCCTTGTTTTAGTGCACCGCCGAGGATTCCGCCGTGGAGGTTTTTTATTTTTGTCCCGGGTTTATTTATATCGAAGCTTCTGGCGACGAGAAAGATTGGGTTTTCGTTTGTTTCTGGTTTTGATATTTTTATTTTACAGAGTTCTTCGAGGATTTTATCGAGGTTGATTTCTTGTATCGCGGATATTGGGATGATTGGTGCGTTTTCGGCGATTGTTCCTTTTGTGAATTCTTTGATTTTTTTGTAGCTGTTTAGGGTTTGTTCTTTTGATACGAGGTCGATTTTGTTTTGGGCTATTATTATGTTTGTGATTTTTTTTGCCTTGAGCGCGACGAGGTGTTCTTGTGTTTGTGGTTTTATTCCTTCGTTTGCTGCGATGACGAGAATTGCTGCGTCCATTATTGCTGCGCCTGAGAGCATTGTTGCCATGAGCATTTCATGTCCTGGGGCGTCGACGAATGTTATGTATCTAATTGGCTTGCCTTTTGATTTTTTGTTCGTTGTTAGTTTTTTGTTGTCTTCTTTTATTATTGCGTCGGCGTATCCGAGTTTGATTGTGATTCCTCGCTTGAGTTCTTCGGAGTGTGTATCTGCCCATTTGCCTGATAATTTTTGGAGCAATGTTGTTTTTCCGTGGTCAATGTGTCCGACTATTCCGACGTTTATTGTGTCTATTTTTGATATGTCTTCCATAAAGAAGTGTAAGAGTTTGAGTTTTTAAGGTTTCTTAAAACTTAGTTTTTACCCAGTAGGTATCTCTGGTGAGATAAGGTTTCTTAAAATTTTTGTGTTGTTATTGTTGTTCTTTTGGTTCTTCTTCTGTGTTTGATATTTGTAGTGCGTTTTTTGCGAATTCTACGGTTCTCATAATTAGTTCGATGGCGACGATGAAGAGGAGGTAGTAGGGGATGTGTGAGAATATGGATGGGATGTCTGAGATTCTGGAGATTAGTGCGCTGATGTCAAAGAAGCCGGCAGTTGTTATTGCGATTGCGAGAAGAGTGAAGGGTAGCATTTTTGCGAGGTCTTTTGCAAGGTCTTCGTTGACATATGCTGTTGCTCGGACGGATGCGACGAGGGCTGCGGATATTAATAAAATTGTTTTTACTTCGAGTCCTTTTGCGAGAACAAGTGTTAGAATTGATAGAATTGTGAACCAGAAGAAAGTGAGGATGGGTAGTAGGATTATATATTCGACGACGAAGAAGAGGATTGCGAAAAATTTGACGGCGGTTGGGTTTGAGTATTGATTGTATTGATTTAGGTTTAGTTCGATGATGTTTTTTTTGGCGAGGAAGCGGTAGAAGTTGAAGACGAAGATGGAGTAGATTACGATTATGGCAGTGAAGAAAGCGAGAACGAAAAGGAGATTTGTTTCTGCTGAGAATATGTTTGTTATGCTGTTTAATAAATTTATTATCGCCTCCATTGATTAATTAGTGGGCTTGAGTTTTTAAGGGTTTTCCTGTTCTGAACTTTCTGGTTTTTCGAAAAGTGTGTCGAATTTTTTTGTACCTTCTTTTAAAACTTTTGAGTTAATTTGGATTGTGGCTTGGGAGATTTCTTTTCCTCGGACGGTTTTTCTTAGTCTAAGTCCGTTTGGTCGCTTGTTGGTTTTTTTTAATCCCTTTGGTTTTTTATGCATGCCATGTCCGTAGCCGAGGAGAACTTTTTTTAAGTTTGGACCTTCGATGTTTTTTACTCCTGTGAATCCTGCTTTATCAGATGTTCCGGTGATTTCGATTTCGTAGTCTTTTAGGTCCTCGGAGACTTCTTTGCCCTCTATTTTGTCTCCGATTGATTTGCCGATTAGATTTTCGTTTTCAGTCTCTACTTTAAATGTTTTCCCGTTGTGTGATACGTTTATTTTGAACATATTTATTGATGAGGATTTGGGTTTTTAAAGGTTGGGTTAGATTCCCCAGGTTGGGGATTTTCTTCGTTTAAGTTGGGCGATTTCTTGGAGGATTGATTTTTCTTGTGTTGAAAGGAGGTCTTTATGTTGTTTGAATTTTCGGAATTCTGTTTCGGATAGGTTTGTGTAAAGGGGTTCGTTTATTTTTAGTTGTCGTTCGAAGTTTAGTCCTGGGACTGAAATTGCGACTTCTTTTCCCTCTGTTGCTTCTTGGACGTTTTGTTTTTCTTCTTGGATTTCTTTGACTTGTCCGATTTTTGTGTCGTCTTTGTTGATGAATCGTTCGCCTTTTTTTAGTTTGCCGCCGTTTATTTGAACTCCGAATATTGCTGGGCTGGAATTTCTGAAGACAAAATTTAGTGTTGTTATTTTACAGATTGCCGGGAGTTCGTCGAGTTTCTTTCTTTCTATTTGTTTTTGTTTTTCGATTTTGAATTTTTCGAGTTCTTCGATTATTTTGTATACGACAGGGTTTGAAATTATTTTGATGTTTTTCATTTCTGTAGATTGGGCTTCTTTGGATATCCCTGTGTTGAATCGGAGGATTATTTTGTTTTCTTCAGGGAGTGTGTTTGCGATGTGGACGTCTTTTTTTGAGATTGGTCCGATGCCGGCTTTGATTATTCGAATTTGTTTTTGCCTTAGGAGGGTTATTAGTGCTTCAAGTGAACCGAGTGAGTCGGCTTTGATTACAATTCCGTTTTTGTCTGTTGTTATTTTTTCAGAGACTTCTTTTTTGAATTCTTTTGTTATATCGTCGAGGGTGTTTTCTTTGGTTATGGATTGGAAGGGCATTCCGGGTAGGATTTCTTCTTTTGAATTTATTTGGAGCTTGATTCCTGTTGCGGCTTCGACTTCTGTTTTTGTTTTGAATCCTTTGTTGAGTGGTTGGGCTTCTTGGATGTTTCGGATTTTTGTTGTGATTGGTTTGTTGAAGCTGGCGATTGCTATTTCGTCTGTGTTTTTTAGTTTGCCGTCGTAGAGAATGCATTCGAGGAAGTTTGAGGTTCGGTCTTTTTTGACTTCAAGGATGACTCCTTTTGTTTTTGTTTTTGTTTTTATTCGTTCTTTTAGGAATTTTTGGGAGAGGGCTGTGAGGATTGCGAGGATTTCGGGGATGCCTTCTCCTGTTCTTGCGGAGCATGGGATGATTGCGACTTTTTTTGTGAAGTTGTCTATTTTTGTGTGGAGGTCTGCGTTGAGTCCTTGCGAGTGGAGGGCGCCGATTATTGTGTAGAATTTTTCTTCGAAGTTTTGCTTGACGTTTGTTGCCTGGGTTTCGATTGGCGTGTTTGTTTTCCAGCCGGAGATGTTGTCGATTTTGTTTAGTGCGATGATGAATGGGGTTTTGTTTATTCTGAGGATTTGGAGGACTTCGGCGGTTTGGGGCTTTATGCCGTCGTTGATGTCGATGACGAGGATTGCGATGTCGGCTATGCATCCACCTCTTTTTCGGAGGTTTGTGAATGCGGCGTGACCGGGAGTGTCGATGAAAAGTAGTCCTGGGATTTCAAGTGGGATGCCGAATTTTTTGAGGATTGCTCCTGCGCGTTTTTGGATGTTCTCTTTTGGCAGGGTTGTGAACGATATTTTTTGTGTGATTCCTCCGGCTTCGGTTTCTTGGATAGAGGTTCCTCTAATTTTGTCGAGTATGGATGTTTTTCCGTGGTCGACGTGTCCTGCGATTGTTACTATTGGTTGGCGTATGTTTGTCATGTATATCGGAGTATAGATTTATTTTTAAAGGTTGGGGGTTGGGTTGTTTTATGAGAGATAGATTGCAGTATTCGGTTGTTTTAATGGAGGGTCCAGACAAAGGTTTGAGAAGGTGGGTTTGGTTTGATAATGGGAATGTTGAGCAATGTATGCTGGGGGTTATTCCGGGGGAGTATTCTCTTATTTTTCCTTCTGGAAGGATTTGTTTGAGGGGGGGAGGAAGTGATTTGGAAATCGTTTCATTTGATGAGAAGAGTGCTAATGAGTTTGTGATTAGAACGGGTTTATCGAGGCCATTTTTAGAGAGAGATGGTGGGTATGTTTTGAATAGGTATGGGGAATAGGTTTTTAAGATTGTGTTTGGTGCGCGCTATACAAATGTTTTTATATGGCTGTTAATTGAATGAAGTATGGGAGAACGGCTTGAAGATACGGTGGGGGTTAGATTTGTCGGAGATGGGCGTTTGGGTCGGTGTGTTAAGAAGGGGCTTATATATTCTGGTTGTACCGCTGTTGCTTTTGGTTTAGTTGTTTTGTCTCCAGTGCTTACGGTAGGAGCTCTTGGTTATTTAGTGTATACTACTGTACATGATGATGAACTTATAGATGATTAAGGTTTAAGCCCCGAGGGGAGTGGATGTGAGATAGAGGGGTGAGGAGTAGGTTTTTATATTAGTTTTTAATTTAGTTTTTATGAATTATACGATTGCGAATTTGGAAAAGGATTATGAGTTGGAGCTGGAGCGGGTTGTTGATGAAATTGGTAAAAGCGGGGCGAAGAGTGTTTTGGTGCAGTTGCCGGATGGGTTGAAGCCGTGGGGGGTTTGTATTGTTGATTATTTGTCGGAGAGGTGTAACGCAAGTGTTTTGCGAGGTGACGGGCAACAGGTAACGGATGACGGTAAAGAGAGTATGAGTATAAAGATTTGGTTGGGGTCTTGTTTTGGGGCGTGTGATTTGCCAGCGTCTTCGACGCAGGTTACAGGTGACGGATTACAGGCGACGGGTGATGATTTGGTTGTTCAGTTTGGGCATGCGGCTTGGTAGAAGGTTGTGTTTTGGGATATAAATATTTATAAGTTTGATTGGGTGGCTTGGTTTATGAAAAAGGGTTTTGACACAGAGAGGTATCTTGAGGTTCAGTCGAGGGAGATTTTGAATCGGGTTGCTAATTCTGGGAAGTTGTATCTTGAGTTTGGTGGGAAAATTTGTCACGATTTTCATGCGGCGAGAGTTTTGCCGGGTTATGATTCTAATGCGAAGATTAGGATGTTGCAGATGATTAAGGATGAGTCTGAGATTGTTTTTTGTGTTAGTGCGAAGGATATTGAGAATGGGAAAATGCGGGCGGATTTTGGTTTGACTTATGAGTCGGCGACTTTGAAGTCTGTGAATGATTTGAGGGGTTTTGGCTTGGATGTTTCGGCGGTTGTGATAAATAGGTTTTCTGGCGAAGAGAAGGCTTTAAGATTTAAGAAGTATTTGGAGAATATTGGGATTAAAGCTTATTTGCAGAAGGAGATTGTGGGGTATCCGGCTGATGTTGATAAGATTGTGAGCGAGAGGGGGTATGGGGAGAATCCTTATGTGGAGACTCATAAGTCTATTGTTATTGTTACTGGGGTTGGGCCGGGGAGCGGTAAGATGTCTTTTTGTTTGTCGCAGATGTATCATGATAATGTTCGGGGGATTAAGTCTGGGTTTTCGAAGTTTGAGACGTTTCCTATTTGGGATTTGGAGATTGATCATCCGGTTAATTTGGCTTATGAGGCGGCGACGGCGGATATTGGGGATGTGAATATGATTGACCCATTTCATTTGAAGGCGCATGGTGTTGCTGCTGTTAATTATAATAGGGACATAGAGAATTTTCCGATTTTGAAAAAGATTCTTGAGAGGATTGGGCAGGGTGTTTTTGTTTCTCCGACGGAGATGGGGGTTAGTAAGGCTAAGCTTGGGATTGTTGATGATGATGTTGTGAGGGTTGCTTCTAAGCAAGAAGTTGTTCGGAGATATTTTAGGCATAAGAAAGAAAATGTTTTGGGTGTTGTTGACAAGGGTGTTGTTGATAAGATTGATAAGTTGATGGGGGAGCTGGATGTTGATGAGAGTTATCGGGAGGTGGTTGTTCCTGCGAGACGGGCTGCTGTTGTTGCGGAGGGGCAGGAAGGCAAGGGAAATAAGGGTTTTTATTGTGGTTCGGCGATTCAGATTGGTGATAAAATAATTAGTGGGAAAAATTCTGAGTTGCTTCATGCTGAGTCGGCTTGTGTTATTAATGCTTTGAAGTTTGTTTCTGGGATTCCTGATGATATCGCTCTTCTTTCTGAGTCGTTGATTGAAAGTATAAAAGAATTGAAGGGGAAAATTGTTAAGGATTCTAATCCGAGTTTGGATGTGAGTGAGATTTTGATTGCTTTGGCGGTTTCTTCTTCGACGAATCCTACGGCTAAAAGATGTATTGAAAATCTTTCTTTGTTGCGAGGTTGTGAGATGCATACGACTCATCTGTCGACGAAGGGTGATGAGGTTGGGTTGAGGGATTTGGGTATTAATTTGACGACTGATGCGGAGTTGGGTCCTAGGATTTATTTTAGAAATTAGGGAATGCATTAATTTATAAGTTTATTTTTCTTTTTTTTATTATGGAGGAAAAGAGGGTTAATCCGATTTTGAATTTGATTAGGGAGGAGTGGAAACATCTTGGAGATAGGAAAGGTTATTTTGTTTTTGCTTCGGTATTTTTTGTTATTGCGACTGCCATATCTTTATTGAATCCGTTGATTATAGGTTCGGTTTTTAACTCGGTTCAGAATTCTATTACTTCAGAGGCTGAGTTGTGGCGTCTGATTATTTTGATTTCTATGCTTTTGGTTACTAATATTGGTTTTTGGATTTTTCATTCGATTGGTAGATATGTTGAGTCGATGAATGGGTTTTATGTTAATCGTAATTATGTTAATTTGAAGTTGGGGAAGGTTTTGGAGTTGCCTGTAAAGTGGCATAAGGATCATCATTCTGGGGATACGATTGATAAGATAAATAAGGGGTCTTCGGGGATATTGTCGTTTTCTTCGTATGTTACTTTCCAGTTGATTTCTGCGGTTGTTAGTATTTTTGGTTCTTTATTGATTCTATTTTTTGTTGATTTTAGGATTGCGTTGTTTTCTTTGATTTATTCGTGTATTGTATTGTTTTTGATATTTAGAATTGATACTAAGCTTGTTGGGTACTATAAGGCTATAAATAAAAAATCGAATCGGGTTGCGGCGGGACTTTATGATTATATTAGTAATATTATTACGGTTGTGACCTTGCGGTTGAAGAAGACTGTTCGGGTTGAGGTCAATTCTCGGTTGATGGAGAGTGAGGGTTTGATGAAGAAGTCTTCTGTTTTGAGAGAAGCGAAGTGGAGTTTTGCTAGTGTTGCAATAAGTTTTATGATTGTTGTTTCTTTGAGTTTTAAGGCGTATAGTGATTTTTATTCTACTGGGATTATTTTGGTTGGGACGCTTTATATTTTGTATGGATATTTAAGGAATGTGGGGGATACTTTTTATCGGTTTGCTAGTCTTTATGGTGACATAAGTAAATATAATGCGAATTTGAATAATGCGAAGCCGATTGATGAGGCGTTTGAGAAAGTTAAGGAAGATGTTTTTAGGGATTTGCCGAGAGAGTGGGGATCTGTTGAGTTTAGGAATGTGGATTTTTCTTATGACGAGAAGGGTGACGCGAAGCATATTGAAGGGGTCGATTTTAAGTTTAAGCGAGGGGAGAAGATTGCGCTTGTTGGAGAGTCGGGTTCGGGAAAGAGTACGATGTTGACTTTGCTTCGCGGGCTTTATGCTCCAGATAGGGGAAGTGTTTATTGTGACGGGAAGAAGATAGCCCACGGATTTTCGAGACTGAAGAATCATATTACTTTGATTTCGCAGGAGCCTGAAATTTTTAATGATACGATTAAGAATAATATTACGATGGGGATTCGGACTTTGAATGAGGATTTGTTGGAGGTTATTGAGATGGCGCAGTTGAAGAAGGTTATTGGGAAGTTGAATAAGGGACTGAATACGAATGTTTTAGAGAAGGGTGTTTCTTTGTCTGGCGGAGAGAAACAGAGGTTGTCTTTGGCGAGGGGGTTGCTTGCGGCTAGGAAGAGTGAGATTGTTTTGCTTGATGAGCCGACGTCGAGTGTGGATAGTGAGAATGAAATGAAGATTCATGATAATATATTTTCGAAGTTTAAGAATAAGACTATTATTTCTTCGATTCATCGGTTGCATTTGCTGGATAAGTTTGATTATATTTATCTTTTTGATAAGGGGCGGATTGTTGCCAAGGGGAGTCTCGATGAGATAAAGAAGAATTCTAGATTTGGTAGGATTTGGCGGAAGTATGGGCTTGAGAAAGAGATGTAATTCGAAAGGTTTAAATAGTATTATGAATATATATTCATAACTAAAATGGAGAAAAAACAAAATGCCACAAGGAGATAGAACGGGTCCTAATGGACAGGGTCCTATGACTGGAAGAGGACGGGGTTTTTGCTCGGGTTTTAATGGATCTGGGTTTGCAAATCCTGGATTCGGAAGGGGATTTGGTCGAGGTAGATGTTTTGGTTTTAGGCAGGATTTTGTTCAGCCTCAGGTTATAACGGAAGTTCAGGAAAGTGAGTTTTTGAAACAAGAACTTGAACAGATAAATGTTGAGAAGGCCGAGATTGAAGCTAGGTTAAAAGAGCTAAAGTCTTGATTTAATGATGAAAGAGAAAATTGCTTTGTTGTCTATTTTTATAAATTTAGTTTTGGCTGTTGGGAAAACTCTTGTTGGTTTTTTTATTGGTTCTGCTTCTGTTTTAGCTGAAGGGTTTCATTCTGGGATGGATGTTTTTTCTTCTGGAATTGGTTTTTTGGGTATTAAAATTTCCA
>Ga0265595_1001952_pt1 | contig 14866 bp, 16 predicted proteins | sample saktaG_15_FD_190148 | JGI IMG/M metagenome (GOLD analysis project Ga0265595, IMG submission 190148) | Saline water microbial communities from Sakinaw Lake, British Columbia, Canada - sak_2013_06_06_50m | ecosystem: Environmental > Aquatic > Non-marine Saline and Alkaline > Saline ... | reverse complement strand
AAATAGCGACCTATCTTAGAATAAGTCAGTCTACAGTAGTACGCAAAATGAAGAAGCACGGCATGTCATATAGTGTGATGCAATAATGGTTCATAAGGGTGTGTTATCCGCCGTGTTCATTGGATTATCATATTTATAATGGTGATTCTTGTTTGCATCAGATCGTAATTGGTGATATCTGCTACGCTTTTTCCGGTGTTTGATTTGAATATGACTCACCATTCTGAGACTGCCTTTCGGTAGGGCGCAACAACTTGTTATTGCTAATTATTTTTAATGTTTCTATTTTGGTATATCTTTTGCGTTGAGATGTTTCAGTTGTTTGTTGTTGCCAGCGTGAAGGCGTCTTGGAAATTTTGTTATGATTGGAGTAGGGTTATCGAAATTCCTTTCCACGCTTCAATTCAAGAAGGTAAAAAATAAAAGAAAGGGGTATTTAGTTATGTCAGATTTTATGAAGATGTGTGAGGCCAACAATCCTGGGGAACCGGAGTTTCTTCAGGCCGTTTCAGAGGTTGTCGAGTCGGTTGAGCCGGTCTTGGAGAAACATCCGGAGTATCGCAACGCTAAGATTCTGGAGCGCATGGTTGAGCCTGAGAGAGTTATCATGTTCCGTGTTCCCTGGGTGGATGACAAAGGCGAAGTCCAGATCAACAGGGGCTACAGGATTCAGGTAAACAGCGCGATAGGTCCCTACAAGGGGGGCTTCCGTTTCCATCCCTCGGTCAACCTGAGCATACTCAAGTTTCTCGGCTTTGAACAAACCTTTAAGAATGCCCTGACCACCCTTCCCATGGGCGGTAGCAAGGGTGGCTCCAATTTCGATCCCAAGGGGAAATCGGACAATGAAGTTATGCATTTTTGTCATAGTTTCATGTCGGAAATATTCAGGCACATAGGTCCCAACACGGATGTTCCTGCCGGTGATATAGGAGTTGGCGCCAGAGAAATTGGATTCCTGTTTGGTATGTACAAGAAACTGCGCAATGAATTTACCGGTGTTTTGACAGGGAAGGGACTTACCTGGGGCGGCAGCCTGATACGTCCCGAGGCAACAGGATACGGCTGTGTCTACTTTGCCTCCGAGATGCTTGCCACAAGAAATGAAAACATTAAAGGGAAAACCTGCCTGGTATCCGGTTCCGGAAATGTTGCCCAGTATGCGGTTGAGAAGATCCTTGAGCTGGGCGGCAAGGTAGTGACCCTGTCGGATTCTGCGGGGTATATATACGATGAAGAGGGCATCGATCGCGGCAAGCTGGATTTCGTCATGGAGCTCAAAAATATCAAACGTGGTCGTATCAAGGAATATGCCGACAAGTATCCCGAGGCTGTTTATACCCCTGTCGATCCCACTCTTGGTTACAATCCTCTCTGGAACCACAAAGTGAATTGCGCGTTTCCCTGCGCGACACAGAATGAAATCAACGCGAAAGACGCGAAGAATCTGGTGAGTAATGGTGTAAAGCTTGTGAGTGAAGGCGCGAACATGCCGACAGTACCGGAAGGAGTGGAGATCTTTATTGATGCCGGCATCCTGTACGCGCCAGGGAAAGCGGCGAATGCCGGCGGTGTTTCAGTCTCCGGTCTTGAGATGACCCAGAACAGCATGCGTCTGAGCTGGACCAGTAAAGAGGTGGATGATTATCTGAAGAAGATCATGAAGAGCATCCATACCGCCTCTGTTGAAGCCGCGAAGGAATATGGCACACCCGGTAATTACGTCAATGGCGCTAACATAGCCGGTTTTACCAAGGTCGCGGAGGCAATGATGGCCCAGGGGATTGTGTAAGATAAGGTCGTAATCGAATACCAGTATTACATGGCGGTTCCCTTCACGCTTGTGAGGGAATCGCCACAAGTACTACATCTTCTCAACAGCCTCTTCTGCCGGAAAAGGAAAAAGATAAGTGAAGCAGACTGCCAAATTGTGCATTGATGGAAAAGCATACAATATTCCCATGGTAATCGGGACCGAGGGTGAGAGGGCTATCGATATTTCAAAACTTCGTCAACTCACGGGTCTGGTAACCATCGACCCGGGTTTTGTGAATACTGCGAGCTGTAGAAGTAATATTAGCTACATTGACGGAGAAAAGGGTCTCCTGCGATATCGTGGTATACCCATTGAGCAGTTGGTTGCTCACTCGAGTTTTGTTGAAACAGCCTATTTGCTTATTAATAACGCCCTCCCTACGGCTGATGAACTTGTTGACTTTTCACAGAAACTTACCCAGTATTCACTTATCCATGAGGATATGCTGGAATTTTTCCGAAAATACCCATCCCGGACCCATCCTATGGGTATTCTTTCATCGATGGTAAATGCCCTCGGAGCCTTTTATCCTGAGCTGCAGGATGTTACGAGAGTGGAGGCCATCAATGTAACTGTTGCACGGCTCCTTTCAAAGATACGAACCCTTGCCGCCGCATCGTATAATATATCCATTGGTCACCAGGTGATATATCCGCGCCATGACCTGAGTTATTGTGCCAACTTTTTGTATATGATGTTCGATTCTCCCGTGAAGGTATACGAAATTGATGAAGATATTGTGAACGCTCTGAATGTGTTTTTGATTCTCCATGCGGACCATGGACAGAATTGTTCCACCACAACCGTGCGTATGATCGGAAGCACCGGTGTAAATCTCTATGCCGCCGTGTCGGCTGGCATATCGGCACTCTGGGGCCCGCTCCATGGTGGTGCTAATCAGGCCGTAATCGAAATGCTTCAAGAAATCTATGACAGCGGTGGTGATGTCGATTCTTTTATCGCCCATGCGAAAGATAAAGACGATCCTTTCCGGTTAATGGGGTTCGGCCACCGGGTTTACAAAACCTATGACCCACGCGCTCCCATCATGGAAAGCATAGCCGAGATGGCGTTACTAAAAATGAACCGGCACGACCCTCTCCTTGACATAGCGAGAAAATTGAGAGACGTCGCCCTGAGAGATCAGTATTTTATTGATCATCATCTGTACCCGAACGTCGATTTTTACAGCGGCATTTTTTTGAGAGCTATAGGGATTCCATTGAATATGTTTACGGTGATGTTCGCAATTGGACGTCTTCCAGGGTGGATCAGTCAATGGGAAGAGAGTCTTGATACCCCCAACAGGAAGATAGATCGTCCCCGCCAGATTTATATGGGGTTGACGAAGAGGGATTATATCCCCATTGATGAACGGGGTTACACCTAGGTTTTAAAATCGGCCTGATATCACATGTCGTTATCTTATTGAAGGAGACCGGGTGAAACCATTTAAAAGAGTTAGAACATTTATAGTCATTTTATCATTTTTTCTATTTTTTTGCGGTGCGGGCCTTTTTCATTTTGACACGGTCAGATCAAAAACTCCTGAAATAATTGATGCAGGCAATTTTGACTGGAATGTTCGGGGTATTGCCTATGCGGCGCCGGAGGAAAAGATCCCTGCCGGAGATTATGGAGCGAATAAGGGTGTTCGGAATGACCAGAGTGATGATTCCAGAATACAAAATGCGGGATTTGTCACTTTGGTGCGAATCCTCTCGGTTATTGCTATGAGTATTTTCCTCGTGTGGTATATCAGAAGAAAGTTGAGGCTATAAGGAGATTAGATATGAGAAGAAAAGACAAAGAGATCACCGATAGAGACGTAATTGATTCCATTATTAATGGATCGACATTTTGCAGACTGGCCCTTTCGGAAGATGACAGGCCCTATATTGTCCCGCTCTCTTTCGGCTATGATGGCGGTTCTCTCTACTTTCACGGTTTCCTTGAAGGTAAAAAAATTGACATTCTCAGAAAGAATAGTAATGTATGCTTTGAGTTTGATAGTGACGGCGAGCCCATTCCATCGGATGGGGCATGCTCCTGGACGGTCAGATATAAAAGCGTGATAGGGTATGGAAAGGCGTGGCTTATTGAAGATATCGATTCGAAGATCAAGGCCCTCGAAATCATTATGAGTCACTATTCGGAGCAATCCTTCGTGTATCCGGAAAAAGTGGTGAAGAAGATCGTGGTCATAAAGGTTGACATAGAAACTGTCACGGGAAAGATGTCAGGTTATTGACCGGCGTGCATACAGCTTTTCCATTAAACAGTTATAAAACCCTGGACTGATTCACGTACAAAGGAAACAATACCGAAATGAACAAACCCTTTCTCATTTTCTTCTTGATCCTTGGGGCGGCTGATTTTATCTACGGTCTTTATAGCGGTGACAGGATAAGCATCCTCATTGGGGGGATCATGGTTTTCATTGGATTCTCAGTAATGAGAAAGAACAAAAAGAAAGAAAAAGATAGCCGATAGAAGGTCTCTTTCATTCATGCCGGCAAAAACCATTTGGAAATATGAATGATCTCTTTTTCGCCTTGATAGCCCTGTCAGGTCAGGCAGTCTTTCAGCCTCTTTATTGAATCATCTCTTCCCAGAATATCGATAAGCGTCGGGATGTCGGGACCGTGGCAGTTTCCGAAAAGGGCGAGGCGGATGGGAAAATAGAAATTCTTACCCTTTATACCGAGATCACCGATAGACTGTTTTGTCAGCGATAATATTTCTTCGGATTTCCACTCGGTCTTTTTCCCCAGCTCCTCGATCCAGTATGAATAGATCTTTTGCGAGTTTTCCTCTTCGACCAGCTTCCGGTCTTCTTCCGAGAAGATCATATTTTCGTAGAACATCTTTGCGTGTTTCACAATATCAGAGAGACAATAAACATAATCACGCGCCGTGTTGATTACTTTCAGATATTTGTTATTGTCACTTATATCTATGCCGGCCTCTTCAAAGAAACGCCTCGACTGATCGGCGATATATCCCACATCAAGGGTCCTTATATACTGGCCCCCCATCCAGTTCAGTTTTTCTATATCAAATACGGCCCCGGCCTTGTTGATCCTGTCCAGTGAAAATGCCTCTCCCAGTTCGCTGAGGGAATATATTTCCCTGTCATCCGCTGAGTGCCACCCGAGAAGGGCGATGAAATTCAGCATCACCTCGGGGAGGTACCCCTTGTCGAGATAACTTTCAACAGAGACATCTCCCTGTCGCTTGCTCAGTTTGCTCCTGTCGGAATTCAGCAGCAGGGGCAGATGAACGAATATCGGCACCTCCCATCCGAAAGATTTGTACAGAAAGATGTGTTTCGGCACGCTGGAAAGCCATTCCTCGCCGCGTATAACATGTGTGATCTTCATTAGGTGGTCATCCACCACACTGGCGAGATGGTAGGTGGGAAATCCGTCGGATTTTATAAGAACCTGGTCGTCAACCATCGAATTGTCAATGGCGACCCTGTCGCGCACAACATCGTCGAAAACGGTTTTTCCTTCTTTGGGATATTTCAGGCGTATGACGAAGGGCATCCCCTGCGCCAGGTTGTACGCAACCTCATCCTTCGAGAGTTCCCTGCATTTGCCGTCATACATCGGCGGTCTCTTTCTTTTTCGCTGTTCTTCCCTAAGATTGTTCAACCGTTCCTCAGAACAGAAACAATGGTATGCATTTCCGGAATCCAGAAGCTTTTGGGTGTATTCTTCATAGACGTCCGTTCGCTGCGATTGTATATAAGGCCCATAGTTCCCTCCGACATCAGGGCCTTCATCATAGTGAAGCCCGATTTCTGTGAGTGTTACGGTGAGCTTTTCCAGAGCTCCGGGAATGGATCTTTTCTGGTCCGTATCTTCGATCCGCAGGATAAACTTTCCACCCTGTTTGCGCGCAAACAGATAGTTGAACAATGCCGTCCTCAGCCCTCCGACGTGCAGATATCCTGTCGGACTGGGTGCAAATCTTACCCTTACCTGATTATTGTCTTTATGCATGGTGCCTTTCCTGTTATTTAATTTTTGATGTTTCCTGACATCTTTCAGATTGCTTCTTCAGGAGCGTTAGTATAATTTTTCGTGTCAGATTACAAGCCTGATTCTTGTGGAGCGACTGTTCGCGAAGGACAATAACCGGTATATCCCTTGCTTTTTCAGGCAGCTCTACTATATAAAAGAAATCAATCGGGGGAAATGTAGCGGGTAGCTGATGAAGGAAGAGAATTTTATTCATCTGTGTCAGCCTGATTCAGGTAAATCCTGCGGAGCCTGTTGCGGTTTATATAATTATGCTGACAGCACAAAGGATTCTCTAATCAGGAGGCTGAGAAACAGGACCGGACTATTTCGTAAGATAGTTAAGGATCCTGCTGACCTGAAGGCCTTTTCAGACAGGATAAAGAAACTTGAGTCCAGCGAGAAACTCTATGATGTGATACATTGCTGTGAATATTTGGGATTTCTCGATGATGAGGAGAAGAGAGTAGGCTGTCTTCTTCATCCCCTTCAGAACGACGGGGTAGACATGAGAGATGTATCGTTCTATGGAAAGGAGTTGTGCGATGGGCACTTCTGTCCCAGCTATCAATTCATGTCCAGTGAAGAGAAGCTTTCCATGATCAGGATTGTTGATGACTGGTATCTTTACGGCCTGTGCATTACCGATATAGACCTGGTAAAAGAGTATTTCCGCTTTATAAGTGAAGGCATATATGAGGTCCCGCGTCCTGACAGGTTTGAAGGCAGACTCAGGGATATTGCCCTCAGATTCTTTTCATTGAAGATTTCCTGGCCTTTCAGGGCAACGGACACGAACCGCTTTGGAAAATACTATTTCGACGGTTCGCAATACATTATAAGCCACATTGATTATGACGCTCTTGGATGTGAAAGGTCGAAGTTCGACAGGATATTCCTGAGCCTTACCTCAAGATTCAGGACACTGGAGGAACTCAGGAGGGGCGAAGAGATCATCCGGGAAAATATAGAAGAGTTTATAGCCTGTTATAATATGGGTGCTGTGGGGCAATTATAAACTTCGCAGTTTAGCGCGATAATCTGTTAAAGGGCGGTTTTTGTAAGAGTTGAGAAAGAAGATTCTATATTCAAAAGAGGTTATCGATCGGCGTGTGAAAGACCTGGCTGATGCGATTTCGCGTGACCTTAAAGGGAAAGAGGTTGTGCTTGTAGGTGTCCTCAATGGGGCCTTTATTTTCCTGGCGGACCTTGCGCGGTATCTGAAGGTGCCGCACAAGGTGGATTTTACAAGATTGGCAAGTTATGGTTCCGGGCTGGTGAGTTCGGGGAGCATAACCGTTACGAAAGATATAGAGACAGATATAGAGGGGAAAGAAGTGGTTATAGTGGAAGATATAATAGATACCGGAATCACGATGGCATTTCTACGGGAAAGACTTGAAAAGGGAAGGCCGGCTTCCATAAGGATATGTACATTGATAGACAAAAAGCGGAGAAGAGAGACCTCCATCGATGCGGACTACGTGGGATTTGATTTGGACGAGGGATTTATTGTAGGATACGGGCTTGATTTTGACGAAAGATTCAGGTGCCTGCCGGATATTTATGTAATTGAAGAGTAACAATTTAGCAAAAACCACCAAGGAGTAGAGCCGTGATTATCCAGTGTAAAGAATGCGGGACAAAATACAGATTTGATAAATCGCAGATAGATGGCGAGGGGATATGGGTCAGGTGCAGTCGCTGCGAGGCGGTTTTTTTCCAGGAGAATCCTCTGCTGGAAATCATTTCATTGACAGATTCGATAGAACCGGGAGAAGCAATCCACGAGAAAACGCATAAGGAGAGCGCGGAAGATATAGACAGGATGTTCATGGAAGTTGAAGGGGAAGGGGGTGAACGAAAAGCTGAATATGAAGAAGTTCATTCCGAGGAGGAGGAGAACGAAGGTGGCGCGGAAGATATAGACATGATTTCCAGGAAAGATGAAACAGAAGGTGCCGCGCAGAACCTCGAGAAGGAAGAAGTTAATGGCGATGCCGTTGAGATCATAGAGAATGCGGAAGCTTCAGAAGGAGAAGCAGTGGCACAAAATCCCCGGTCATCCGGTAGAAAAGTAGCGATTGTTCTCATACTGGTTATTCTGCTATCGGGGGGGATTTATCTGTGGACTTCTCCCCTGGCAACAGAAGTGATTTCGAACGGGGTTTTGCCACGGGTGGAAAAGTTCATAAGAACTTTGCCCGGAGCGGCGAAGTTTCTCGGGACAGAAAAGAATATTCCGGAGGAGCGTCTGTCGGAACTGGGTGTGGACCTGATAAATGTAAAGGAACGATTCGTTAAAAACTGGGTTGCCGGAGACATTATGCTGGTTGAAGGTTTTGCCGTAAATAATAATCAATGCGCGGTTTCCGATATAAGGGTCAGAGGGAAGATACTGGATTCATCAGGTAACATTCTTGCCAAAGTGGAATCTAACTGTGGCAATATACTTACAGATGACGAACTGAAAGGCCTGACGGAGAAAGAAATTATGAAAGAGCTCTCCAATCCTTACGGAAGAAATTTCTCCAATACAGGCATAGAACCGGGCGAGGATATTCCCTTTATGCTGGCGTTTGTGATGCCTGCCGACGAGGCGAGTGAATTTCTTGTTGAACTTGCGGGCATAAAGGTCGCGGAGACCAAATAGCGCCCATCCGGAGATGGCTTTCCCAAAAGATGGAGATGAGGGGGATTTTTTACGTGTTGTTAGCGCGCAAGGTCAAAGTCGCTTTTTCCTTTCTATTCTTGATAACTGTTGCGGGAACCGCGGGATATCATTTTCTTGAAGGATGGTCCCTGGCGAATTCTTTTTATGCGACAATAGTAACCCTCGGCACAGTGGGTTTCGGCGATTTTTACCCGGTAACCTCTGGGGGAAAGGTGTTTGCGATTTTTATTATCGTCTTTGGTGTGGGCACTATGGCCTATACCTTCGCGGTGATAATGGAAACCTTTATGGAAGGGCGTCTGAGGAAGATATTGGGGAGGGGCAAATTGGAAAAACGAATAGAAAAGATGGAAAATCATTATATCATCTGTGGTTGCGGTAAGATAGGCAAGCTTATCTGCGGGGAGCTGGCTCATGAAAAGGTAGCGTTCGTTATTGTGGACAGCAACCCGATGGTAATACAAAACATTGAAGACAATGGGTTTGCCTACATAAACGGCAACGCGGCGGAGGATAAAACCCTGCTGGCCGCGGGAATAAAGAGGGCCAAGGGCGTTGTCTGCGCCCTTCCCGAGGATGCGGACAACCTCTATGTTGTGTTGGCTGCAAGGGAACTGAATCCAAAGGTATACATACTTTCCAGATTTGAAGACAACGCCTCGGAACGCAGACTGCTGAATGCGGGAGCGGACAGGGTTATCTCGCCTTACAGCGTGGGAGGAATGAGGATGTCCCAAGCCATTCTGAGGCCCGCCATGCTGGACTTTATAGAAATTACCACAAGGAGAGGGAGTCTCGCGCTCAGGATGGAGGAACTGAATGTTTGCGAAGCTTCGCCCATTATTGGGAAAAATCTGGAACAGTCGGGGTTGAGAAAAGAGTATGGCCTGATTGTGGTGGCCGTCGAAAAAAAATCAGGACAGATGGTATTCAACCCGATGGCCTCTTATGTGATAGAGTCAGGGGACAAACTAATTGCCCTTGGCGAAGGAGAAAATCTGGTCAAGTTTTCCAGGGTATGCCAGACGTGATGGTATTTTTATCCGTATAGTGCTGATAAAGGTATAATCCCCTCTCTGACGATAACCGGTGGATCAACGGTGGCGTCTATAATGGTTGATCCCAACCCGCCGGGCGTTCTGCCCCCGTCAATGACGGCATCCAGATTTTCGCCTATGCTGTCCATCACCTCTTCAATCGAGACACATTCCTCCTGCCCGGAACGATTAGCGCTGGTAGCGGTGATGGCGCCGGAGAGATTCTGCGCAAGGAGAGTGGCAACCGGATTGCTGGACAGGCGAATGCCTATTTTCCCCGTTTTTGCCGTCAGTTTTTCGGGAACATGTAGAGACGCGGTAAAGAGCAGGGTGATTCCCCCGGGCCAGAATCTATCCATGAGGGCTTCGGCTGCCGGAGTGATATCTCTCGCGAATGTTGCCAGGCCCTCCCGGCTGTCTATGATGATGGAAATGGGTTTGTCGAAATCTCTCCCCTTGATAGCGTATATCTTTTCCAGAGCCTGTGTGTTTCGGATATCAGCGCCAAGACCATAGAAGGTCTCTGTCGGGTAGGCTATGACGCCCCCTTCCTTCATGATCTTTACTGCTTCCATGATCGACGATTTGTCAGAATTTATCTCTATGATAGGAACCATTTTTTTCACCGCGGGATACAGGTCGAACAAGTCAGTCAGCCTGCAACTCCTGCTGCTTTTTCTCGATATTATCAGCCATTTCCCTGATGTACGCAGCCAGTTTTCCGCGGAGGCTTTCGTCTTCCAGTGCGAGTATCCTGACCGCCAGCAGAGCGGCGTTTTTTGCCCCCGCTTTTCCTATCGCCATCGTGGCCACAGGCACGCCACCTGGCATCTGCATTGTGGAAAGGAGCGCGTCGAGTCCGTGGAGAGAGGATGCTGATGAATCGAGGGGGACGCCGATTACCGGCAGAGGTGTCTGAGATGCGATGACGCCGGCAAGGTGAGCCGCCATACCCGCTCCGACGATGATAACCTTGACGCCGCGCCCGGCAGCCCTGTCCGCGAACAGCGATGTTCGTTCCGGCGAGCGGTGCGCGGATGTCAGAAACAGCTCATGCGGAACCTGAAATTCTGTGAGGATAGATGCAGCCTCTTTCATTACGGGAAGGTCAGAGTCGCTTCCCATCACTATACTTACCAGTGTTTCCCTTTTCTCTTTCATTTCATTCGTTCTCCCTTTGCGAGATCATTCAAAAGTTTCTTACCGGCACTGTCCCTCTTGTCAAGACGGTAGACGCGGCTTTTTTGTCCACCCTCACCCAAATTTTGATATTGCATCCCCTAAATTAGTAAGGCGTCCTCCAATTACCGGCCAGAGAGACACGGTGGGTCAATTTTAGAGTACCAAAATCAACAGTATTCCCATTGGTAACCTCCTTTCATAGAAGTGCCCTATCTTTTGATAAAAAAAGGCAAGGCTACCAAAACAATACCTGTAATGACAAGAATAAATACATTCGAAATGAAATATGGGAATACTAACAGCCCTATGCCACTTAAAAACGGAATGATAGTTTTTTGTTTTTTGCCATAAACAAAGAATCCTAATCCTACAGATCCAAATATCATTCCCCACATTAATGTTGACGCATTCATCATTTATTTTTTCTACACATAATGGCACCGGTCACCGGCGCGGTTTTTTGCGTCCGGTGAACTGGTTTGTGTACGCCCGGCATGGGCGTGAACTTATGGGGTGCAAGTCCCCTATACGTGAACCCTGCTAATGGGTTGAAATATTAGCAGAAGTATTAGTCGAAGGCAAGGGTGTTTCCGTGAGGAAGGGTCTGAAGGAAGCCGGAGTCAGCAGAGACCATAGTAGGCGTAGGAAACCACCACTCATGGTGGTGTGGGGGTCGGGGGAGAAAAACCCCCGGCTGCCCGATTGGGCAATCAATGCCCCTTTTTCCCTATCGCGTGTTCATGGTGATCCCATCCCATCTGATATTTACAACCAGCTTACCGATTTTGTCAGTGTAGGATATTCGACGGAAGGAGGTTGATAGTTATCTGCCGGATATCCCAGGACGCATCCATCAAGTGCGTATTCCCCAGCAGGAATGCTGAGAAGTCTGCAAAAATCTGGGTCACTATCCATTTGCAACGTCGCACTGATAAGTTGAAGCCCGATCCCCAGTGATGTTGCTTTCAGCCACATATTCTGTAGACAGTAGCTGAGCGATTGAGTTGCAATAGCAGGCATCCCTTTTCTTTCTCCGACAACAATGAAATATGGTGCACTGCCGACACCGGGCACGCCTTGTTGTCCGATTCGCTTTAGATTCTGCACAAAAGGAACCAACCCCACCTTCTTTTCAAGTTCATCGGCCTGTTTTGCCATTCGGTTTTTGATAATATTCGCTACTGCCTCCATTGATGCTGACGGTTTCCGAATCACGAATACCTTTCGAAAATCAGGTTTCCCGGCAACGGCAAGTGCTCCAAATGGAGCTAATAGGCCCGCTTGGATTATTGCCTCAATAGCCTCTTTGCTTGGCGGGGTAGGGCTAAACGCTCTTACTGAACGCCGTGCCCTTATGATTACATCAAGGGCCACACTGTGTTCGGGTGCAATGTTTTCAAACATGCTGTTCTCCATTTATTTGTTGTCTTTTCTGTTATGCCCAACGTCTGGATCAGCCGCGACTGTAAGGAGTCGGTTGCATTAGCGTTGTCAGGTATTATCTTAATCCCTAAACACAATGCTCTTTCTGCCCTCCCATAGAGTAGAAATCCCAATATCCCTCAACTTTTCAAGATCAGAAGTAATAGTCGCAAAATGATTTCCAGCTAGAGGGCCTGCTTTTGAAGCAAAATGAACGCAGCCATAGGCAATCAAAATTTCCGTTTCGCTTTTACCTTTAGGGTATAACAATACCTGACCTGGTGCCGGATACGATGTAGCATCTTCATACTCTACAGAAAAATCCCTGTCCCCAAGAGGAATCCACACCCCTTCACCACTCCAGCGAACATGAATGATCTCACCTTCAAACGGCATCGCATTTCGAAAAACCTCGCAAGTTTTAGGTGACTTGTTTTTTTCAAAAACGGCATCGAACTTGTGCCCATCTATTTCAATAATCATCTTAACCTCTGTGTTTTATATAAACGTTGCCTAACAATTAATACAAGTATTACTTAATTCTTCCACCAGCCAACAAACTGATTTAGTAAATCGATACACCAATATATAATTCAATTCAATCGGTATTCTTGGAAGTATACCGAAAACGTGCTTATTATCACAAGGCACTTAATATGTATAATCTCGTTGCTTTGGCCTGAGGCACGGGGAGAATTTCTGGGGCAGCATACCTGTTTTCAGAAGAAAGGAGGCGATAAGCCTTTTTACTCTGTTGATGGTACTGGTTGCCAAGCAGAAAGGCCAAGTTTTTTCAGGGCCGCGCTGAATTTCCGGTCAAATGTTGCGACCATGACCTCTTTTCACTGGTATTTTTCTATTAGTCGTTTTATGGATAATTTGATGTCGTTAGCGTATCACGGGTGGATAGACTGAGATCTTCTCGAACGGCTTTAGGTATGGTTTCTGATACTTGGAAGTTATAGTTGTTCGTATAACCTGATCCTCAAAGAACTAAATGCCAAACTCTTTCACCGTGTCCTTTAGAAATTTTTTCTTGCTTTGGCAATATCCTCAACCTTCCCCATTACTATTAATATCATTCCTTCTTGCAGTACCTGTGAAGATGGAGGGTTAAATTCAATTTCTTCAGAATTTTGTTTTGAGCCTAAAACCAGCAAATTAAATTTATCATTGATGCCGGATTCACTGATTTTTTTCCCCACAGCCTTTGACTCCGCTGAAAGGCTTATTTGATGGATCCTTAAATCCTGTTTTTTGTTGCGAAGCATGCTGTCAAGAAAATCAACGGCCGCTGGACGGATCATTTCAGATGCCATGCGGAGTGCACCTATAAAATTCGGAGATACGACACTGTTTGCGCCGGCCTTTTTGAGCTTCGGCATCAGTTCCGGGTTTGTCATTTTGCTTATTATCCTTATATTGTTGTTCAGCATTCGTGCGGTCATTGTAATATAAAGATTATCCTTGTCTGAAGGGAGTGCGATGATAATACCGGCAGCCCTTTCAATTCCCGCGGCTACAAGATTCTGATCATCTGTGGCATCTCCTTTAATGTACAGCAGCTTTTCCAGCTTGTCGCACCGTTCAATGTTATTTTCATCAAGCTCTATTAGAACAACCGACTCACGGTTTTTGACAAGTTCGTCAATGAGAGGATATCCTGTTTCGCCTCCTCCGCATACGATATAATGGTCGTTTAATTTCTTTATCTCTTTATCCATATGTTTTTTCCTCAATATTCCCGTGAGGTCTCCCTCAATCAGCAATGCGATCATACTGCTTATGCCATAGAGTAAAACCCCCATCCCAAAGGTGATGAGAATCATGGTAAATATCTGCGCAGTGACGTTGCCTGTAATCTGGAGAACCTCGCCATAACCAACACTGGTTAACGAAATTACAGTCATGAATATACAATCCATGAACTTTGGTTCTCCGCCAAATATAATATAATAGCCTATGCTTCCTGCCAATATTATGACAAAAATGGCAATCAGCACAAAATATAATCTTTTTTTAATATTCATGATGTGAAAAACTTGCGAAAGCTTGGCGAAAGCTTGGGGTCACCTTGGATGGGTGACCCCAATTCCCTTGATGTTTGGAAGTTATAGCTGTTCGCACAACTCAATCCATCTTTTCTTATTTTTGCGCGAAACCCCACATTAACTCCTGCAAAGCGCTATTATCGTGAGGAATGATAATTGTCAAGATAGCGGAAGTCTAATGCCTGAAATGCCGCCTGCCTGTAAAAATCATCGCTATGCCGTGTTCGTCCGCGGCCTTTATGGCTTCTTCATCACGTATCGATCCGCCCGGCTGCACGATAGCAGTCACACCTGCCTCTGCCGCCATGTCAACGCCGTCCCTGAAGGGGAAGAAGGCATCAGACGCGAGCACTGTTCCCTGCGTGGGCAGGATTGCCTTCATTTTTGCTATATTTACCGAATCCACCCTGCTCATCTGTCCTGCGCCCACTCCTACCAGCTGGTCTTTTGTCGCAAAGACGATGGCATTGGATTTCACATTCTTGACCACCCTCCAGGCAAAGTCGAGTGCCTGATATTCCTCTTTTGTGGGCGTTCTTTTGGTTACCACATCCGACTTCATGATGTCGTCTCTGCCAGGATCTCTTTCCTGTATGAGAAGACCTCCATCGACCCTTCTGAAATCGAGAGCCGCCGGTTGAGTTCCGGATGGAATC
>Ga0265595_1001949_pt1 | contig 14908 bp, 22 predicted proteins | sample saktaG_15_FD_190148 | JGI IMG/M metagenome (GOLD analysis project Ga0265595, IMG submission 190148) | Saline water microbial communities from Sakinaw Lake, British Columbia, Canada - sak_2013_06_06_50m | ecosystem: Environmental > Aquatic > Non-marine Saline and Alkaline > Saline ... | reverse complement strand
AAGTCAAAGAACTACCTTATTATACAACAATTTCTCTGGGAACTCCTTTTTTTGTATAATCTTTTTGGATAAGCTCGCTTTCATCCCCACCCCTGAAGGGGCGGGGTCTTCCCGCTCGAATCTATAAGGTCTCGCAAACCCAATGATCTTTAGTCATTGGGTAGTTGATTCGACCTTATGAAACCCAAGGATCTTTAGTCCTTTGGTAGTTTATGCTGGCATTAAGTCTTGTAGCGCACGGTGTAGCCCAGAAGCCCCATGCTCTAGCCTGTCCATGTTATCAGTCACAGTCTTCGTGACCTCTGGAAGCAACCCATAGGCTATGCACATCTCGGCATGCAACTCCGCTCGTCGCTGGTCCATCCCGTACATCCCCGCCGGGACTTCTGCAAGGGTGACCATGACAAACAGGTAGTACTCCCGTGTTGCTTCTGGCACCACATAATCGAATCTGTCAACAAGTTTGCTCATCAAGGAATAGCCTCCATTGTCCCTTCGGTCTCGTCTGTCGGCTCAGCATCTGGGAACCCTGCGGCATATTCTTCGTATGCAACAGAATTTATAGGGTCTGACCTTTTGTTTGACCTTTTACAATCTGAAAAACCAATGATACGAAAAATAAGACTAGCGGTCAAGGAGATTTTTTTCGTCTGTAACCAACCTGTTCGGAATGATTTTTTGCATCATCCAATGTTCGCTGGTTTGAACATGCCCCTTCCTAACAAACTTTGCAATATTCTTCTGGAAATTTGTTCGGGAGAATCTCCCTGCGTTACGAACAACATAACCCTCTTGGATGCCTCCACACTGGCTCTTGCCGGTATAGCACTGAACAATTGAGGCTTTTTCCCATGGGCACATTGTCCAAACAGTTTCATTGCCTCCATTGTAGGCCCCTGAACAGATGTAAAGTGGGAAAATAGAGCGCCAGTTTTTACCATTGGCCCGACCTGATTGATTAGGTCGACAGTTTTTTCTATTCCGACTGAAACGATGACAACATCACTTTCCCGCACAAGTGTTTCAATATTTATTCTTTGAATATTCAACTCGTTTGTAATTTTTTCCGACAAAGAATCATCGATATCCGGAAAAACAAGATTGTGATAACCAAGATTAGCACAAATCCTTAAAAAATATGAACCCATTTTACCAGCCCCACCAATCACTCCAATCCTTTTGGTCTTATCATTTGACAACAATGAGGCTGGTGTCTTGCTTAATATTTGCATTTTAGCCATTTTCATCAAATCTCCGAAAAGGATACCCCCGCCTTCAGGCATGGGGAGGTTCAAATCCTGATTCTTTGGATTCTGATTATCTCTTCAAAAGAAAACTAAACCTTTTACATTCTTGCGGACGCTGTCTGGAATACTGGTCAACCCCTTCAGAAAGAGATTTTCACCGACTCGTTGCTGAATTCCATGGTTATCCTTTTGGGTAGCCGTCAGGGTGCTTCAACATCCACTCCCAAGCGGAGCGTATCATATCTGTAATGTCGTATTTGGTTTCCCACCCAAGAGCCCGTTTCGCCAATGTCGGATTTGCAACCAATATTTCTGGGTCTCCAACACGATATGGCATAAATTTAGTTTTAATATCGATGCCTGTGACAGATTTGGCAACCTTGACGACCTCATTTACATTCAACCCAGATCCCGTGCCGAGATTGTATGCCCCTTCTGCCCCAGACTCAAGAACTTTAATGTGAGCATCAACCAAGTCGAGGACATGGATGTAGTCACGCACACATTTTCCATTTCCGTACAATTCAACACAGTTCTTCTTTCCGACAGCGGCAAAGAGTATGTTTGGTATGAGATGAGTCTCAACTAGATGATCCTCTCCGTAATCTCCGGAAGCCCCTGCCGCATTAAAATACCTCAACGAACACGACCTTAACCATCCCGAATGTGCATTCCAAAAAAGAATTCTCTCAAAGGCCAATTTTGACTCGCCATACGGGTTGACGGGTCGACGGGGGTGATCCTCATCGATTGGCAGGTCTTGTTCAGCATCACCAAAGATGGCACAAGACGAACTGAAAATAATTCGATTACATCCGGATTCAAACATCGCCGACAGAAGTTCTAGACCTCCCTTAATGTTGTTGTGAAAATAATCCAAAGGATGATCCATTGATTCTGAAACAAGTGCCTTTGCTGCAAAATGGATAACCGCATCAACGGGATGTTTGACTAGGTGGTTCCTTATGTCACCAGAAACAGTCAAATCCCCCCTGAACAAACGGGCTCGTTTATCAACAGCGTTAGCATGTCCACACGACAAGTTGTCAAAAACATCAACTTCATATCCACGATTCAACAATGCTTGCACACAGTTGCTTCCTATATAGCCTGCTCCACCTGTAACCAACACATTCATCTTCACCTCCAATTTATTGTTTAAGATAAACTTGAAATTTGACATTCTTTTTTGACGCTGTCTGGGATGCTGGCCAAACCATTCAGATAAAGACTTCCTCCCACAGTTGACGTCTGGTTCCCCTTTCTGATGTTACATGGGAAGCACATAGGCTGTAAATTCTCGATTCCGTTTCCACCACCCTTCGATTTGGGAATTATGTGGTCGACTGTCATCATGGTCTCGCGTCCAGAAGAATCAACATGATATAGGTTAAGGTGGTACTTTCGCTGTTCAACAGGCTTTTCTTGGTGTAAGTGCCGAAAGCATTCTGCAGCAAACACATTCCCAACAAGACCACAATTGACACATTTTGTCCCCTTGGAGGCATATACCTCTAGTCGCCATCCTCCACAAAGAACTTTTGCCCCACTGTTTGTCGATAAAACCTTTCCGACCTGTTCGATTACTAAACTGGCAGGGAACTCCCCCGCTCGATGATATGGACCATTTTCCATAATTCCCTTTCGTTGTGTTTTCTGAACAATTTGAATGTAACACAAAACGGGGATTGCGTCAACTAAGAAAATTTAACCTGAAAGAGAAATCCTCTGCCTTCAGGCAGGGGTTCAACCTGAAAGAGAAATCCTCTGCCTTCAGGCAGGGGTTCAACTTATCAAAACAATTATCATAAAGCAAGGATATTGTACAATAATACGGAATAAAACAGTAGTGAAAATTCTAAAATCATACAAGTTCAGGTTATGTCCGACCGAGGAGCAGATTCCCGTGCTGAAACAGCACGGTGGCAACTCTCGCTTTGTTTGGAATAAGCTTTTAGAATATTCCCAACAGGTTAAAAAAGACACTGACATATATCCAGGCCAATCTTCTTTACAGAAACAAATACTGCAGATCAAGGCTGAGAATGACTTCATTCATGTAAGTCATTCTCAGCCCATACAAGTCAATGCGTTGAGAATGAACAATGCTTATTCCAGAGCATTCAAACCAGAAGTAGTTGCCGAAAGGAACAAAAAGATAGCAATAGCTCACTTTATTCTAGACGAGGAAAAACGAAACAAAGAGTTGGCCAAAACTATGAATTTCGGATTCCCGAAATTCAAATCCAAGAACAGATCCAGTGATTCTATTTTCTATCCCCAAAACTTTCTGATTAAGAAATCCAGAATTCACTTTCCGAAACTGGGCTGGATTAGTTATATCAAACACAGAGCTATTGAAGGTAAACCGAAGTTTGTAACAATAACCCAAGACGGCAGCCAGTATTATGTTTCGGTAACTTGTGAGATTGACGAAAAAGAGCAGATCAAGGTTGCACTGGATCAAGCCAACATTGTTGGCATTGATGTTGGGTTGAAAGTTTTTGCAACCTTATCTGACGGAAGTTCCATTAAAAATCCGGGAACCTTGAAAAAGCACTTGAAGAGGCTGAGAAAAGAAAGCAGAAGTCTTTCAAGAAAAGTAAATCTGGAGACTGGAGAGAAGACTGTTTATGGCAAAGCCATAAGCAAATCTTCGAGTAACCGAGAGAAACAGATTCTTCACGTTCAAAAACTTCACAGAAAAGTTAAGAATGTCAGGAAAAACTTTCTTCACAATGTAACCCGCCGTATAATAGCCAAGTACGATGGGGTGGTACTGGAAGACCTGGACATATCAGGAATGCTTAACAAAAACGGTAAAGCAATGAACCGTAGCATGTCTGATGTGTCCTGGTATGAGTTCGGAAGACAGTTGGAATACAAAAGTGCTTGGCATGCCAAGCACTTTTGCAAGGTCAACAGATACTTTCCGTCAACTCAATTATGTTGCAAATGTGGAAGCAAAGCAAACCTGTCCTTGAAGGACAGGGTGTACTCCTGCCAAAACTGCGGTGCAGTTTCGGACAGGGATTTGAATGCCTCCATAAACATAAAAGACGAAGGATTGAGAATTCTAAATACCGTAGCAACTACGGGAATTCAAGCCTGTGGATCGACCGCAGTAGCGGTCGGGCAGAAGCAAGAAAAAAGAAAGCTTCGAGTGCCAGAAATGGCAGTCGCTTAGCTCAAGCCTCTCCCTTTAGGGAGGGGTAGTTGACCTAGGCTTCGAATCGTTAGGATGCTCGAACACAAGAGAGAAAATCTTTTTTGCAGATAGGGAGTCTTTATAAACCTCTGCAAATTTTTTAGCGTGGCCGTCTGTTATCCAGCGCATTAATGTGGCATCCCATCCAAAATCCACACCTATATCTTTACTCCATATATATTTGGCCTGGTCACAATTCTTCAGTTGAACAAGCAAACGGCGTGAAGGATGAGCCTCAATGAGGAACTCCTTAAAAATGCAATAATGACCTTTCTCGCAGTAATCTTCTCCAATTTCTTCAATCAATCTGCGATACTCGACCTTATCGACATATGGATTGGGTGTCATAAACACTTATTCGTTTGAAGATGAGAATTATCCCCACTTATTTATTAAGTTTAATTTTTTCTGTTGTAGTCCATGAACACGACAGAGATGGTTTTGATACAAAAATGATTCCGCATTCGCATTCGATATCCATGCCATCTTCGTCAAAATAGCAACTCTCGTCTGCTGTGTATTGGCATTTGCAGGCTGGGCAGATTGGTCCCTCTCCTCTTGACCAGTCCTCTCTAGGGGCTTGATGTGCCATACTAATCTACTCCTGTGCTTGATGAGCCTTCCACTTCCTGATTTTACTCAGGGTTCCGTGGATCTGGGGGAACATCGGGACCGTAAAATAATAGGGGAAACAATCTGGGAACTGGGTGGCACATCAAAAAATTGTTTCGGCAGTGGTTACAAACGTGGGGATGCCATTCGCAACCGGCACACCGCCCTGTTCGATAGTTGACAATTTTACGCATTTCGCCGCCAACATAGAGCGGTTGCGATGGAGTACCTCGTACCATGTTCCACAAGTCTTGGCGGGCTGCAAAGAGTTTGTTCCAGCGCCAGTAGAAAAGCCTGTATAAGAGAAGGTTGAACCATCCAATACGAACAAGTTTGTTTTTCATTGTTTTACGCCCCCGCATGAAGGGACTATACGAATTAGTCCAGCAGCGATACCACAACTAGTTTCTGCATCATCTGGCAGCATAACGATACCAGACATCATAGGTTCAAGCATGTACAGAGTTCCGTTGATAACACGGCTGTGCGGCAACAACACTTCGCATCGAACAAAAGAATTAACAAATGCGGCAAGCCCCTCTGGTGCAGTCTCATCTTTCTCTACCTTTGGTTCACTGATCCTGTCTGGATTTGGAGTTTTAAATTCTTGTTCGGCTAGGGTGCGAGACCATTCGTACAAAGCTACACCGCACGGGCGTCCCAAACGGCACAAATCACTAGCTTTACACCCGTTACACACAACATTTTTATCCAAAGCCTCAAGACGGTTGATTAGAATCATGATGTGCTGATTTGAAACAAGACTTTGTTCAAGCAACTGTTTGGTTTGAGCCCAACACCAATCGCCATCCACTCGGTTCAACTTTTTAAGTTTGTCCGTGTCGTCGCAAAAAGGAGGGGGGGTTGTTTCAATCATTTTTGCTACCCAATCTCGAATCATGTTTTTTGTGGACTTTGTGGCCATACTGTTCGTCTCCTTTCATATCATTGAATAAAGTTCGGATTCGTCAATTGTTGGAACCCCCAACTTGGCGGCTTTGTCAACTTTAGACCCTGGGTCTTCTCCAACTACCAAATAGTGAAGATTCTTACTAACTCCCGACGCAATGCTTCCTCCAGCGGCCACGACGTCAGCCTCTACCAATTTCCTGCTTTTACTCAAAGTCCCAGTAATCAGGAAGGTCTTGCCAGACAAATTCCCAACACTAACAGTTTTGACAGGCTGTTTTATAGCTCTAACTCGCTTAAGAAGTTCGGCGAGAAACTCACAGGCATAGCCTCCCTCTCCGAAAGCGTCAGATAACATCTTTGCTTTAGAAGGTCCTATACCACGGGTAGAGACAAGCTCATCGTATGGGAAATCGCCAGAAAGCATCCGTTCGTCTGTGAACTTTGGGTTGTTAGATTGGAGAATATCAAACATGCGGCGTCCCCACATGTCTAGGCCTATGGCTGCTAGGATGTGCGATGCCTTACTTTCGATGCACCGCACAGACCCAACAATGACTTCGCTTTCCCTGTTGCCAAACCCAGCCTTAACAAGAGCCTCCTGTGTCAAGTCGAGGATTTCCCATGGCTTTTTGACAAGTCCAGCATCAATGATCTTGTCGATAGTTGTATCTGCCATCCCCTTAATCTCAAACTTTCTCAATGCGTTAAGGATTGTGTCTCTAAATTGAGCTTGGCAACCAAATTTGTTTGTGCAACGAATCTTTACCTCATCAAAACTTACAGAACCCCCGCAGGATGGGCATTTCGTTGGTTGGTTTGTTCCACCAACTCCAGGCTTTTCGACAGACGCAAGTCCAGGGATGATATCACCACATTTCTCCACCTCGATTTCGGCTCCAATCGTTGGGCATCCGTGCTTTGACATCCAATCAAGGTTGTGCAAAGTGCATCGTTCAACCTCAGCCCCGCCAAGGTTTACAGGGTCAAAAACACCCACTGGAGTTATATAGCCTAGCCGCCCTGTTTCCCAAACAATGTTTCGCAGAACTGTTCTGGCCCTTTCGTTGGAAAATTTGTAGGCACAAGCCCCATTGGGGCATATGCCTGTAAAGCCAAGTTTGTTGTAAACTTCATTGTCTACAAGACGAATGACAATGCCGTCGTTCCAGTATGGGAGTTCACTCCTTGTGGTTAACCACTCGTCAATTGCTGACTGCAAAGACTGAAGACTGGAAAGATCAACATCAACATGTTTCGGAACAAGGAAACCCCATTCTTGAAGTTTGTCAAACTCTTGACTGTCAACAAAATTAGTTCCGTCAGGCAAAACCGTTTTGTAAGCAACAAAGGTGATCTTACGCTTTTCGGTCTCTCTTGGGTCCTGACAAGAGATTCCGCCGCTTGCCGCATTCCTCGGATTTGAAAACTGGTCCTGAATGGAAAGCCAGTCTGGAAGAAGAATAACACATTCTCCCCTGACTGTTACTTTCCCCGTATAAGGGATTGTTTTTTGAATAGAAGGTATGGCCAGTGCGTTGGGCGAAACCACCTTTCCCTTCCCTGTTTCAGAACGACCACGAGTAACGGCTCTGACAAACCTCCCTTTGTCATAATCGATCGACAGGCTGGCTCCGTCCAATTTTGCGGAAATTGTTCCCCTGTTGCTTTTTGACTTGCCGGCCAACCTCCGAATAACTTCTTCTGGGGTTTTACATTTATCCAGAGACCCCATTGGAAACTCGTGCTTGTAATCAGCATCGAACTGGGATCTCTCATTTAAAACGGGGGAGTCCGGAGCCAACTCCTTAAGTTGATCCCACAGGACATCAAAATCACAATCGCCAATTTCTGGTTCGTTCAAGTCGTAATACAGTCGTTGGTGAAGACGAATTTTGGCTTCAAGTACGGATATCTGATTGGTTTGTATACTCATAAATCGATTTCCTTGATTTCAAAGACACTGTATCAAAAGAATCAGAATGCGTCAACAGGATAATATTGAAAGTTGATCCGTTCAACATTTAATTGCTTGTTGATTAATTTTTTCTCTTGTCAACAACCTTGTCAACCAATCCATATTTAGCAGCATCTTGGGCTGTCATAAATAGGTCTCGGTCGGTGTCTTTTGAAACGGTCTTGATATCTTTTCCTGTGTGATCTGCCAAAATCTCGTTGAGACGAGCCTTTAGGCGGATTATTTCACGAGCCTGAATCTCAACATCAGATGCCTGGCCTTCAGTTATTCCCCAAGGTTGGTGGATCATAATCCTTGCATTTGGCAGGGCAAACCGACGACCTTTTGTTCCAGCCGCCAGAAGAATCGCCGCCATAGAGGCTGCCTGTCCAACACAATATGTAGCCACTGGACAATTTAAGAACCGCATCGTGTCGTAGATGGCGAGACCAGCAGTCACAGAACCTCCTGGAGAATTGATATAGATGGCAATTTCTTTCTCTGCATCCTCGCTTTGAAGGAAAAGGAGTTGAGCAACAACAAGATTAGAAACATCGTCGTCGATTGCTGCCCCCAAGAATAGAATACGGTCTTTGAGCAATCGAGAATAAATGTCATAGGCTCGTTCGCCCCTGCTTGTCTGTTCAATCACAATTGGAATCATGGTGTCTTTTGTGTCTGGGTTTCTTTTCATTTTGTCCTTTTTTGTTTATCTACACTGTTTCCTCTTTGAACATCTTGCAGAAATTTTTTGTCTTTCTTGAACCTTGTTGTCAATTTCATCTAAAGTTAAAAAAATTACGAAGATAGCTGCTGGATCAAGCCCATTATAGTCCAGAGGAGCCTCGTCTTTGCGGGATTGAAAAGTCCACGCTTTTTGAATAGCAAACCAATCAGTATCCGAAATTGAAGGAGCCCCCAATACATCTGCAGTAGAAAGTCTCAAAGAGGCTGCGGCTTCATCAAAGCATTTGGGACTGAACAAAATCTCTCCATGGTGCCAATCCTTTAGGCTTTCAACTGAAGGGAATCCGCTAGAAACGCAACTTGCCAATCTTTTTTCGTACTCGTCTCCTATAGCATTCAGGGCTATTCCAACAACAGTTCGCATTCTTTCTTGAATCATGTTAAATACATCATCTGGCGTTTGTTGGTCTGAACTTGCAAAACACATTAGTGCATTAAACGGCTTTTTTGATTGTGGACAAATTTTGCAGGGCTTTTCGATTGACATGAAGTTTCCGTGAATATGTGACGCATAAGCCCCGTCTTGCTTACATTTGTTTTTTTTCATATTTTTCATATACCTCTGTGCCCGTTTTGGTCTTTTATTGTCACAAGATAACACAGAATCAAAATGCAGTCAACTAAAAAGTTACCTGTCGGAGGTTTTTGACGTTTTCCAACTCTCGACACAACGCTGTTCCATTCTCTGTGGTTCCGAATATGTGATACCTGTCTGGGTCTTTAAAATCTCCTGAATCTGTTATTGACACAATATGTTCGGAAAGTCTAATAAACACATTCATTACTTCCGTAACGGCCATATCTGTTTGGGCTGTGATAGCAATTGCATTTTTCATCTAATCTCCTAAGTTGATTAATTCTGTCTAAAAAGTTTTTCCAACAAAAATCTCCATTTTATTTAGCCAATTTATAGATTCGAGCGGGAAGACCCCGCCCCTTCAGGGGTGGGGATGAAAGCGAGCCACATAAAAGTTTGAATGGCCCAAAATAAAATCGCGCCAGTCTGAACCTAACAATTTGCCAGCAATAGCTGCCCCTAACTCTGGGTGGGTGTCTCCGTTTGCGTCTTTCAACGAAGGTTTGCCCCAATATCCCCAATCATGGATAGCAATGCAGAACATTTCCCGCCATGACGGGAGAGATTTGTAAAGCCTTACCCACGCTATTGTCACCAATAACGGGTGTATAAAAATTTGATGAACGCCAAAAAGCAATGTTTTGGTGCCTAATGTCATTGCCATATTTGCTCCAGTTAAAAATTACTGTGTCATCTTCACTGCTCGTCCAGAATGTCCTGCCAACAGATATCGCAAAAGAGACCAACTTCCGTCCCGTGGGTAAAACGTTTCTTGCCAGTTTTTGTTCCGCAAGATTCACACTGACTGTCTTGGCTGTGACTTCGGCTCCTGTTGCGCTGTTCGATTTCGCCATCTTCAGTCCACACTTCCCTGTTTCTTCCCTTGCCCATATCACTCCTAATTGAACCTTGTTTCGTCAATATTCCCGGTTCCCATCTAGTCACCTGAAATAATTGGCATCAGTTTCCGTCAATATTTCTGGTTCCCCCTTGGTCACCAGAATTGTGTGTTCAAAATGTGCCGATGGACGGCCATCGGACATTATTATAGTCCAACCGTCATGCTTGACTCTGGCTTTTCCAGACCCCATGCCGACCATTGGTTCAATTGCTAGAATATCCCCTTCCTTCAGAACATAGGAACAGTCCCACCCTTCGGTCTGATTTGGAACCTGCGGAGAAAGATGTAGACGCCGGCCTACTCCATGACCAGCCATCCCCTCAACAGAAGAGAATCCTCTAAAACGAATAACATCATCGATAGCCTTTGAGATGTCGAAAATACGATTGCCAGCTTTGGCTTTTGATATCCCAGCCATCAAAGCAAACAGTGTGGTGTTTGACAGCCCTCGCTTGGCCGCAAACTCTGGACTTCCGTCATCCATCAGAAATGTTACAGCCATGTCACTGTACCAACCGTTTTTGACCACTCCCAAATCAACCTTAATGACATCTCCGCATTTTATTTGCCTATGAGAAGGAATGCCATGCAGGACTTCTTCATTGACTGACACACAAATCAACCCAGGAAACCCTTGGAGGCCAAGAAAGGCACTTCTAACATTAAGTTTTGCCATAGAAGCCGATGCGGCTGCCTCTATGTCCAACAATCTCGATCCGACTTGAACAGCATCTCTAGCCGCCTTCATAACAGCAGCAGCGGCTTGGCAGCTTAATCGGACTCCCTGAATTAACTGATTTGTTTCCATAAATTGTTGATAGAATAACACAAACGGCATTTTCTGTCAAAGGAAAAAAGGGATATTGAACATAACGGCACAATTATAGATTCGAGCGGGAAGACCCCTCCCCTTCAGGGGTGGGGATGAAAGCGAGTTTATCAAAATAGTTTGCAGGAGAATTATACAGTAATCAAGAACTATAATATGCTCAAAGCCTACAAATACAGACTCTATCCGACAGCCCAACAGGCAAACTCTTTAGTTCGTCAATTTGGCTGCTCTAGGTTTGTCTGGAATTGGGCTTTGGATACAAAGACCAAATCCTATGCTTCGGAAAAGAAAAAGCTCACTTGTTTTGATCTAATCAACAAATTGCCAGAGCTTAAAGATCAGAACGAATGGCTAAAAACTGATGCTTACTCTCAATCCCTTCAATCTCAACTTCGTCATCTTGACGCAGCTTTCACTAGTTTCTTCCGCAGGGTCAAACAGGGGAGCAAAGAAAAAGGCTATCCCAAATTCAGGAACAAGCACGGACGACAGTCCGTGCAGTTCCCTCAGGGAGCCAAAATTGACTTCGAACACGGATTAACCTTGTTGCCAAAAATGGACAGCCTCAAAACTGTCTTCGATAGAACTTTTGACGGCAACATAAAAACAGTCACTGTGTCCAGAGAAACGACAGGAAAGTTTTTTGTTTCCTTTCTGGTCGACAACAGTCAGCCGCTTCCGACCAAGCAGCCTATTGACTCCAGTAAAGCAATTGGCCTTGACCTGGGACTGACCCATTTCTTGACCACCTCGAATGGCGACAAGATTGACAACCCAAGGTTCCTTAAACAGGACTCCAAGAAAATTGCAAAACTGTCACGCAAAGTTAGTAAAAAACCAAAGGAGGACGCAACAGAAACAAGGCTAGAAAAAGACTGGCCTTGACTCACGAGCGAGCACGGAATCGCAGGAAAGATTTCCTGCATAAGTTATCCACCAAACTAATCCGCGAAAATCAAGCGATTTGTGTGGAGGACTTGTCTGTAGCTGGAATGATGAAAAACCACTGTTTGGCCCGTAGTATTGGCGATGTAGCCTGGAGAGAATTCTCCAACATGCTCCAGTACAAGGCTGACTGGAATGGAAAACACTTCTTGCAAATCGGGAGGTTCGATCCGAGCAGCAAAATGTGCCATTCCTGTGGAACCATCAACAGGGAGCTAAAGTTGAAAGATAGGACTTGGACATGTTCGTCCTGTCATGCCGAGCATGACAGGGACTGGAATGCAGCCAAGAATGTGCTTAACTTTGCTCTACTGAAACAGAATTTAATTGGTAAAGTACCGATGGACAGTCGGGAAGTTACGCTTGGGGAGACTGGCCATGAGGCTGGTCGCAGAGCCAAGAAACACATCCCCTTTAGGGGATTGTGAGTGTCATACAGCATGGCAGATAAAATAGAACAATCTAAAAACTTTGACATCTACGAGCCTGCTGGAGATGTTCTTGTTTTTGCACCAGATGACCTAGAACTTAACTGGGGGACAGACCCGATGCCTCCTCCAAGAGCTATTTATAAGCGAGACCCAGACACTGTTAGTGATGACGAGTCTGGCGTAACATCCGATTGGAATTTTGTGAGCTCTAACTAGATTATGCAGTTGGGTTCTTCTCTTTGACGCCTAAAATTTCAAGTTCCTCATCTGTAGGCTCAGCCTTCAGTTTGGCCTCCAGTGCATAAAGGGCATCTCGATCGTCAAGATTGATTGGATCGTTTCTGTGTTCTAATACATAGGCATATTGCAGTGGTCTATTTGTGCGAAGCCATTCAGCAAAGTAAATCATTCCTCTATGCGCACTGTTTCGTCCAAATTTGTGTGCAGATTTTGTCAACAGAATTCCGTTTGTGGCATTATACCTCAACGATTGACAAGTTCGATGCTCCACATGGTGTGCATCTAATATAGCTGGTTTCCCATTAATTATTGTCCCCTTGACAGTTCCAGTCATGGCACATGTATTGGAATGCAGGAGTGCCACCTTTTCGCTCCACAGACGAGAAAGGCGCCTCCTGATTTTTACTTTGCTTTCAAGTTTCTTGATTGGAATTTTCTTTGCTTTTTTTGTTTTCCTCATAGCCTCACATCTCCTTGTGTTTAATTCTTTAGTCGAGCGCCCTCATCCCTTCTTCATAAACGAGCAAGGAACTAACCATCAAGTTGTTGTATAATTAAACATGAACAATCCAGAACAACTCTTGTCAATATTGCAAACTCAGGCAGCAATTGGAAGAACTAGTGAAGGATGGGATCTTGGCAAGGGAATGCCAGAGGTTTCATCAGAGTCGCTGGCCAAAGCCAAATCTGACCAGTTTGTAGGAAAGCAGTGTTTAAACTGCAAATTCGTTGCTTCTGGAGAGTATTTTATGGCTGGCTGTCCAAACTGTGGAAGCAAGGACCATAATTCAGTGACCACAAACTAGGAGAGAAGTATGCCCGCAAAACCAGTAGTTAGTTTCGAAGGTAATCTTCGGAATTTCGGTGACACGTCGTCTTCTGCAGCACTAGAGCGTGAGGAGCTTAATATGGCAGAAATGCTATATGAAGGATTCGAGAACAATGTGGCTCAAATGGCAGAGGAACAAGGAATAGTGATGCCTCCTCCAACGGACATAAGTGGGAGGCCTATTCAGGGTTGGGAACACTTTGTACAGGCTCAAGTGAATGGACAGGGACAGGGACAGGGAATGGTCAGAGTTGCTGGAGTAAGGCCTCCCAGTTCGTCAGAGGGGGCTATTTCTGTTCTGATGGAAAACCGTGAAGATATGCTCCATGAGTTTTCTGCAGTGTCACAGGACAGTTTACAAGCAACAAAAGTTGCAATGCGTATCCAAAAAGTAGAGGCTCAGATTATCTCCCTTGGTGGTGAAGTGGACAGATTCGACCCAGCAAAATATCAGTCAGGGCTCCGTCCTGTTGGCCAGAATATCGACCCAATGGTTTCTGCCAAGAAAGTTGTAGAAAATACACAACAATCATACACATTAAGAAAGATTGCTGCAATAACAACTGGGAAAAATAAACAGGGCAAAGCCGGTATAGCCATTAAGATTGAAAACGGACCTGGATCCATCATTCACGGTACAGTGGTTCCTAGGGTTGCTTTTAGCGGTAACGAAGTCATTGACTATGTTCCTGATGGAGGGAAAGGCTGTATGACAGTGAAGACTCCAAACAAGGGGTACTGGGAAGACATTTCGAATGACTTCGAGATTGGCTGGCGGGTCGAGCAAGCTTAAAAATATTGGCTATGTCAACTACCCCTCCCTAAAGGGAGTGTTCATGAGCAATAAAACAGGTAAATGGAAGTACACGTTGCCAAAGATGTCATAAAGAACGCCGAACCTAATGAAAATCCGTCAAATATCAAACATATCTTTTTTTCATGGTAGTTATGACAAATTGCCAGAAGGGACTATACTAACTCCAGAAAGGGGAAGTTTCGTTTATTCTCAAGACAAAATGGATTCTCATTTTAAACTTGAGCAATTTAGACCCCCAGAATTTCTTTCAAGAAATCATGCTGTATATATGTGTACAGATATTGATGACATCGATTTAAGTGGAGGAGCAACTGATCGTGTATACTTAGTCGTGCCTTTAGGGAAAGTGGAAAAGCACGACCTTAATTGGATGACCGAAATAGATTTGATCATAAGTAATGCCAGTTCTGATAACGCACAAGAAGATGAGGAAACCATTGAAAAGGTCAAAATTGCTGCGTTGAACTATTGGAATGGAGTCCCCCATTACAATGAATCAGTTTGGGAATATTTAACCGAATCAGCCAAGATGACACTCACAATCCCCTGAAGGGGATGTGTTTCTTAGCTCAACGAGCAGGCTTTACTTGACAAGTCAAGCCAGAGGCCCATCTCTCCCTAAGCGTTAGTTCGGGTATGTCCTACCCTACTTCCTT
>Ga0265595_1001948_pt1 | contig 14909 bp, 10 predicted proteins | sample saktaG_15_FD_190148 | JGI IMG/M metagenome (GOLD analysis project Ga0265595, IMG submission 190148) | Saline water microbial communities from Sakinaw Lake, British Columbia, Canada - sak_2013_06_06_50m | ecosystem: Environmental > Aquatic > Non-marine Saline and Alkaline > Saline ... | reverse complement strand
GAAAAGGTCTTGGCTATACATAATATGTCTGATGAATTGGTCGAAATTTCCATTCCTGAAATAGTGAATAGTAATTTATTAATTATTGCGAAAGACATTATTACTAATAACCCTGTGAATATACAAGATCCGCTCTTCATCCCGCCTTATGGATTTGTTTGGATAAAAACAGCCTAGCGATTCAAAATCCTGGACTATTACAGATAATTATTCAGCGGATTTTCTAGCGAAACCGAACCCGCATTGTTACAATTTTCCGCGGTCCGGCTTCAATCACAATTCGGTTTCCCTGCATACGCGGCTGCTTCCCTGGCAAGTTATCTTCCGATAATTTACAATACCCGGCCTCATGAATCGATTTATTAAACTGAACCGTCTCCGTCTGAGATTGATTTGTTGGATTCCAGAATCGTAGAATCAAGCCGTTTCCATCTTCGGCATTTTTGAGGGCTGAAAGGATCAGATTTTGATCCAGTTGTTCAATAAATGATTGTGGTATATTTTGATCACCAGCCAATTTCGGATACCCCGATGAAATTTTTCCCGATTGCCGGGTCAAAATACCAGATTGCAGTTCATTAGCGGTTTGTATAGCTTGCACTTTATCCAAATCTCCCGAAAAGGTCATCAATGCGTATCGTAGATGGATTTCTCCCTTTTCAAGGCCATCAGGTTCCCCGGCTGTTGTAAAGGTTCGGCGAAAAGACCGCAGCAGGGTTATCTGCATGGAGCGCCGCTGATCGTCCCGTACTCCGCCTTCATGTAATCCGCCAGCGCTCAAAAATGCCAGACCGCGGTTTCCATACCCGACAGATTGTAGGTGCAGGAAAGGCTTCTCCGCCAATTCCGCCTCCTGCCAACGGGCAGTCTCGCCGGCCAACTTGATTTTCCGTTTTACAAAATCAAAAGGATGATGAGCCAGATAACTGGTTGCTGCAGGAATGTCAGTCGGCAATAGTAATCGTAAACAGTGGTCCTCCGCCTGATTATACACAACGGTTTTTATGTCCACGATTTTGGCGTTTTTTCGAAGCGTGATATAATTGGTAACAGGCAGGTCAACCCGTGCATCCGACCGTTTTTCATGCAGCCAGTCGTACTGAAACGGAATATTCATCGTAGTCACAACTTTGAATGTTACCTGTTCAGGACCATCATGTAAAATAGAAATCCCGGCATGTGAAGCCATGGAAATAATTCCTTCATCACTAGCCGTTGATGCGTGAAACCAACCGCTGCCGATTTCACTGATATCCTCAAAAGTCAATAAATCCCGGTAGGTTTCGCCGCTGGTCTTATCAAATAATGTCAATGTCCCGTTTGATTCGATGGTAATCGTCAGCCAGGCATTTTCGGCACTATTCGGACCAGATCGCAAACTGCCCATCAACCGATAGGGAGTCGGACAGGGTTTAATCAGTAATGATGTAAATCCGAAGGCCGGTAATTCAATTTCTGCGGCAATGTGATAACGGGTAAATTCACCATCCCCAATCTGATTGTCCACCTGCGCAAATATTGTTCTCTCCTGGGTTCGGGGAATTACAGATAACCGCTGATATGGAATTTCAGTACCGTCGGCATTATGTAAAGTAAATGATTTAATGTTCTGCGAACCCACGAATCCTTCAGTAAAGACCGTTGGAAAATCCAATGGTAGATCAACATTAAATTCCACGACTTCTTTGCGTTTCCGGGGAAGCGGGTTGGCAATCACAATGGTAAATTCGTAATCCGCTTGGCCGAGTTCCCTACAATTTGCCGTCAGGTAGCCAAAAGCCTTGTTCCGCAATTGCCGCCCCAGCACACGGCATTGGTCGTAGCGAAACATCATATCCCGGTGAACCTGGTCAATTGAACAGCCACAGATACTGTCATGGGCATGGTTTTGCAGCAGGTTTTTCCATGCGAGCCGCAAGTAATTTTCAGACAGATTCGCACCATCAGCATTCGCAATCGCCATCCAGGGTTCCACCCAGCGTTCCAGCAAATTCTGGCATTCATCGTTTGCCTGTTTCGTCCGAACCCGCGCCGAAACACAATTCGGAATCAGCCATAAGTACGGGTTTTTGTTTTTTGATGGTTTACGTAATTCGCCCTTTTTGCTTGGCATCTCCCGAGCGGTTTTTTCGGCTTCTTTAAAAAACTCCGGCAAGGTTGAATGTTTTGCATTCACATTTGACATAATATCATGTATCATTTTCACATATGCCGGTGCGTCCTTTGCCGGTTTTTTATGATCCAGAGAATCAATCAAACACAATACAGAGCCATTGGTCCGGGAGATTTCGTGTTCAATATACTCTTTTAGGCTCTTCTTGGCTTCCTGTATTGCGTGGTCACGGTCAGCAATAAAATCGGTTTCCAAAAATCCGCGCGCTTTCATGAAAGCACCATAACCCATGTGATCTTGCAGCTTGAATACAAATACACTACTTTCATCCGGTGCTTGCCAGTTGAAGAATGCCGGGGTCGTATGCTCATTCGTCCCGCGTCCCAGGACACAGTGTTTGAGATCAAAACCGGCATATATTTGTGGCATTTGAGATGGATGCCCGAACATATCACAGGTATAAGCAACCGGCATGGGTTCCACTCCCCACTCTTTGCTGATTCGTTTACCATACAAAAAATTACGAACCAGGGATTCCTCATCCGGGCAAAAAAGGTCCGGCATCGTAAACCATGGCCCTATTAAAATGCGACCGTCCTGTATCAATTTTCTGAGCCGTTTTTCATTTTCCGGACGTATCTCTATGTAATCCTCGAGGATGCACGTCTGACCATCCAGGTGAAAATAATCAAAACCGTTGTCCCTTTCCATCAAATCGAGCAGATCATCAATTAATTCCACCAGCAGCAGTCTGAATTCCTGAAATGGCCGGTACCATTCCCGGTCCCAGTGGGTTCCGGAGATATAATAAGCTGTATAATTTAAGTCTTTTGTCATGGGATAATTGCTTCCTTTCAACACTTTGATAACACGCTTTATTCCGTTAATTTCCTGTTGTTAGAACAGGAGTTATTTTAATGGAAAAGAGATATTTCGATCTGGAAAAACCGAATACCTTGCTTAACTACCGGTGGATTCAGCCACCACAAATTGCCTATTTTATAACCACTATCGATGAACTCGGTAATCATAATGTCACCCCAGTAACGTTGGGAACCTGCATCGGCGCCAGTTTCCCCCGGGGTAATCGTCCCGGCGAATACTATTTCAGCTTTTCACTCAGTTGCGTTAACCTGCCCGATGAAGGCAATACCCTTGAAATCCGTCATGGATTGTACAATCTCGAAAAAATACCAGAATGCGTTATCAGTTTCATTCCGGCAGCGCTGATGCGCCAGAGTACTCTAACCGGATTGCCAATTCCCCGTGGAATTAATGAAATGGACATTGCCGGCCTGACACCACTACACTCAAAAAAAGTACGTCCCAGTGGTATTGCCGAATGCCCAATCAACCTGGAAGCATCTGTTTTTCAAAAAATCCAATTGGGACATAATTATATCCATTACCTGTGTAAAATTGTCGCTGTCAGCGTTGATAATGAACTTATCGCACAAGATCAACTTGGATTTGGCTCACTGGAAATTGATCCGCTGTTTGAAGCCAATATTCAACAGAATAATCAGGGTCAGTCCAGGCTTTACTATGGGCAAATGGATGTCAATAAAATTACACGTACTGCCGAAAATGTCGGTTGTTTGAAGGACTGGATCGGCAGCTTCGAACAGTGGATTCAGGACGAGGAGGTCCGCGGCAAAATCACTGAATCCGATCGTCTGGAAATCCTGGAATTGAATCGCCATTGGCAAGCCAATCGCGATCCGGTTACAAACAACAAAATAAAACGTCAGTTAACGAAGTGGCTTCAAAAAATCGTTACTAAATAATTCTCTTTTCCTTTTTCAAATAACAATACTGGTCACGAATTAATTCTTTATGGATTCACAGCCTTAAACAGGGCAACAATGTTTTCCGGGCGAATATCCGCCATTATATTATGCACCTGCTGAAACACAAAACCGCTACCCTGCTTCATAATCTCGACCTGCTTTCGTACATGTGTTGCAACCTCATCAGGAGATTGATGAGGCAGAATATCGCGTGTATCACAGCCACCACCCCAGAAACAAATACGGTCACCGAATTTATCCTTCAGATGCTGCGGATTCATGCCATTGCAGGATATCTGGACCGGATTCACCGCTTCCAGACCCACATCAATCAAATCATCCAGCAGCGGTTCGATCCCGCCACAGGAGTGTAGCATTATTTTCACGTCAGCAAGTTCTTTCGTTCGTTTCCATAATTTCTGTTGATAGGGTTTATAATACTGACGAAACATGGCGTTTGACATGAATGGACCAGCCTGTGTTCCAAAATCATCTCCAAAAAGGATTACATCAATATAGGGACCAACTGCGGTGAGCCATTTTTCCAGATTTCGCAAATGTAATTCAAAAAGTTTCTCCGAGAGTCGAACAACCGCCTCCGAATATAGTCCCATATACATAAAATAATTATCCATCCGAAACAGATACTGGGGAATCTCAAACATATTTCCGCCAAACAGACCAATGATCGCCCGATCGGTTGATTCCCTCAATTTTTTAGCACCAGCTGTCAGTTTTTGAAGTCCCTGTTCGTCTAATTTCAAATGACTTCCGGGAGCTGCAACACCTGTCCACATGGAATAGGCAAATTGTTCGGCCAGATCATCGAAATTATCGGTTTGAAAGTCTCTTCCCTCCATGGGAAAATGAATGTGTTCCATAAATGGCGAACCTTTTTTCTGGACCGCCAAATCCCGACCATCATTTGCCAGCAAATACCAATCTCCAAAACGCTCCTCAATATTGATATATTCCGGAATCTTACAAGGAGTGCCATCGGGCAGTACCCATTCCTTCCAATCCTCATCATCCAGTAAAAATCCCCGCCCCATTTCAATTGTATCGACACCGAAAAGATCAAGAATTTCAGGTTCAATAATCGCCAGTTGCTGGGGAATATCGTAAACGTAAATATCCCCTGAAGAAATACCTAAATATCGCTTCAGACGAGCATATGACATCGCCATAATTCCCGATGAGCGATGTCCTCCAAAATCAATCGGTATTCGGTCAACCGGTTCATGATTTATTGCAGCAATTATTCTTTCATGTGAATTCATAAGCACTCTTCAATTTTCAACTATTTCGAATATGAGATGATAATTCCGGGACTCGCCCGCTTCCAGATATTGCAGCGTTCCCCATTTCCGTTCAGCCACGCGTCCTTCCACATGACAGTTTGACGGTTCAATCCCCAAAACATGGATTCCTTCCCCGGGCATTTTCCACTGTACTAATCGTGGTAAGGTTCTTGTGTCCCAGGAAAGCCTGACCGTGATCGATTTTTCCAATTTTCCGATCGGAAATTCCGGTTGGTGAATGGTTGCAACCGCCCAATTATTTTCAGATATCAAATCTTCATGATAATAGACCTTTTCCGAAATATCTTTTTCCGGTTTTTGCCACAGATTATTGCCCTTAGTTTGAACGCCTTGATCTCTTGCTATTACTTTTTTTGAAGGCCAGTGAATCTGCGTTTTGTCTGTTAACAACGGAAACCCAAAATTGAAGTGGTACAGCAGCATGTGCGGCGTTTTTCTGAATCCCTCGTTCCGGACAACATCATCGATCTGGATTCGGTTTTCACCAAGTTTACTTTGGATTGTGCGCGTCAGTGTAATGTTTTCTCCAAAAATCCGACTCTGCCGGATTTGGCCTTTGAGGATCATCAAATAATCATCCCCATGCCATTCACCTTCACATTGCATCATGGTCGCCGGCAGTTGATGAGCATCACCATGCAGCATCAATTTTTCATTGCCATCCAGACAGGGAGAACCAACCTGGCTCAAACCGCAGGTCATCAATAATCCCCCGACAGCCGTCTTGAGCCAATCTATTTCCCCGGCTTTCCAGAACGAAGGATGAATTTCTCCGTTACATGATTGCCAGCTTAACGGTGTTCCGCAAAATTCAGCCAATGAAATATCCATTCCCCGTGTACTATTCACACAGTAGGATAATCCGGCACCGGTACGAACCTGAATTTGTTCGACGTTTTTGACACTACTCCCTTGAAGAATATATCGTTTCATACCACCGATCTGATCGATCTGCCCGATATGCCGTTCAATTTCACGGCGTGTCCATGTTTTCCCGTAGAGTTTCATTTTGTTATCCTACCCGTTTGATATTCGGATCGGTGAAGATATCACTTTCATCATGGCTGGCGCTGGAAAATTCCGATACTATCGCTCCATCGGGACCGCCTTGAAACCAGTGCAATGTATCACTGGGTATCGTGAACTGATCACCGGGATTCAGTTCGATTTCATGAAAAACAGTATAGTAATTTTCGCTGCCTCCGGGAATGGTTGCCTGAATTGATTGGGTTGGTTCACCCGATATATAAAGAAATGCTTTACCCCAGCGGCATCGAAAAGTTTCCATTTTTCCCTGAATAACCTCTCTGTCCGGATGCCGATGTTCCGGACAGGTCTGATTGGGAAACAAAACCAGTTCTTTTGCGCAATACCGCGCATTATTTTCATACACAATGATTTCCAGTCCCAGGGATTTCAGGTTGTTCAGCCCAAAATCCGCAATTTCCATGTTCGCGAATTCGTTTTTAGCTATCGCTATCCCGGCTTTCCGTAACATTGCCGCGGCTCTGTTTTTGGCCATTTCGATACTACTATAATCCAACATAACGTCTTCGTCCCTTCAGAGAATCTTATTTATCATTCAAATCAGCCGGTCCGTAAAGCAGATAATCCTTTTCAAACCATTGTTTTTCGTCAAATATATCCGATACCGGACGTTTTTCCCACCCGGTCTTTATTTTATTTTGGAGAGCACTCCAGTCTGGGATTCCAGAGCTGGCATCTATCGTCTCCACACTGCAGGCACCAACAGCAATGGCCGTGTTGATTGTATTTTCAGGATTATTTCCTTTGATAAGTGATGCCAGAAATCCGGCAATGGTGGCGTCTCCGGAGCCGGTCGCACCTTTGACATCGACCTTATAACAAGGCGAATAGATTTCCCGGTTGGTCCATTGGTGCACATCCGGCACTATTTTTCCTAGTCGCTGCAGGTCACCGGACGTTCTCAGATAAAATCCCTGATCACCGAGTTTCAGGCCAACGATACAAGCCCCAAGATCAATCAACTCTCCCGAGATTCCTGATAATGTCTCGCCGGACAATTCTTTGCTGGTACCATATCCCAACATGAATCGAATTTCATCCAGGCTGGGCAGAAAGATATCCACAAACGGTAATACCCGTTCCAAAATTCTTCGCCAATCTACTTTTCCGGCATGGGAATTCGGGTCGGGATAGGCCATGTCCAGGGAGCTGATAATCCCGGCAGATTTGACTTTTTGGAATAGAGATATAAGTTCTTCTCCGGTATTTTCAAACATCTGTCGCATCAATGGTGGATAACCAAAATGAAACAGGCTTATTCCACGGAGATCATTATCCGAAATATCACAGGATGAGTACGTATTATTACATCCGGGATGATGCCAGAAACTGCGATCCCTTCCCGGTGGATTTACCACGATAGTATAAGAACTGGATTCGCCCGGGACCGGTTTCATGTTTTTGGTCAATGCAATATCTATTTCATTGAATCGGTTAAGGATAGCCTGACCAAATAGATCGTCGCCGACTTTTCCCAGCAATCGGGTTTTCATACCAATTTTATGAAGTGCAATTCCGACATTTGACACCGCTCCGCCAGTGGATAAACAGGCTGATCCGATTTCCAGTAATTTTCCCGGTTCAATTAAATTGACGCTCGGGTTCGTTCCGATCTCCGGAATAATATCCAGGCAAACATGTCCGGCAACTGCGATAATGATATCTTTTTCTAAACTCATCTACACTCTAATTGGGTACTGACCAAAATCTTCAACGGCTTTCAGCATAGCTTTATAATTTTCAACCGGCACATATTTGGCCACGGAATTACTGGAACCAATGGCAAATCCTCCTCCAGGTGCAATTTCCACGATTCGCTTTTTAACATATTCCCGGATTTCGCCCGTTGTTCCACGGGCCAACGGATAATCCATATCAACAGTGCCCAGTAATGCCAATTTTCCTTTCACTTGCTTTTTTAATTCCACAACATCCCAGGCTTTAGGTTCAATCGGGTGAATCGCATCAAATCCCATGGCGATATAATCATCCAGCAAAGGCGCCTGGTTTCCATCTGAGTGAAAGAAAAACATTTTTCCATGTTCATGGGCCAAGGCTGCATATTTCTCGTACCATGGAAACAAATATTTACGAATAACATCCGGTGACATGATCAATGCCTCGGTATATGCAATATCGTCAGAAAGCCAAATCCCACCGATATGTTCCTCTCTAATAACCTTGTCATACATCGCTAGTAAACTTGCTCCAAGACTGTCACAAATGTTGCGGATATATTCCGGGTCCTCAAATAATCCCAACATGAATTTCTCATATCCAACGTTAATCCAGGCATGTTCATAAATTCCACCCTGTGGTGCAAATATTACCTTCATTCCCTCCGGTAAAATTTCACCGGCTTTATCAATATCACCGTAATCTATGCTGTTCGTAAACTTCTCCGTTTCAGCCTGAAAATCCGCCTTGGGATCTTTTAACCAGCCCTGGAAAAACTCGTACCTCGGTGACAGTCGCAGATAATCATAGCCGGCAGCCTGCCAGAAGTAAATGTCTTTTTGAACATCGAATCCTTTTTTTCGACAATCGTATTCGGTTATATTATCCTCCATAAACGTGGCCTTAATTTCCGGATCAATCCAGAGTTCCACAAGCGGCAGGCGATCCGGCTCTGCATGTCTGACTGCCTTTATCATCCGGTTAAAACCAGGATTTCTTTGCATTGATTTATCTTTCAATCATTAGGGTCATTCAGTGGTTTCGTAATCCCCACATCGGGCCTGATAAAGACCAGCAATAGTTTGCAACTTCGTTTACCTTTATTCCTCACATGGAAATTTTTCGCCGCCGCCGGAACAATCATTGATTCTGCCCACGCCAGCGGATATTCACGGCCATTGGCGGTTTGAATAATGACAGTTTCACCTTCCACCAAATTCAGAGCAAAAGCAGTGTCGTTGGTTTCCATTTGGAAAACATCATCGAATTCAACTCGCTCAACCGTCCACCAGTTTTCCTTCTGGTCAGCGAGTAAATATTTTTTCCAGTGGTCATTTGCTTCGATTAAAATTGGTTTGGCAATTAGGTTTTCCTTAACCCATTTACCACGACGCTCAAAGCGAATATTCTGCCAGGCACGTTCAATGTTCAGCGGGCGGAATTTGCCCTCCAGATCACGTCGCATCCAATCATAAATTTTAAACGTAAATATATATGTCGTCGCGCTGATCTCTAGCACCAAATTATCCTTACCGCTGCCATGAATTGTACCGTTGGGAATCAAAAACATGTCATGCGGTTTGGACAGTTCACTGTTGACAAATCGGTCAATATCCACTTCCCTGCCGAATTCAGCGGATTTCGTAACGGCCTTATAAAATTCATCTGGGTCACAATCATCGGTAAGGCCGATATAAACCCTTGCACCGGGTTTGGCATTAAGGATATAATAGGATTCATCCTGTGTAAATGTTTCTCCAAATTCTCGCCGGACAAAATTCGGCCGTGGATGAACCTGCGTCGATAGATTGCCACCATCGATTGTATCAAGGTAATCCAATCGAATCGGCCACTCATACCGAAATTGCCGGGCGGCTTGTTTCCCGAGTACTTTTTCTTTCTCATGATACATCAGGAAGTCGAAAGAGAACTCAAGCCGTTTACCATCACTCTCGAGGATAATCCCGTTTTCAGGGGTAATAATTTCAAAAGACGTGGAAAGGTTGACTTTATCCTGATGAATTCCGAAATGACCCTGCATAAAATGGCCACCCCAGGGACCCGAATAATACCACGGTCGCACCCGAAATGCAGAACAGGCCAAATCCTTCAGATTCTCACGGAACTCACCACCTGAAATAAACATCGGATTCTCAGGTAATTGAAGGTCGATTAGCAGGTCAATATTATTCACAATCTGTTTTTTATGCCGGTTCAGAGCCGGCCATTCCACAAAATAGGCTCTTTTATAAAATGGTTCAAAGCCTTGATAGTCACTTGCGCCAATATTGCGAGTCCGTCCCGCTTTGGCATTATTCTGAATGACATCTTTCGGGATATCGATATACCATAAACAATCCCAGACCTCTATCAATCCGACACCTAATCCATAGAAAATTGTCAGTTTACCGGATTCGTCACCCCGTAATATAGATGCCTGGATACGCCGATCGGCAATCTTTCCGGCATTAAAAAACACCTCAATCCCGAAGGGGAACTGTCTGCCAAAAATTCGATCATCACCACCCAAAAATGGTTCAATCCGATTGAATATCATCGTTTCATCGGCCTGGCATTCAGCCATATTAACCCATGTCGGACTTATACCTTCTTTTTTCAGTGTTTGAGACAACTCACCTCGAAATTTTGTCCAGTCTATTCCGTGATATCCATCTATCGCCAATACCCGTAAACCGCTATTGATCCGCTGGATTATTCTTTCAGCCAAAGCCAGATAGCCGCCTTCTATTTTTCCATTTTTAACAGTAAATGCTGGAAATGGGTCATACAATCCCCGTGGATACTCGGTCAGGTCAGACGGAATCGGCGCAGCCAAAGCATTATTTAAATCTTTAGTCATAATTGAATTTCTTTATTATTAGGATGATTATGCATTGGATGGAACGCGATACCCAGTGCCGCAGCGCGGTTTCCGAGTACATCTGATCGGATTTTAACATTCCCCCGCGGGAACGTCCATGCCATTTTTTGTACTGCCTTAATCAGTTCTGGCAGAATCAGGTCTGCTGAATTCATGACGCCACCACCAATAACAACCACCTGGGGACCGTAGGCATGGATTATATTAACAATACCCAGCGCCAGATTGCTCTGAAACATTGCCAGCGTCTGACTGTATTTCATATTTCCATTGCGGACTTCATCGAAAAACCTGGGCAGTATTTCATCAGTACCGAACAATTCGGGATGGGCGTCTATTATACACTGCATGAAAGCCGTCGCGGAGCAATAGGATTCAAGACAACCACGACTGCCACAGGCACAGACCGGGCCATTTCTGTCAATACTGATATGGCCGCCAAGCAAACCGCCAGCGGGATCAGCGCCCATATAGGGTTTGCCATCAACTATCAAAGCCGAACCAATGCCGGTCCCCAACGTCAGACATACAAAAGGATTACTGCCACGCCCCGCACCAAACAACCATTCACCCCAGGCATACGCCCGGGCATCATTGTCGACGGCAAAGGGAAAACCAAGTTTCTCTTTAAAGACACTGCAAAGATCAAGGCCAGGGAAAAATTGTGCTTCACCAATGTCACGATGCCAGATTCCGGTTTGGGGATCAACCAACCCCTTGACAGCCAATCCGCCTTTTTCTACGGGATATTTTCCGATGAAATTCCGGGCAGCCTCGACGAGGTTTTCCAGTAAACGATCACCGCGATTCAGATCAGCAAGTTTCACCTGCTGAAATGCAATTTCATGACCATCTTCCTCGAAGATACCAAATTTGACATGAGTTCCGCCAAAATCAATTCCGAGCCGCATTCCTGAATCCTTTAATCAGTAAAATAATATTCTAGGGCATCAATTAAATGACGCCGCCAACTACCCCAGGTATGGCCTTCGTGATATTCTTTGTAAACCAAATTGTTGTTTTTTCCTTCTAGAACCTTTTTCAAACGACGAGCGGCTTCCAAAAAATTGGTCTCTTCTTTTGGCAGAAAATTTCCACCAACCACTCTCTCATAAGTCCCGACATCTACCCAGAATCGAACGTTCCTTTTTTCTGAAGCATTAATCTCCCGTATCAGCTGATCATTAAAACAAGAGTAATATCCGGATTGTCCATAGGCATTACCGAATACGTCTGATCGTTTAAACCCGATAGCAACGGAGATTAGCCCACCATAAGAATCCCCGGCAACTAACCGCTGATCAGGCAATTGAATAGTCGCATAAGATTTATCTATAAATGGTACCAGTTCATCACAGAAAAACCGCACATAATCATCATTTAATCCGTACTCTGTAGTCCGGTTTGGCATTTCCGGTTTGAAGCGGTTGGGCGGTTGGACAAAAACTGCGATCATCGGCTTGATCTTACCGGCATTGATCAGACCGTCCAAAACTGTTGGAATATGGGCAAATTCGATATAATCCTGACCGTCCTGCAGATACAGCGCCGGATAGGCCTGATCAGTGGAATATTCTGGCGGCAGATAGACAAAAACATCGTGAGAATAGCCCAGAATTTCCGATTCATGGACATGTTTTATTACCTGTTTTAAATCGCTCTTCTTTCCGAAGATAAATGGTTTAAACAATGGATGTCGTTCGTACTTCGGCATCGCCAATTCGGAAAATGGCCCGAAACCGTTGAGTACTTTATATGGATTCAGCGGATCAGGAAAAGGAAAACCGTCTTTAGTAATGGAAATGCCGTATTCCAGACGGGCATCGGGTTCTAAGACTAAACGTTTATAGTACAAATCAGTGGCCGGAATATTCTCCATTGCAATAAAATCCGCCCAACACGTCATATCACCATTAAGAACAATACCCTGATCGTTCCCCTGATAAAGCAGCACAACCGTGGAATCGTTTTCAAAAATCGGGTAATCCCCTATTCGGCAATCCCGGATTAATTCATTGGCGGCAATTTGTTTATCCAGCGGATTTTCCATGAATTTGATCTTATTCTGAAACTCAATAAATAAACGATTATTGGACACATTATCTGTCGAACAATTCATCAATCCACTCCCAAATATAACCATTAGCATCATGTAACTAATAAATTTACTATTTTTCATTACCTATCTCCCTCATTCCGGATTTATTGACAGCATAGCGTTTTCCCTGAAAGCGCAAATTTAATAGTTCTGCATTGGCATCGAATTCCTGAAAATCCGGTTTTGCACTTATTGTTTTCAACGTTGAATTCACACCGAATATCGATTCGATAATAACATTCACAAATGCTCCGCCACCGGAGACAGCCCAATCGCACATAAACGGCGGCTCCGGCGGACATTTAATCGCCCCGCCGTTTTCGGCAGGAACCGCAGATTCCACGAAATGCGCCTGGCCGAACGGCCCCTGGTTAGCGCTTTTCGCAACACCTTTCAACCAGCGGAATGCCTCTTTTCCGCGCCCGATTTTGTACAATGCCGTTGCCGCCTGAGCGGGCCAAGCCGGATACGCGCCATTCCATTGATGGTCAGGCCGGACACTGAACATAGCATTATCATCAAACGGCGAAATAGCCCTGAGCCAATTATTTGTTTTCAGTTCGTCATTAAAAAACCGATACATCTCGCTTTTTTGAACATCACTTAGATCATCGCTAATAGTATTCAGAATTGTGATAAAGTCATAGATATGCCGGACCTCGACCATTTTTCCATCGGGAAAACGGGCATGCCAGTATCCGCCACCCGGCTTATATAATTTTTGCAGATCAGGTAGCAGTGCCTCGGCGGTACGACGGTGATCAGCGGCATTTTTTGAATTTCCCGTCATTTCCAGAATATCCGCCATAAACCGCAGATTATGAACATTGCCGGCATTAAGACTGGCGACTTCATGAATATAGGTACTGACGCATTCCAATAAATTATTTATTCCGCCGTAATCGGCCAAACCATTTTTGCTCTTAAAATAATTCCAGCTATCTGCATACTTACGAAAGTAGTCGATCACCTTCATTGATAACGATGGATCTTTTGGATTTCTGATACACTTATTCAGCCAATCATATCGGCCATTCCAACTTAAAAAATACCGCGACATTGAGAGCATCGCAAAATCATTCACCGAATACCAGGGTCCCACTGGTCCATCCGTCAAATACTCGGTACCAAAATGATGGTGCGTGTCCATCAGCATCCAGCGTTCTAAATATTTCTGCATAACATCGGGATCCAGAAGCGCATGCACCATTTGACTAAGATGATAATCCCAGATAAATGTCACCGTTTGCCAGTATTTTGGCACGAGTGTATCGTACGCCCGACCGTATTTTGAATATGGATTATCCCGCTTGAAATATATAACACTGAGAATAGCCATATAATATAATCTTAAAATGTCCTGATCATTGGTTAACAATGTCGGTAAATAACCAGAATAGCGACTATTACCCGGTGTAAATACGGCTTGTAATTCAGAATTCCAATCCCGCTCAGTTTTCAGAATTTCATTGACCGGATGAGCTGCAACCTCATCGTAAATCTGACATATTTCTTTCTCTTCGCTGCCAATCACGGAGATAAAATAAACGGTCTGATTGTCACCGGCTTCGAGGTGAAGCATTTTTTCAAGTGCAATTGGAGAAACACGATCAGCCTTTTTACTTAAACCCTGAATTTGAATCGCTTTGCTGTTTCGGGCACTGAAAAGTACGGCTGAGCGGTTCTCATAAACAGTCACTTTATTATCAGATTCATGAGGAGGCATAAAATTCGCCCATTTGTCAAGGGCAAACGTAACTGAACCCGCAATACCAAACTTCAATTTTACATCATGAACAGTTCCCGACCGATTTTCTACAGATAGATGAACAATCACTCCATTTTTCCCAGTTAGCATAACTGTCTCGGATTTCAAAAACAGTCCTTGATATTCGGCTTCCCGGATAATTTTATCCGGCTGCCAGTAATATGTCACCGGACAATTCAGAGACGGAAAGTAACGCCCATTCAGAAAAAGGCC
>Ga0265595_1001947_pt1 | contig 14910 bp, 7 predicted proteins | sample saktaG_15_FD_190148 | JGI IMG/M metagenome (GOLD analysis project Ga0265595, IMG submission 190148) | Saline water microbial communities from Sakinaw Lake, British Columbia, Canada - sak_2013_06_06_50m | ecosystem: Environmental > Aquatic > Non-marine Saline and Alkaline > Saline ... | reverse complement strand
GACATTTCAGCCGACCAGACTGGTATCTGGTGTCCCCACCAGAGCTGCCGGCTGATGGGCCAGTCGCGGAGGTTCTCCAGCCAGGTACGATAGTTCACGGCGTACCGCTCCGGCGTAAAGTGCAGACGCCCGTCAAGCAGCGGCGCAAGCGCCAAGCCCGCCAACGAATCAACCGGCACGTCGGAGTTGGCCAGATAATCGACGCCGTCCTTCTGCTCCACCAAGTCCGCGTGGTCCGCGACCCAATCTGAAATCTGAGATTCCGGATTTGAGATTTGAGATTCCGGATTTGAGATTTGAGATTCCGCATTTGAGATTTGAGATTCCGGATTTGAAATCTCTTTCTTCACCGCCACGTACCACTGGTCGGACAGGTACGGCTCGATCGGCACGTGGCTGCGATAGCTGTGGCCGACGGGGTGGCGGTAGGGGCGTACCTCTTCCAGCAGGCCTTCGGCGCGGAAGAACTCGACGACCGCCTGGCGGGCCTCGAAGCGGTCCATGCCGAGCAGGTTCTGGGCCTCCGGCGCGTCGGCGTCCTGCCAGCCGTGCTTGTCGCTGATCGTTCCGTCCGGGGCCATCACGTTGATGAAGACCAGTTTGTTCTTCGTTGCCTCGTCGAGTTGTTCGCCCGGGTGCAGCTCGCCGGCAATCTCGTCCAGGTGCCGCTGGCCAATAGCGTAGTCGTCCGGGTCGTGTGCGGGCGTGACCTTCAGGAAGCCGGTGGAAAACTTTGCCTTCTCGTCGGCGCTGCCGGGATCGGGCAGCACGACGTGCTCGTCGGCGATGATGGGAATCTCTCGCCCGACGATCGGCAGCCGGACCTTCCTGCCGACAAGCGCCGCGGCCCGCGGATCCCGCGGGTTCATCGCCACGGCCGTGTCGCCCAGCATCGTTTCAGGCCGCGTCGTTGCGACGGTGATGTGGGTAACGGTATTGCCATCAACCTCCGCAGGCTCGACCAGAGGATATCGCAAATACCAGAAGTGGCCGTCGATGCTGACATGCTCGACCTCGTCGTCGGCAAGGACCGTCTGCGTGGCGGGGTCCCAGTTGACGAGGCGCTTGCCGCGGTAGATCAGGCCGTCAGAGAAGAGCTTGAAGAACAGGCTCCTGACGGCCTTGGCGCAGACCTCGTCCATTGTGAACCGCTGGCGGTCCCAGTCGCACGAGCAGCCCATCTTCTTGAGTTGGTTGGTGATGCTGGCCTCGTACTCGTCCTTCCATGCCTGGATTCGGGCAACGAAATCCTTGCGGGCGAAGTCTGTGCGGCGCCTGTTCTCCTCGGACATGATCCGCTTTTCCACGACGGTCTGTGTGGCGATGCCGGCGTGGTCGGTGCCCGGCATCCAGAGCGTGTTGTACTGCTGCATGCGGCGGAAGCGAACCAGCACGTCCTGGAGTGTGTTGTTCAGCGCGTGGCCCAGGTGCAGCGCGGCCGTAACGTTCGGCGGGGGGATCACGATGCAATAGGCGCACCTGGGGTCGGCTGGGTTGGCGGCAAAGCTTCGCTCGGCCTGCCAGAGGGCGTAAACTTCCGCCTCGACGCTCTTGGAATCGTAGACTGTTGCCAGTTCCTCAGTCATGTTCGGTCAAGCCTTTCGGGTTTTCTTCTTCCGCGTGCGGAGCGTGAGGCTTCGAGTCCCAGGGATTGCTATCCCTGGGCGTTCTTTCTTCCTCGCGCGGGGCTTGGCGCCCCGCGGGCTGACGGAATTGAGAACCGTATACTCGATCGCGTCGGTCACGGCCAGCCAGGACGCCTCGATAATGTTCTCGCTGACGCCGACCGAGCCGAAATACCCCATTGTCGCCGCATCGTGCCAGTCGATGAGAACGCGAACCTTGGCGGCTGTCCCGGCCGCGGTGTTCACCACGCGAACCTTGTAGTCCACAAGGTGCAGTTCATCGACGGCGGGGTACTGCTGACGAAGGGCCAGGTGCAGGGCCTTGTAGAGCGAGTCTACCGGCCCGTCGCCCTCTGCCACGGTATGTGGAACAGCCTCTCCGATGCGGATCTTGACGATGGCCTCCGTCTCGGCCGGGACGTCATTATGCTTGTATATCACCGTCCGGTAGTGGTCGAGTTCCCACAGGCGGCGGTGCCAGTGGCCACCGAGCGTCCGCCGGATAAGCATCTCGAAGCTGGCCTCGGAGGCCTCGAACTGGTAGCCCTCGTTCTCCATGGCCGTAACGCGGTCGAGGATTCGCTTCTGGGCCGCCCGGTCGCCGGAAAGGCCGAACTTCTCCGGCACGGTCGCGGCGATGTTCGATACGCCCGACAGCTCGCTGACCAGCACGCGCCGGGCGTTGCCCACCAGGGCCGGGTCCATGTGCTCGTAGGTGCTCGCCTGGCGCCGCACGGCGTGAACGTGCATGCCGCCCTTGTGGGCAAAGGCCCCCGCGCCGACGAAAGGCTGGCTCTCCTGGAAGTTCAGGTTGGCGACCTCGTAGACAAACCGGCTGGCCTCCGTCAGCCTCGACATCGCTTTACCTGGCAGAACATCGCAGGCCAGCTTGACGGCCAGGTTGCCGATCAGCGTCGTCAGGTCCGCGTTGCCGCACCGCTCGCCGATCCCGTTGATGGTGCCCTGAACCTGCCGGACGCCGTGCGTCACACCCTCTAGGGAATTGGCGACCGCCAGCCCGCAGTCGTTGTGGCAATGGATGCCAAGCGCGGCGGCGGGCATCGCGGCGCGGACGTCGGCGACGGCCTCGGCCACGAGTTGCGGCATGGACCCGCCGTTAGTGTCACACAGCACCAGCCAAGCCGCACCGGCCTCATGGGCCGCCCGCAGTGTCCGCAGGGCGTAGTCGCGATTCGCCAGCCAGCCGTCGAAGAAGTGCTCGGCGTCGTAGATGGCCTCTCGCCGGCGCTTGGCCAGCAGGCTGATAGAGTCGGCGATCATGGAGAGGTTCTCGTCGAGGCTCACGCAAAGGACCTCGGTCACATGCAGGTCCCAACTCTTGCCCACGACCGTGACGACCGGCGCCTCGCTTTCCAGCAGGGCGGTCATGCCGACGTCCGTCTCGGCCCGGCTGTCGCGGCGGCGCGTCATGCCGAAGGCGGCGATGCGGCTGTGGCCAATCGGCAGCTTGCGGACCTCCCGGAAGAACGACTCATCCTTGGGATTGCTCAGGGGATAGCCGCCCTCGATGTAGTCGATTCCAAGCCCGTCCAGAGCCTGGGCGATCAGCAGCTTGTCTTGGAGGCTAAGGCTCACCCCCAGCGCCTGCGAACCGTCCCGCAGGGTGGTGTCGTAGGTAAAAACCTTTGTGCGTTTGCCTGTCATAGAAGTACCCGTGAAGGCCGCAAGCGAATCCGCTTACAATAAGAACCGAAAAAACCGGAACAACGCCGCTACGCCGCTATGTTATTAAAAGGCCATAAAAAAAGGCCCTGAAGCCGGTTCCGCCTCAGGGCCGTCGCTGGGTTACAGTTCGATCGGCCGCCCTAAGGCACGCGGTGTGATACCGCGACGACAATGCCCGCGCCGGCTTCTTGCCCGGTGCGCCCGGCCGAGCCTGGCAGCCTGTCCGACAACGTCCGCATAAAGGTCTCCCGCCGCGCGCCCGCGCGGGGCCACGACGATATCTGACATGCCCAAATTATATCGGACGGACCAGGCCAGTCAACCGCGAAAAGAAGCAGGGGCGGGATGACCCACGGTGGCTGTGCATGAACATCCGGCGGGGTTGTCTCGGCTGCTTCAGTCGCGGCGGGATAAGGCCGAACAATTAGAGGGCTCCCGGCGTCTTAGGATTGGCGGCCGGTGCGGCTAGCCCGCGCGCTTTGGGCTTGCTTGCGGTGTCGGCGGGGCGATACGATGGGGTTTTGCGAGGCGGCGGCTCAGTTTGTAGAGCCAGGAGAGTGAAGTATGATCATGAACTTGCGTCGGATGACGATAATCGCGGCGGCGTTGGCGGCTTTTGCCGGGAACGTGGTTGCTACGGCTGCGGCTGAGCCGTCACCGGACGACCGGCTGGCAGCGGCGCGGCGGTATGTCGATAAGTCCGACCGGTACATGCACCACAGCAAGCTGCGGCGTGGGATGGAAGGTTACGGCCTGACCGTCATGGCGGGCACGCAGCCTGTGCGTTTCAAGGCCACGGTGGTTTCCGTGGTCACCAACTGGGGGCCTCACCAGGACGTGATCCTGGCGAGACTCAGCGGACAGAACCTCGAGCACACGGGGATCATTGCGGGCATGAGCGGCTCGCCGGTGTACTTTACGGACCCCGACGACGGCAAGGAAAAGCTGGTTGGGGCCGTGGCTTACGGTTGGCAGGGGCAGAAGGATCCGCTTTGCGGCATTCAGCCGATCACGCAGATGCTCGCGTCCGGTCGGACCTTCTCGCACCTTGAACCGATCAGCCCCGCCACTCCTGCCGACAAGGGCCAGCCGGTGGGCGACCAGCCAGGCAAGGGCGGCGACTCGGGCAAGGCCGAGAGCAAGTCTGTCGATCCCCTTGCGGCAGTGGGCACGGGCGGGTCGCTGCCGGCCTGGCGGGATTTGGACGGCCACATCGCGGCCTTGCTGGACCCCAACAAGGCGGACTTCGTCTCGCTGTGCATGCCGCGGCGTGCGACGGCTCAAAGCGCCGCCCCGTCGCTGGTGCCGCTGGCGACGCCGTTGATGGTTTCGGGCTTTAGTGCAGCCGGGCTTGAGGAAGCATCGCGACGGCTCGAGCCGCTGGGCATCATGCCGGTGGCTTCCGGCGGGGTCAACGCCGACCTTGACGAGGCGGCCAGGTCCGCCAAGCTGGTCCCCGGCGGCGGCATAGCCGTGCCGATCGTCACCGGCGACACGAACATGACGGCCATCGGGACTGTCACGGACGTCTTCAACGGGCGGGTGATGGCGTTCGGGCACGCTTTCTTCGCCGAGGGCGCTACGGACCTGCCGATGGCCCCCGCGTACATTCACACGTCTGTGGCGGGCCTGATGCGGAGCTTCAAGCTGGGTGCTGGGCTTGACATACAGGGCACGCTTCACAGCGACGAGGCGGTGGCGATCTCGGGCGAGATCGGCCCCAAGCCCAGAATGATCCCCATGACGCTGACGATCAACCGCAAGGACACGGCCCGCAAGGAGGTCTACCACTACCAGCTCTGCAATCACCGCCTTCTGACGGCCGTGGGGGCGAGCATGGTGCTGAACAGCGCCATCGATGGCTGGCACGGCATGCCGGAGCAGCACACGATGAGCTACTCGGTGTCCGTGGATTTCGGCCGGCTTGGCAAGTATCAGTCGGAGGACATTTCGACTGACAGCGAGGCGAAGGCGGCCAGTTCGGACACCCTTCGGCCTATCGCGGCCATGCTGGGCAACCCGTTCGGCCAGCGCGTGGCGCCTAGGCGGATCGACGTTGAGATAACGGTCCAACCGGGCTCGCTGGCGGCTGCGCTGGTGGACTTCAGGCTCGACGGGCAGTTGTATCGGCCGGGCGAGACGGTCACGGGCGTCGCGACGATCAGGCCGCTGCGAAAGGCGATGCGGCAACTGCCGGTCAAGTTCCAGTTGCCGGAGGATATCGCCGACGGCACGTACGAGTTGACAGTCTGCAACGCGCTGGAAAACATGCGGGCCCAGCAGCGAGAAATGCCCCATCTGTTCGCGCCTCGCACAACCGAACAGTTGTTCAGGGCGCTTCAGCACGTTGTTTCGGGCAGGTCGGACGAGCTTTACCTGCGGCTGCCGCTGCAGGGCCGCGGCGGGCTTGCCATCGAGCGCGCGGAGATGCCTGACCTTCCGGCCAGCAGGGCGCAGATACTCGCGCAGGCGAACGTGCCGTATACGCGAAGCTTCCAGCGGAGCCTGGTCCAGACGCTCAAGACGCATTACCTTATCGAAGGAACGGGCAGCGCGACCTTCACGGTTCAGCGCGAGCCGGAGACGACGATACTTCGCAAGAAATAGAAAATAGTAGCCGGCGCCGGTCAAACTGGCTGATTTCGAAAGCCCCAAAGGGGCGAAAGCATTTAGCCGGGGGCGTAAGCCCCCGGATGAAATGCGCTTATGACGAGAGCCCCGAAGGGGCGACAGAAAAACGCGACATTGGCAGAGCAGGAAGTTTGTTCTGTCGCCCCTTCGGGGCTCATTTGTATAAATAACCCTGTTCCTGGGGCTTACGCCCCTGGCTAAATGCTGCCGGCCCTATCGGGCCTGAGAAACCATTCAATTTGCGTTACTTTGCGAAACAACAAAGGAATACCGCATGAAGCTCGGCACCGGTCTGACACTGCTTTCGACAATCGTACTCATGGCGGCCGCGTCGGCCCTGGCTGTCAGGCCCGCAACGTGGATACACAACACGGAGGCCCAGTTCAGCGCGGGCAAGTTCGACTCCGCTGTCTCGACCTCGCTGGGCGAGATCCGCCTTGCTCGCGAGATAAAGGTGTTGGCAGGCTCCGAGAGCAGCCCGGCTGTGGTCTCATGCATTGCGCGGGTCGGCAAGACGCTATTCGCCGGGGCGGGCGATGAGGCGGTGATATATCGGCTCGACGGCGGCAAGCTCGTAAAGCACTGCGAGCTTCCGGCCGCGATGATCGCATGCATGGTGCCGTCAGGCGACGGGCTGCTGGTCGGCACGGGCGGCGGCGACAAGCCTGGGCTATGGCGTCTTGACGGCCAGGGTAAGAGCTCGCTCGCGTGGTCCGACGAGAAGGTCAAGTACGTCTGGGCTATCGTGCCCGGTGAGGATGGCGGCTACTACGTAGCGACCGGGCCTGAGGGCAAGGTCTTCGCAATCGACAAGCAAGGCCAGGGCCGGGTCGTCTACGATATCGGCACGCTGGCCAAGAACGTGCTGTGCCTTGCGGCTGGGCCGGAGGGCAAGCTTTACGCCGGCACCGGTGACAAGGGCCTCATCATCGAGATAGACCCCAAGGCCAAGACAGGCAGGGTGCTTTACGATCCGGCCGAGAAGGAAGTCGCCGCCCTGATAGTTGCCGACGACGGGTCGCTTCTGGCGGCCACGTCGGACGCGTCGAAGGCCAGCCCGGACGGCAAGAAGACGCCCGTGACGACCGTAGATGGCAAGGCGGACAAGGCCAAGCCCGGCCCCGCCGGCAAGCCCGATGACAAGAAGGAATCCGCCTCCACCAAGCCGGCTGAGACTAAGCAACACAAGCCCAAGGCCGATGATAAGGCCGCGGATGCCGGCAAGGACGGCGACGATAACAAGAACGCCGGCGCGGACAAGGCCAAGCCCAAGGGCCACAAACCCAAGGGCACCGTCGGCGTGGACGATCTCAAGGCGGCCGAGCCCGCCAAGGACCCAGCCGAAAAGGCTGACGGCGAGGCAGGCGACAAGCCGGCCAAAGCCCCGGCCGACGCCAAGGCTGTCGCGGCCGCCGGGCCGAAGGCGCCGGCAGCGATGCCGGTCATTGGCACGGCGATGCCGTCCCAACGGTCACCCGCGCCGAAACCGACGACGACCGCCATCACCCTGCCGCCTGGCATGCGGATCATCCGCGTGCCCGCCCGCTCCGACAGCGGGGGCGATGCGCCGCCAACGTCGGCGCCGCCGGCCCAGGGCAACGCCGTCTACCGAGTTCGGACGGATGGGCTGGTCGAGACCCTTTTCCGCCGCCCCGTGACCATCCTGGCCATGGCTGAGGCCGGCGGCAGGCTCATCCTGGCAACGGGCAACGGCGGCGGGATCTACGACGTCTCGCCGGACGGCGACGAGGTCGCCCTCATCGCCGACACCGACGCCAAGCAGGTAACCTGCCTGGAAGTCGAGAAGTCCGGCGAGATCGTCTTCGGCACGGCCAACAAGGGCTCCATCGCCCGCCTGGCCGGCGGATTGGCCCGCAAGGGCACGTTCGTCTCACAGGTTCTGGACGCCAAGCAGATTGCCAAGTGGGGCACCATGCAGGTGGCCGGCACGGCCGGGGTCGGCACGCAGGTGACGATCGCCACGCGCAGCGGGAACGTCAGCGACCCCGACGAGCGGACGTGGAGTTCCTGGTCGAAGGAAGTCCCGCTGGAAAGCGGATTCCTGCCGATCGGCGCCCCGGCGGCAAGGTTTTTCCAGTACCGTGTGACGCTCTCGACGAGCAATCCCAAGATCACGCCGAATGTCTCCGGCGTGCAGGTCGTCTACCAGGTGGGAAACCTCGCCCCGACTCTGGCTGGCGTGAACATTGCCGCCAGCGAAAAGAGCCAGCAAGGCAACGAGCCGCCCGGCTCGCCGAAGGCCTACCGCCACGTGGATATCAAGGCACTCGACCAGAACGGCGACAAGCTGCGATTCGAGATCGCCTTCCGCGAGATCGGCTCGGAAGGCTGGATCGTGATTACCGACGACCTGATGCTGCCCAAGTTTATCTGGGACACGCGCAGCGTCGGCGACGGAACGTATGAGTTGCGGGTCGAGGCGTCCGACGACCCGTCCAATCCCGCCGGGCAGGCCCTGTCCAGCGCCCGGATCAGCGAGCCGGTCGTCGTGGACAACACCGCGCCGGTGGTGGGGAAACTGTCGGCGAAGATCGCGGGCGGCAAGGCCGTCGTGGCCGGGCAGGTCGAGGACGCCACCAGCAGGATTACCGAGATCGAGTACTCCGTCAACAGCCAGGACAAGTGGCACGCCATCGGCCCGGCCGACGGAATCTGCGACTCCAATATTGAGAAGTTCAGCTTCGACGTCGAGGATCTCAAGCCCGGTACGTACCGCATCGCTGTGCAGGCGACGGACTTATGCGGCAACGTTGGCTATGGGTCCGTAAGCGTGCGGGTCGGCAAGTAAGCGATAAGGAATGCCACGCGCAGTCAGCCATGAACCCTGGATTCACCCGATAGCGTGAATCGGATCGGCTATCTGGTTGCCCAAAAGCCCTGGTGAAACGATACCGCACCGCGAGCCTTGTTCCCGTCAAACGGCAAGACCAGAACGTTTTCCTGTGGAACCCCTTCATGGGTCAATTCCGGCACGCTTCTGAAGCCGAACCGTTCATAGTAACCAGGGTCGCCCACAAGAACGCAGCCTTCGGCGCCTCGGGCTTTCAGCCGGGACAGGCCTTCCTGCATGAGTGATCTTCCAATGCCCTGCCTCTGGCATTCGGGCAACACGGAAATGGGGCCGAGGCCGTACCAGTCCTGACTGCCGTCGGAAATGGTCACCGGCGAGAACGCTATATGGCCTACCACTTCTCCGTCGACCTCCGCGACCAGGGAAATCGTGAGAGCATTGGCGGCTCGCAATGCATTGATTATGAATTGTTCCGTGTGGTTGCTGATCGCAAGACTCTCAAAAGCCGCTTTCGTGACATCCGAGATCACGCTGATATCGGATTCCGTTTCATTACGGATGATCATCTTCACCTCCAAGCCGGGATTCCCCGGATGTCCTTCTGCTGACGACTGCCGTCAGCAGTTTCCGTGATCCTATCTCGCTGTCGTGCCGTGGCAAGCCAATTCGCCACGCCCCAAGCCCCTGCGGAACCACCTTCGCTTCGCTCTGCGCCGCATGCGCCTGGATCATTTTCCATGTGATGAGTGCTGAAGCCCTGGCATTCGTGGCATTCATCATTTAACATCTGTCGCTTGGCCGGTGCGGGCAAAGCCCGCGATTCGGCTCTGTGGCGGTATTTGAAGTTTTTCGCGGTTGTTCGAAGTGATTTGAAGTGAAGGACTCTCTTAAATGACGCAGCACACTGTAACGCTTATTCGCGGCGACGGCACGGGGCCTGAACTGGCCGAGGCCGCGCGGCGGTGTATCGACGCGGCCCTGGCGCTTACCGCCGGGGCCGGGAGCATCGAGTGGCGCATTTGCGAGGCCGGCGTGGACATCATGGAAACCGCAGGCACGCCCATGCCGCCCGAGACCATCGACTCCGTCCGCGCCGCCGACGCCACCCTCAAGGCGCCGATCACCACGCCCGTCGGCACGGGCTTTCGCAGCGTCAACGTCCTGCTGCGCCAGACGCTCGACCTCTACTGCTGCCTTCGCCCGTGCAAGAGCTACGCCGGCGTGCGCAGCCGGTACGAGGGCGTGAACCTCGTCATCGTCCGCGAGAACTGCGAGGACCTCTACGCGGGGGTCGAGTTCGAGAAGGGCAAGCCGGAGACGGCTGAGCTTATCGAGTTCATCAACAGGCTCTCGAAGGACAAGAAGATCAAAACCGCCGCGGACACCACGGGCATATCCATCAAGCCCATCAGCGTTGAGTACACCGAGCGGATATTCCATTACGCGTTCAAGTATGCCCGCGAGCACGGGCGGCGGAAGGTCACGGGAGTCCACAAGGCGAACATAATGAAGTTCACCGATGGCCTGTTCAAGGCCGTCGGCGAGGAAGTTGCGAAGCAGTACCCGGACATCGAGTACGAGAATCGCCTCGTTGACAACATGTGCATGCAGCTCGTGCAGAAGCCCGAATTATACGACGTGCTTGTGCTGCCGAATCTCTACGGTGACATCTTGAGCGACCTGTGCGCGGGGCTGGTGGGCGGGCTTGGCGTGGCGCCTGGGGCCAACATCGGCGACAGCGGGGCGGTCTTCGAGGCAACTCACGGCTCGGCCCCGAAGTACAAGGGGCTGAACAAGGTCAACCCGACGGCCATGATCCTGTCCGGCAAGCTGATGCTGGATTACCTGGGCGAAGCGGCGGCCGGGGAGCGCCTGGAGGCAGCCGTGGCGAAGGTCATCGCCGAAGGCAAGCACGTGACCTACGACATGAAGCCCAACCGCGACGACCCGACGGCGGTGGGCACCAGCCAGATGGCCGACGCGATAATCGCTGCGCTATAGTAGCAGCCCGTAGCCGGGAAGACGAAAAGCGGAACCTGGAGCCCGGAACCTGGAACCGGGAGCCCGGGAAACGTGGAACAGCGGAACCGGGGGGAAGAGAAAAGCGGAACCTGGAGCCTGGAACCGGGAGAGGCGGAACAGAGGAACTGCGGCGCGCCTGTGCAGGTCCGGAACCCGGAAAAGGCAGAAAATGGAACCGGGTCCGAATGCCATCAACTTAAGCCGCATCTCTTTTCTCCGTCAAGCGCTTATGTAGGACATCGCGGGGCTCTGTCATCAGGCCATATGACTTGGGCCGGCGCTTGACTACCCGGGGTTCGAACCTCCCGCCACGCATCGGATTCACCACCAGCGGAATCAACTCCTTGCCGGGATACCACGTCCGAAGCCACCGCAACGCGTCGATGAAGCTTATGCGATCCGGCGCCACGCCCTGACGCCCGGCAGCGTCGTAAACCACGGCGCAGACCAGATTGTAAGCTATCGCGAACATCAGCATCTCTTTTTCCACGCCCTCGGCCGTCTTGCACCGCAGCACGTCCATACCCATCGTCTGCTTGAGGTGACGCAGGTTAACCTCCACCTGCCACCGACAGCGGTACAGTTCCGCCAGGTCCTCGGACGGGTACCGCTCGGCGTCCAGCAGTGTCGTGATCAGTTGAATCTTCCGCGTTCTGTAGCCCGGCGTCTCGACGCGGTATTGCAGTTGCCGCACCGTCAGCGATTCCGGCAGGCGTTCGAACTGCTCGCGCGTCATCCACCGCGGCCGACTCGCCGGGCGGAACCATTCGACCACCTGGTCGCTCGCGCCGAGAGCCCGGACCCACCGCGACCGGGGCAGGCCTTTGATCGCCTTCTTGTCCTTAGGATGCACGTGTGGCCGGCGCGGCGTGAAGTCCACGATCATCCGCTGATGCATCCGCAGCACCCCATGCAGATTGCGCAATGATAGCAGGGCCATGTGCGCGTACGAACAGAAGCCGCGGTCGCCGATCAGCACGTCGCCTGCTCGCAAACTCGGGTGCATGGAGGCGATCTTGGACATCTCGTGTGAACGCCGCGGCGAGGCCAGCACGTCGATGATCATCCCGGTGGCCGCGTCGAACATCGCCAGCAGGTGCGCGGTGGGGAAACCGCAGCCGGTCTTCTGCCTGCCGCTCTGTCCGAAGACCTCCTGAAGCTCTGGCGTGTCCGGCATGGAAAAGCTCGACCCATCGACGTGGAAGACGCGATGGCCGTGCCAGAAATGGACGTCGCTGGTGATATCTCGCAAGGACCGGCAGACCCACGTCAGCAGGACCCTCAGCAGCGCCAGCGGCAGTCGCATCCTCGCATTGCCGTAGGCGGTGGCGCTGCACGTCATCCCAGCCAGGTGCCGCAGGGTGCCGCATGCGACATTGCCATTGAGGACTTGGATCAGAAACAGATAAAACGTCTCGACGGGTCCGCACTTGCGTTGCCGGAACCGGTGGCCGATTCGCTGGCAATTGCCCACGATCGCTTCTGGGGGAATGATCTGCGCATAGTCTTCCTTGACCTTTTCGATGCCTGCCTTTACCTTGACCATCCTTGGTCTCCTTCCTGATGCTGGCCTTTGAAATAGCACCAACATCATGACAGGAGACCTCTCTTTGCGCAAGCGCCTATAAGTGCTTATAGCACCAATGGTTATGGCTTAAGTTGATGCCATTCGGAACCGGGTCCCAAAATAGGTGGCATCTGCCTGCAGTCGGCCCCGAAGGGGTGTCAGCATTTAGCCGGGGGCGTCAGCCCCCGGTCAAATGTCCACCAAGAAAAGAGCCCCAAAGGGGCGACAGCGAATGTGTTCAAGGGTATTGCTGTCGCCCCTTCGGGGCTCTATTGTTATTGCTCACCTTCCGGGGGCTGACGCCCCCGGCTAAATGCTATCGGCCCTCCGGGCCTGAGGCCTGAAGTACGATGGACCAGCGGACGGCCAAGGAAATCCTGAGTTGTCGGCGAGGCGGCGTTTCCGCGTCATGCATTCGCGTGGCCGCGTGGGTCGCCAGCAAGCCGTACACCTTTGCAATGCGGCTGCGGCGATGGGGATACCGGCGCGGGGTGCTTGCCTCGCACGATTCGCCCGTGCCGGTTATTTCCGTGGGCAACATCACCACCGGCGGGACGGGCAAGACTCCCATGGTCGCTTGGATCGTTCGTCATCTGGCTGAGTCGGGGCGAAAGCCCGCGATTGTGATGCGAGGCTACCGGGCAGTGAAGACCGCCCCCGGCTCTGAGCCTAAGAGCGACGAGGCGGAGCTGCTGGCGGAGCTGACGGGCGTGCCCGTCATCGTCGAGCCGGACCGTGTGGCGGGTGCTCGCAGAGCGGCCAAGGGCGGCGCCGATGTGGTGGTCCTGGACGATGGCTTTCAGCATCGCCGCCTGCGGCGGCAACTCGACATCGTGCTCATCGACGCGGTCGAGCCGCTGGGCTTCGGGCATTGCCTGCCACGCGGCCTTCTGCGCGAGCCGCCCGCGGCCCTGGCCGACGCGGATGTTATTATAATCACCCATGCCGACGAGGTGACGCCGGAGCGCCTGGCGTCGCTGCGAGACCGGCTGACGGTGCTGGGCGGCCAGGGCGCGACCATGGCTGAGGCGATGCACAAGCCCGTGGCCGTCATCGACGAGGCCGGCCTTAGGCACGGGCCGAAGGTCCTGGCTGGACGCAAGGTGTTTGCGTTCTGCGGACTGGGAAGCCCGGGCCATTTTTTCGCATCGCTGGTCGGGCTCGGCGCGGAGGTCGTCGGCGAATTGGAGATGGGCGACCACGCCGCCTATCGGCAGGAAGACCTGACCAAACTGGCTGAGTCGGCCAGGCGCTGCGGCGCCGAGATCATGGTCACCACGCAGAAAGACCACATCCGCCTGGCGGGCCTGGCCGGGGTTGAGGGCGCGCGGATATGGCAACTGGCCATCGAGATCGACGTGACCGACGGGCGGGATGAACTTCTCGCGCGGATTGCCCAAAGCGCATCGCGGCTTGGTGCCGCAGCCAAAGAAGATCACCACCCAGACGCAGAGGCCCAGAGATAATGGGCCTCTATGCCCGCGACCTCCGCGATGGCGAAATCGTGTGGCGCGTAAGTGAATGGGACGTTCGTTGGGCAAAAGTCGGCGTTTCCTGTGTTCGGGATAACGTACTACATCAACGATTGTTGTGGTAGATTGGCCCCGGCCGGACATAAGCCTCTGCCCCTATGTATATGGACATTTCGAGGGGCGTTTTGTGTAACGGAAACTCGCGGCCGGGATTTATTTTCGCGGGCGCATTGGGACAAACCTGGCAGGCGGCGCAGGCGGGCTTGAAAGCCCTTCGGATGATTGCGTTGGCCTTTGGCGGCGGCTAGAATACGACAGCGTTATGAAGAACATCATGCAATGTCTGGAAGGCTTTGGCTCGCCGCGTGTTGCGCTGCTGGGTGACTTCATGCTCGACCGCTACGTCTACGGTGAGGTCGACCGCATCAGCCCCGAGGCGCCCGTGCCGGTGCTCAAGGTTGTTCGTGAAGAGAGCCGGCCCGGCGGGGCGGCCAACGTGGCCGCGGGCGTATTGGCGCTCGGTGGGAAGGTCGCATGCGTCGGCGTGGTCGGACAGGATCACGCGGCAGAGGAACTGTCCAACCTGCTGGTATCATCGGGGGCCGAGACGTCCAGCCTGATCCGCCTGCCGGGACGGTCGACGTCGGTGAAGATCCGCTATGTCGGCCTGGCCCAGCATCGACGGGTCCAGCAGATGATCCGCGTGGACCACGAGGAGACCCGCCCGGTGCCGGAGAACGTCTGGGCGACGCTTCGCTCAGCCGTGGCGGGCGAGGCGCGGAAGGTGCCGGTCCTGGCGATAGAGGACTACAACAAGGGCGTATTGACGGAAGATTCATGCCCCCGTATCATTGCCGACGCGCGGCAGTTGGGTTGCCAGGTGATCGTGGACCCGGCGCTGATTGAGGACTACCGCCGCTACCGCGGCGCGACACTGCTGACGCCCAACCGCTATGAATGCGAGCTGGCCAGCGGAATCCGGATCGTCGACGAGCCGAGCCTTGTGGCCGCTGCCCAGCGTGTTCTGGAAGTCGCCGATGCCGAGGTGATTCTGGTGACGCTGGACAGGGAAGGCTGCTTCCTCCAGGGGCGAGG
>Ga0265595_1001945_pt1 | contig 14914 bp, 15 predicted proteins | sample saktaG_15_FD_190148 | JGI IMG/M metagenome (GOLD analysis project Ga0265595, IMG submission 190148) | Saline water microbial communities from Sakinaw Lake, British Columbia, Canada - sak_2013_06_06_50m | ecosystem: Environmental > Aquatic > Non-marine Saline and Alkaline > Saline ... | reverse complement strand
TGATAAAGAAAAAAAGTTTTTAAAAAAGTTACGAAGTGTTGACTTATATTTTCCTACGGCCGACATGGTTCATTTACCAGATATGCTTTGCAAATTAAATCCAGACTTTAGGAAAATAAATTTGGCTGGTGATTATTTAAAAATAGAACCAAAATATAAAAATAATTTTCAGGCTTTTGTTCCAATTCAGACTGGCTGTGATCATTTTTGTACTTATTGCGCCGTGCCTTATGCTCGGGGGCGAGAAAAGAATCGAGCTTTAAAAGATATAATGGACGAAATAAAAAAATTGGCAAAAAATGGTTGTAAAGAAATAACTTTACTCGGTGAAATAGTAAACCATTATAAAGCTTCTGATCCAGAATTTTTTTCTGATAAAAATATTTACAGTAAAAATGATTTTGCCAAGCTTCTTTGGGAAGTAAATCAAATTGATGGGATAGAACGTATTCATTGGACAGGATCACATCCAATTTATATGGATGATGAAGTTATAGACGCTTTGACATTGCCAAAGCAAATTAATTTTCTTCATTTGCCGGTTCAATCTGGCAGTACAGAAATTTTACGCAAAATGAATCGTAGGCATGATCGAGAATTTTTTATTGATTTGATTAAAAAAATTAAAATTAAAAAACCAGACATAGCAATTGGAACTGATTTTATTGTTGGTTTTTGTGGCGAGACCCTACAAGATTTTCAAGACACAATTGATTTGTACAAAGAATGTGATTTTGACATTGCCTATCCAGCCAAGTATTCTACTCGTTCGGGCACGGTGGCTGACAAAGCTTTTCAAGATGATGTGAGTATTGAAGAAAAAAAACGACGTTGGTTTGTGATTCAAGATTTGATGGAAGAAATTACTTGCAAAAAAAATCAAAAATTTGTAGGTGAAATAGTTTCGGTTTTGGTGGAAAGGTGTAAAAAGGGTGTTTGTACGGGTAATTCTAGTGAGATGAGGCTCACTAGTTTTGCTGGAGATGAATCTCTGGTTGGTCAGATTGTAAATGTAAAAATAGATAGAGTTGATACGTGGATTTTGTGGGGTTCTGTGGTATAATAAAGCTATACATACTAATATACTAATGTACTAATTATACTAATGATATACGAATTCCAGCCTAGAAAAATATTAGTATACCATTCGTATAATTAGTACATTAGTATATTAGTGTATTTATTTGTATATGAGAACAGAAACAAAAATATTACCAAAACTTATTGTAATTTTAGGGTCAACGGCTAGTGGCAAAACTGACTGGGGTTTGAAATTGGCCAAAAAATTTAATGGGGAAATAATTTCAGCTGATTCGCGTCAGGTTTATAAAAAAATGAATATTGGCACTGCCAAAATCCCAGGTGAATGGCGGAGAAATGGTCTACGTAAAACGTATTATGTGGAAGACATTCCCCATCATCTGATTGATTTTTTGGATCCTGGCAAAACTTTTGCTGTGTCTGAGTTTAGAGATAAGGCGATCAAATATATTAAATTGACAAACAAAGAAGGAAGAATTCCACTTTTGGTTGGTGGTACTGGTTTGTTTATACATGCGGTCGTGGACAATCTGGAAATCCCCAGAGTTGCTCCAAATAAACAATTAAGGAAAAGTTTGGAAGATAAGTCCAATGAGGAATTAATGAAATTGTTAAAAACACTAGATCCAAAATCAGCCGGTACAGTTGATTCCAAAAATACCAGAAGAATAATAAGGGCACTAGAGGTTTGTATTTTAAGTGGGGTGCCTTTTTCTGAACAGCAAATTAAGGGCGACCAAATTTTTGATGTTTTGCAAATTGGTTTAAAGGTTCCTAGAGAAGTTTTATATGAAAGGATTGATGAAAGGATTGATAATATGATGAAATTGGGGCTTTTGGAAGAAGTAAAAAATCTTTTAAAACAAAAATATGATTGGAGTTTATCCAGTATGAGTGGAATTGGTTATCGGCAGTTTAAGGGTTATTTGGCAGGGGAGTATAATTTGGAAAAGGCGATTGAACTTTTAAAAAGAGACACAAGACGTTATGCCAAGCGTCAGATAACATGGTTTAAGCGAGATCCAAGAATTAAGTGGTGTCATGAATACAAAGAAGCCGAAAAATTAGTCAACGATTTTTTGAATAAATAAATTATGCCAATTGGACCATTAAAAAATTTACCAATATTTCCCCAAGGAAGTTTTAAAAAAAATGGTTTATCTTCTAGTCTGCCTATTTCTAGTATAGAAAGAGATTCTTTGAAAAGTGCTAGAACTTCAATCAGTCGAGCTCAAAATGAAAATGGAAAAGTGAGTACCTCAATTACTCATCCTGATGGGTATGGCCTACAAGCCAGTGTATCTTATAGTCATCCAGCTGTGGTTGATGAATTTTTATCAAGAGAACAATTAAGTGATGAACAAAGAGATACACTTAGGTATAATAATATTCGTCGTATGGTAAAAGCTAGGATTGATAAAGAAAAAATGGATGGGGGAGAATTGAGTAAGCCTGGTCAAGTGGTAAAAAAAGTTGGTTTTTCGGCTGGAAAGTTAAAACGAATGAGTGGTGTTCGTGGTATGAGGCTGAAATTGCGTCGAATGGTGATAAAAAATCCAGAAACTTATAAAAATTTGAGTGCTAAAGATAGAGAATATTTTTTAGATTTAGTTCATTCTCATGCCCAAAAATTAAGAACTGGTGGTTCTTTCAATCGGCCGATTAGAAAAAGTATGAAAAGAAAGGTACAAGAAGATTGGAAAAAAAATGCTATAATTAGTAAACAAGATGCTCAGGATTTTAAAAGGATGATTAATGAGTTGCCACATTGACACATAACACATAACACATAACACACAACACATAACAAAACCCCCAACTGGGGGTTTTAAAATATGTTATTATTTTTTATAATCTATCTTGATATGCTTGCCAGCCGGCTTGGCGGTATTTTTTTGCTTCGGTGAGTGGATTATCTGCTTCATAAATTCCTCGGCCGACAATTATTATATCACTGCCTTGTTGTTTTATAACCCGCTCTGGTGTGTTGTATTGCTGTCCTAATTCATCTCCGCCTTCTGTCAATTTTACACCTGGGGTCATATTTATAAAACAAGGATCATCAAGTAATTTTTTCATTGTGATAAAACCAATCACAAAATCTTTGTGTTCCTCCGCCATTTTCAGACTTGCCTCAGTGTAGCTACCTGTTGCTAGGTTTCCTTTTGGACTCATTTCGGCAAGTAATAATAACCCCCGGCCTTTTCGAAGTCCAATTTCTTTTAGACCTTCAATAATCCCTGGACCTGGAACTGTGTGGGCGTTAGTAATATCAGCCCAGTCGGCAATGTGATATATACCATTTTTATATTGATGTTTTACAGTATTTCCAATATCGGCGAACTTTCTATCTTCAAAAAGTAAAAAATTATGTTTTTCAGATAATCTTTGTAATTGATTAATTAGATCATCATCAAAGTCTTCAATAATATCAATGTGAGTTTTTAGAACACAAATTTCTGGGCCAAGTTCATCAGCAATTTTTATTAATTCTTGTTTTGAAATTACGTCAGCAGCAATTGCCAAATTGGTTTGTTTATTTTCCATTAATTTTAGTAGTTGATGGGCGGTTGGATTTGAACAGAGTTCGGCACGTTCTAAGTAGGTCTGCATATTTTTGTAAGGATTAAGGATAAAGTAATAAGGAAAAAATTAAACCTGGTTTAATTTAATAAACTCTTTTACTTTGGTCACCATATCATCATTTAGTTTGCCTTCTCGCTTTAGAGTTTCTAGGACTTGTGAAATCGTTAAGACAGAGTGTAGGCTGTATCCTTTATCTTCAATATGTTTTTTACCACCTTGTTCGCGATCTACTAGGACTACGATGTCAGTTATTTTTAATCCTTCGTGTTCAAGTGGTTCGATTGTTTCAAAAACACTTGATCCACTAGTAACCAAATCTTCTACAACTAAACAAATTTGTCCGGTTTGAAAATTTCCTTCGATGGCTTTTTTGGTACCGTATTCTTTGATTTCTTTTCGACGCATAACCATTGGTATGCTATGATTAACAGACATTACTGTAGCAATTGGCAGAGCGGTGTAGGGCACACCACAAATAATATCAAATTTGGTATTTTCTAATTTGTCCCACATCGCATCTGCTACCATTTGGAGTACTTCTGGATATGAGACTGTCACACGTAGATCAATATAAATTGGGGATAGAATTCCGCTTTTGAGTGTAAATTCACCAAATTTTATAGCGTTGATTTCGTGGAGTTTGAGTATTAAATCTTTCATATATTTATTTACGGATTACGGATAATCCTGATTAACGGATGTTACGGATGTTGGTATCTGTAAATCAGGATTATCCGTAATCCGTATATATTTTAAAAGTAAACAATTTTTCCTGACTTGTCTCTGTGATAAACACCAAATTCGGTTATTTTATTTGCAAGTTCGCGTTTTACCACTGGACCCTGTTTGCACATACAAATTCCGAGATCATCTACAGCACATTGACCACAAACACCAACTCCGCATTTCATGTAACGCTCAATGCTAATTTCACAATCTATATTACGCTCATTGCAAATATCCAAAACTTTTTTTTCCATGAGTTCGGGACCGCAAGTGACGACGAGCACATTTTCATTCCGACCGGAGCCCGCAAATTCGGCGGGCGAAATGGAGGAATCCCTTTTTTCAAGTAAGCCTTCCAAAATATCAGTAACGTACCCTTTGTGTCCTTTACTTCCATCATCGGTTGCAATATGTAAATTTAAATTTGGTATTTGCTTTAATTTTTCTTCAAATAATAATAAATCAGCAGTTCTTGCACCAAGTAAAAAATCAATAGGAAAGGGATCCCTCGACTCGCTACGCTCGCTCGGGATGACAGACGAGAGAAATCCAAGTGGCGCTGCACCATATCCTCCTGCTACCATGATATAATGTGTGTTTGGTTTTATAGAAAAGTTAGTACCATAAGGACCTTCGATTCCAACTTTATCACCGATTTGCATGTCAAAAATTTTTGTTGTGGCTGGACCACGTTTAAAAATTGTTAAACCAAAAGTTTCACCGTCATCGTAAGCAATGGAAAATGGCTTTTGGTCGTGTTCTGGTATCCAGAGCATTACAAATTGACCAGGCAGACTGTTGAGGGTGTGGTTAAAATAAAAGGTTTTAATATCTTCAGCCTCGTTTATTATTTTTGAGATTTTTAATAGTGTCATAATTTACAATTTTCAATTTGAAATTATTTGATAATGGGTATATTTTTTATAAATGTGCAACCCCTCTGATTTCTTCTAAACTCTCAATCCCTTCTTCTCTCATAAATTCCTCCATCTCCTTAGCAATCTTAGCAAATGCATCTTGTCCGCGATAATAAACTGCCGATCCAACACCGAGTAGTGTTGCTCCAGCCATGATCATAGCAATAGCATCTTCTCCTCTAGTAATTCCACCAGTACCGATGATTGGAATTTTTACAGTTTTGTAAATATCGTATACAGCTTTTAAGGCTACAGGAAAAAGAGCTGGCCCAGAAACTCCACCTTGTTTGTTGTGTAGAATTGGCTTTCGGGCTCTAATGTCTATGGCCATTCCAGAAATGGTGTTTCCAGCACAAATTGCATCTGCTCCAGCTGATTCGGCAGCTTTGGCAATTTCAGCTACGTTCCAAGCTTGAGGGGTTAGTTTTATTATAACGGGTACAGTAGATTTTTCTTTCACTTTTCTTGTAATTACTTCAACCGCTTTAATGTCATAGGCAAAAGGTGTTCCAAATTCTTTACTAACATTTGGACAAGAAACATTTACTTCCAAAAAATCAATTGGGGACTGGCAAATTATTTCAGTTACTTCGGCAAATTCATCCGGTGTGCCAGCAAAGATGCTCCCAATCAAAGGTGTGTCTGTCATTTCTTTGAATTTTTTAAATTCTTTTATACCTTCTGCTACGCTTGGGTTAGATAGTCCAACCGCATTGATAAAATAATTTTTGGTTCCAGTCATTGTCGGATTTGGATGGCCAGGTCTGGTATCTTTTGAAACAGATTTTACAGTTACACCACCACAGCCATTTTTTACAGCATTATTCAGGCTGGCAGCGGTCAAACCTAAGATACCCGATGCAAGTACTATAGGATTATTAAATTTTTTTTGTAGGAAGTTTGTTTGTAACATATTTTTTTCATTTCGTTTCGCTCGGGATGACATTGTGACCGAGTAGCCACATGATTATAGCTTTTTGCATGTGCATGCGGTTTTCTGCTTGGTCAAAGATGACTGAATTATTATGTTCAACAGCATCTTTGGTGATTTCATAGCCCAGATGGCATGGCATGCAGTGCATTATTTTTGCATTTGGACAATATTTTTCTATTATCCCAGTATTTAGTTGGTAGGGCATAAAGGTTTCTTTTCTTCTTTCGTATTCATCACGTTTATCTTCCTTTACGGCACCATCAGCGAAGAATTCCATGTTCATCCAAGTATCAGTGTGCACGTAATCAGTATCTTTCAAAGCTTCTTCTAAATCCAGTGTACGTACAACATTACCAGTCTCTTCAGCTTGTTTATTTAGCTCTTCGTCTACACTATCCGGATCTGCTTCTGGCGCGACGATATAAATTTTTATGCCTAATTTAGCACAGGCAAGCATTAAAGTATTAGAAACGTTGTTTTCAATACCAAGCCATGTAATTTTTTTAACATTGGCAATTCCATTTGAATATTCTGCCATAGTTAATATATCACTCAAGGCTTGGGCTGGGTGATATTTTTCAGAACAGGCATCAATAACTGGAATTTCATTTTGTTCGGCCGCAGTAATTACATCCTTGGCATATTTGGCACGAAACATTAGTATTTGACCAAAGCGCATTACCGCTTTTGCCTCATGACCAAAATCAGTCAGAGCAAATTGAGTGGTTTTTTTATCAAGAAAAATTGCATGTCCACCGAGTTCAGTCATGCCAGCCTCAAAAGATAGTCTAGTTCTAGTAGATCCTTTTTCAAAAAGCATTATTAATGTTTGATTTGGTAAATAATTTGTTAATTCTCCAACATTTCTTTTGGCTTTAATTTTTTGTGCCATGTCGAGCATGGTGAGGATGTCTTCTTTCGATTGTTCTTTGAGTGAGATGAGATGTCGCATAATATATGAGTTATGAATTATGAGTTATGAATTATGAATATTTTATTTTTTAATACCGTTACAATTGGAAAACCTTTCAATTTTATTCCGGCAAAAGGGGACCAACCGCATTTGGTTTTTAGGTTTTCGTTTTTTATTTCTTTTTCCAAATCTAGATTAATAATAACCCAGTCATTATTTTTTTCTAAATCAAATATTTTTTCAATATTTGTTCTGGTTAATTCTACAATTTTTTCCAATGAAATCATACCTTGGTTGTAAGCATTTAGAAGTAAGGGGAGACAGGTTTCAATTCCAGGCACACCAAAGGGTGATTGGGCTTCTGGCGTAGCTTTTTCTGCTAAAGTATGGGGAGCATGGTCAGTGCCAATGGTATCAATTGTACCGTCTAAAATGGCATTCCAGAGGGCTTTTTGGTCCTCGATGGTACGAAGAGGCGGGTTCATTTTCCCCAGTGTCCCTAGGCGCTTGTGGTCATTTTCAGTTAAAAACAGGTGGTGTGGGGTGACTTCGGCGTAGATATTAAATCCTTCTTTTTTAGCTTGTCTAATTAAGTCAATTTCTTCCTTGGTACTGACGTGACAGATATATAATTTGGTGTGGTATTTTTTGGCTAGTTTAATTGCTCGCTCGGCTGATGTTACAGCATGAACAGCCAAAAGTATATTTAATTCAGCGCAGATTTTGAATATTTTTTCTTGGTCTTCTAATTTATCTACCAACAAATCTCCTGTGCTTGCATCCATAAACATTTTTACACCAATGATTTTTTGATCTTCTCCGCCCAAGGCGGATCCGCCTTGGGCGGATAATCTTGCAATATTTTTAATTTCGTCTAAGTTGTCCGCTGTTGCACCTAAATATAAATAATAATTAAGCGGTATGTTAATTTCATTAAGTTGTCTATCAATTAAATCTTTCTTTAATTTGAGTTGCTCGTAGTCGATAGCCGAGGGTCGATTGTTGGGCATATCAAAGACAGTTGTGACTCCGCCGGCAATTGTAGCCTGGGATCCAGTTTTCCAATCTTCTTTGTGTTCTGCCCCCGGAGTTCGAAAATGTACATGGGGATCAATCAAAGCTGGGAGAGCCAAAAGATTGCCTTGAATAATGTCAGGCAAATTAATTTCTATAGTTTGGTTGTTCCAGGTTTCAATTTTCATTTAGTTATTTTTATATTCTTTAATTTCTTGTTCGGAAAAACTTTTTTCACAGTAGTGACATTTGAGTGTAACTTCTCCTTTGTCTTCTATTAAATGGAATTTACTATCAATGGTTTCATGATTGGTAATGCATTTTGGATTAGGACAGACAATAACATACTCCACTGTATCTGGAATTTGTACAAAAAGCTTTTTTACTACCTCATAATTTTTTATAATATTTATCGTTCCTTTTGGGGCAAAAATAGCAATACGATTAATTTCTTCCTCAGTTAATTCTCGACCTTCTACTTTGATTAGGTCTTTTATTTTGGTTGCTTGGCTTGGCAGATTGAGACCAACGGTCACAATTTTGTTATGATCGGCCAAATTGAGTAAGCGAATAATTTTTAAAGCATGGCCGGCTTGAATATGATCAATTACTGTACCATCTTTGATGGCGCTGACTAATAATTTTTTGTCTTTGGTCATATTTATGGGATTAAGGAATAAAGAGTAGTTTAACATTCAAATTACGAAATCCACTTCTCCGACCAAGACGGATCCGTCCTTTGGCGGAGTAATTAGAATGTAATTTTTATTTTAGTTTACCTAGAACTAAACCAAGTAGGGCTTGGCGGGTGTAGAGTCCGTTTTCGGCTTGTTCAAAATAATAGGCGTGTTTAGTTTTGTCAACTTCAGTAGCTATTTCATTAACTCTGGGTAGTGGGTGCATAATTCGCATATTGGGTTTAACTTTTTTTAACATGTCGGCTGTTAAGACAAAAATATTTTTTACTCGATCGTAGTCTGTGGGATCAGCAAATCTTTCGGCTTGGATCCTGGTCATATAAAGTATATCTACTTTATCTATAACATTTTCAATTTTATCATGAAAGGAAAATTTTATTTTTTCTTTTTTTAATTCTTCACAAATGTAGTTCGGCATTTGTAAGACTTCAGGGGCAACAAAATAAATTCGCGCATTGAATTTTGCTAAGGCTTGAGCAAGCGAGTGGGTAGTCCGGCCATATTTTAAATCTCCGACCAAGGCAATGTTTAAGCCAGCTAGTTTTTTTTGACATTCTCTGATGGTAAATAAATCCAATAGTGTTTGTGTCGGATGTTGGTTGGTTCCATCTCCGCCGTTTAAAACTGGCTTGTCCGTGCTTTCTGCTGCTCGTCTAGCTGAACCTTCCAAAGGATGTCTCATGGCAATCACATCAGCATATTGACCAATTATTTTCATGGCATCCCAAGTGGTTTCGCCTTTTTTGGCAGATGTCACTTGTCCATCAGCAAACCCCATAACTTTGCCACCTAATCTTTCCATGGCGGTTTCAAAAGATAATCTGGTTCTGGTGGACGGTTCAAAAAAACAAGAGGCCATAATTTTTCCAGTTAATAAATTTGGCTGAGGTTTTTTCTTTAGTTCACCAGCATGTTTTAAAATATGCAAAATATCGGTTTTGCTTAGTTCGTTGATTGAGATTATATCTCGATTGAGGAATGTTGGAGGCATAGATTTGATTATTAGATAATTGATTAATTAGTTATCGTGTTCCTCCCCCTATGAGGGGGAGGTTAGGAGGGGGTTTTATCGGAGATAATAACTTTCATTTTACATAAATCAAAGTTATCAGCTTCGAATAACCCCACCCTAGCCCTCCCCTTATAGGGGAGGAGACATTATTAAAAAAAATCCCGATATATATCGGGATTTTTAATTGAAATAAATGAATTGTTGGCTTGGGGCAAACAAGCGGTCGAAGATTTCTTTTTGTGTATAGTTATTATTCATATCTCAAATATTATATCAGGATTCTGTGAGTCATGCAAGTGGGGGATTGTGGATAGGTTTTTGAGTGTTTTAAATTTATTGTTAGTATATAGTTGTAATAAATATCATTATCGCGCGGAAGATAAAATAGAATAAAATTAACCCAATTATTTTTAGAGATATTTGTAATTTTTTATTATTAAGTTTTAAGGAAGTTACCAGAGTCGTGGGGATTAGAGAACATAACAATAATATAAATAAAATAATTAAAAATTCTGTGTCTATTAAATCTGAAATATTAAGTAATCTGTTTCTATTTTTAAAAACAGCATATAAAAAAAATGCTAAGTTGATAAAAAAGAAAAGAATAATATATAGTATAGATTTTATTTTATTTGTCATATATTATAATTATTTAACAGGGTAGGCCGTATTTGGCTACGATTTCTTTAGGGATTGTGATGGTATAACTATAGCGTGATACTTTGGTTAATTTTACTGTGTGTTTGTCTGACATAACTTTGTTTTAAGATTTAGACCATACCATAGACCATACTATAGTATGGTCTAAATTGAATGTGTCATTGCGAGGAGTCTTCGCAGACGACGAAGCAATCCCAGTGAATTATCGACGTTGTTTATCCACTGGGATTGCTTCGTTATGTATTCTCATTCCTCGCAATGACACCTGTGTTTTATTTATAAACTACACAAATTCTGTGAACCCACCCCGGATCATTTTTGGGATAATCCTTTTTCACAAGCCCATGATCTGACCATCTTTTTAGAAACCAATCAAGCTCATATTTCTTAATTTTACCGAAAGCAGGATCTGCTAGAAAAATTTTGTTTTTGTCAAAACCAACAACTACAGAAAAATGAGTCCCTTCTTTTGGAGAGAACCAATTAACCATTACTGTTATATCTTTTTTTATAAAACTTTCAATTTCTTTAACATCGGAGTTATCTTTGCAAAAACCATGGTAGCCAATCGTTTTTACGAATTTCAAAAACTTGTCTTCCCAATAACCATATTCGCGTTTACCAGTATCTCCGTTTATAAAATACTTCCCTGTTTTCTTTTTCCAAAAGTCTTCAGTTTGCTCAAAACCAAAATAGTCCATCACCATTTTACAACTAGCAGGGACACAACAGCCATAAGATTGTTTAAAAGGTTTTAGTTTTATCATACCAACTAAGAGGTTGAATTGTGTAAAATTTTTTATCAGTGTTAATTCTAATTGAATATAACTACCTTTATACCAACTAACGAAAAAATTGCCTTAAATAAGTAATTATTTTTGTAATTTTTGTTTTTTTTATTGTCTATTTAGAAAGTCGGTCGCGCAGTGTAGATTCAACAACTTTCGGATCACCACTACCTTCCATGGCTTTCATTAACATACTGATTAGGAATTTTATTCCCTTTCCATCATATAATCAATAACAATATTTATTATTTCTTTCACAGTGTCGCTACAGTTTTTGAAGATTAGTAAATCAAAAAGATCTTCATCATATTTTCGTATTAGATCACTAATGAGTGCATGCACAAAAGATTGAGTGGCTGAATTAATACCAGAAAAATCCAGTATAACTTCATCACCTTTTTTAATAAGTGGGTCAATTTGTTCAACTCGGATTTGTTTTGCCAAGTCTTTGTTTTCGGCAAATTCATTTACTATTGGTAAAAGTTTAATAGTGTTTGTCATATAAATTTGGGTTTTTTATATCTAGCTTTTTTTCTTTCTCTAACTGTTTTGGAGTATATATTTCTAATTAGACGTAGTAGGTTTGAAAATTCTGGTGTATTATCAAGTGATATATCTACTCCGACAGCTGTTCCAGGCCAAACAGAAAATTCTTCACTTTTTGTATGCCTATCGTCAAAGGGGTCGGCGTATAATTTGGTTGTTTTACTTTTTAAGAGTTTGTATAGAGCATTTCCGCTATAAATCATAAAATAAGTTCCATTGACTTTGGCGATAGATTTGATAAAAAATAAACCAGCACCTGCATTTTGTTCAGTGCCACCTTCTTTGGGGGTTGTGCCGGTTATTCCGGGTGTTAAGGCTAGTTGTATGGCGTCTAAATCTGTCTTTACTTTATGAGATCGACTGATAGTTTTTTTTATTCCCACTCCTGTATCTACAATGCCTATCCTAATCATGTTGCTTTTTTTGTGATACTGAGCTGATACAATGGCACCAATATCTGATTTGGCATGTTCCAAAACATTTCTAACCAATTCACTAACAACATACTTTATGGCATTGGCATGTTCTGGCTCAAGGTGGAGTAGGGGGATGACGTCGGTAATAAATTTAGAAAGTTCTTCTGATTTTTTTATTTGTTTTAATGGGATGAAACGGCCAGCCGATTCATGTTCTTTAATTTGTATACCTGATTTTATTTCCAAAAATTTAAACAGCCCCATTCTTTCTAAATAGTGGGCTGACACTGCTGTCATTTTGGGACACGTTATGTCTTTGGGATCAATAGGTAATCCCAGTGCCGCGATCATAGAAAGTACTACTGGATGTATGGATATCCATTTGTCATTGGCTGTAATTTCTAGTTTGTCTGGGTTAGAAAAATCAATATCTCGTAAAAATTGATTGATATTTCCAATAAAAGCACTATTTGGTAGGTGAATTTTCATATTTTCCGGGAATTTGAATATACCTATATTATACCGGGAATGCTGGTATTTTGTCAATACCCATAATTCCCGGCACTTTTAGCTAAAAATTATGCTAATTTTCCTCGTAAAACTTCTTCCACCACTCCGCCTCATCGGCGGATTTTTTGGGGTAATAGATTTTATTTTTGTTTTTTTATTGTCTATTTAGAAAGTCGGTCGCGCAATGTAGATTCAACCACCCTTGGATCACCACTACCTTCCATAGCTTTCATCACCATGCCGATCAAAAACTTAATAATCGGCTCTTTGCCAGATTTGAATTCTTCTACTTGTTTTGGATAACTTTTAATTACTTCATCAACAATACCTTCAATTTGTTTGGAATCAGACACTTGTCCCCAGCCTTTGTCTTCCAAAATGTGTGTCGGGTCGTGGTCTTTGTCACTACCAGCCATAATGAGAAGAATTTTTAGGGCATTGGTAGAATTGACTCGCCCATTGTAAATCAAAGCAATTAGTTCAGCAAAATTTTCAGCTGAAAAATTTACTTGTTTAATATCAAGATTTTTTTCTTTCAAAATTCCCATTAATTTGCTGGTAATCCAACCACCAGCGAGACGAGCAATTTTTTCAGGTACGTTTTCAGCTTTGTTTTTACTTTCGGGTAGAGAATCTAACCATTCGATCAACTCACTCATTATTTCCTCGGTAAAATTGGCCCAAGATTTGTTTTCGCTCAAGAGTTTGGCATCAGAGTAAGAGAGTTTGTATTCATCATGAAAGCGAGCACATTTGGCTTGGGGGAGTTCTGGTAAAGAAATTGTTCCGGCAATTTTAGCAGGATGAAATGGGGGAATATCTGGTTCTGGAAAATAACGATAGTCGGCCGAAGTTTCTTTGATCCGTTGTAAAATTGTTTCACCCTTATTTTCATCCCAGCCACGAGTTTCTTGACCCCATTCAATTTCATTTTTTAACATTTCAGTTTGTCTTTTTATTTCATATTCAATCCCACGTTCCACGGCTTTGAAAGAATTAAGATTTTTTAATTCAACTTTGTTGTTTAATTTATAATCACCCAATGGCTTTACTTCTCGGCCAACAATTTCAAATTTACCAGCTTCTTGGACAGAAATATTAGCTTCGCAACGCATGTGACCTTTTTCCATATCGGCATCGCTGACATCTAAGTAACGCAAGAGAGTGCGTAACTCCTGGCAATAAGTTTTGGCTTCGGTTGATGATTTAAAATCAGGCTTAGTGACGATTTCTACTAGCGGTGTACCAGCACGGTTGAAATCTACAAGTGTACTACCATTATCGTCGTGTAATAGTTTAGCAGTATCTTCTTCCAAATGGACACGTTCTATGCCAATTTTAGCAATATCTCTGATATTTTCCTCCACTGTAAAACTTAGGGTTATTTCGCCATTTTCAGCGATTGGTTCATCGTATTGTGAAATTTGGTAAGCTTTTGGTAGGTCGGGATAGAAATAGTGTTTGCGATCAAATTTTGATATTTCACGAATATTACAACCCAAAGCTTTGCCAATTTTCACTGTCCATTCAATGGCTGTCTTATTTGGTACTGGCAAAGTACCTGGTTGACCCGTACAGATTTCACAAATATTTGTGTTAGGTTCGGCAAAATCAGGATCATTTTTACAAGAACAAAACATTTTTGATTTAGTTTTTAATTCCACATGGACTTCCATGCCGATTATTGGTACGTATTTGGACATATTTTTAGTAAACAAATTATTGCGTATTTAATTAATTTCTTACGACCCACGACACACATAACACGACACAGAGTGATTGACGACATGGGTCGTGTTGCGTGTGTCGTGTGTCGTGCTATCACTTATAATCTTACCATTTATTGCCTCAATTGAAAAGACCCTCTTTTGAGGGTCTGAAGTGTGTTTATTCCATCGTTGGTGGTTCAATTTTCGAGCTTATTTGATCTAATTGTTCTGGTCGGTGTGGTACAAACGGATTTTTTTTTAATTCATTATACAAAATTACCGGTGCAGTAGTGGTGAGTGGGGTAAAAAACAAAGAAACTAAAACACTTAGAATTGAACCCAAGGCTAGCAAAAAGAAAGATGAAAAAGTATTTTCCAGAGTAGTATCTAAGGCAAAACTAATTGGCCAGCTGATAATTTTTTCTATAAGTAATGCACTGACAG
>Ga0265595_1001943_pt1 | contig 14929 bp, 7 predicted proteins | sample saktaG_15_FD_190148 | JGI IMG/M metagenome (GOLD analysis project Ga0265595, IMG submission 190148) | Saline water microbial communities from Sakinaw Lake, British Columbia, Canada - sak_2013_06_06_50m | ecosystem: Environmental > Aquatic > Non-marine Saline and Alkaline > Saline ... | reverse complement strand
GAAGATCGTGAGGTTCCGCCCCAGCGACTTGTCGGCCAGGAGGTACAGCGTCCGGGCGCGGGCCCGGCTTATGTTGTACGTCAGCCGCCACGCGCCAAGCAGCTTGGTGGGCTGGGCGGTGACCAGACCGATGCTCTCGGCCGAGATCCGCTCAACCTGCCTGCTGGCGCGGACGCGGAGGTCGCCGCTGAAGTCCTTGTCGTACGTCCATGCAAGCTGGGCCTCCGGAGGCAGGCCGAGGGCGGCCATTCTGCCGACGGTGACGCTCTTTAGCCCATCGGGGGCTGAGACGCCCGCGACATCGAGGTCGCCGGCGGCAGTGACACCGATCTGGCCCGAAACGGTTTCGGTGCGCGCGTGGACTACCGGCAGCGTCACTTCTCGTGGCGGGCTGTCGGCCTGCCAGGACCACCCGGCCGGAACCTTGCGCATGACAACCGCGACGCGGGCGACACCCTCGGGCTGCACGGGCGAGGCCAGGAATATCTTCAGCGTCCGGGCTTTGCCCTCTGCGTCCACGCGGTATTCGAAGAGCTTGTCTGACCCGTTGACGATGACCGACTGGAGGCGCCACTGGCTCGCCTCGTCGGGCAGATCGAAGGCCGTCTCGAAAAGCTCCCGCCCGATGGCGGTGATGTCGAACTGGCTGCTCAGCAGGAGTTCCTCCGGCGCCACGACCAGTTGGTGGCGCGCGTCGCAGCTCGTGTGAAGCTCGACGGGCGCCAGGTCGAGCTTGACCTGCCAGTCGTCGGACCAGTGGTAGTAGAGCCTGCCCTGTGTCGCCGAGAGCAGGCCGGCAATCACGTTGGCCCCGGCAAGGTCGCGGCGAAGGGCGCTATGGACGGACTCGCCCCGCACTCGCAACTGCCCGCCGGTGTCGACGAGGATGTGGCCCTGCTCGAAGTCGGCCCCGACGAGCCTTATCGACGGGCTCGCCCAGGCCGGGCCGCGGCGCACGGCCGTCGCCTGGATGTTCATCGCCTTGGCGCCCCGGCTGGCGGCGCGAAGCCGGACGATGAGCTTCTGATCGGCCGAACCCGCCGCGGCGGGCTCCACCGCCCACTTCACAAGCGACGGGCAATTGACGTCCGTGATCGTGTAGGCCGACGGAACCAGCAGCGTAAGCTCCCGCACGCCGCGGCGCAGCACCTCGGCCGTGTACAGGCAGTTGAGCGTCTCCGACGAGGCCGTGAGCTGAACCGTCGTCGCGCTGTTGCCGAGAATGATCGCCCGCTGGTCCTCCTGCCGCCCGTTGCCGAGCAGCACGACCGTAACGGACGCCTGCCCGCCGACTGTAAGCCTGGCGGTGGTCTTGTCGGCGGCCTTGTCGTACTTGACCTCGGTAACGGGCGACACCGAATGGACCTCGAGGTCGCCGGTGGCTGTAAGGGCCAACTCCCCCGCCGTAGCCGTCGGCACGGACAGGCCGAACTGCATCCCCCCGCCGCGAAGCTCCGTCAGCGCGGTCGAGCCGGCAACGGTGAGCTTGTGCTCCCCGCGGCCAGTGACCACCAGCACGAGCCGCCCGGCGGAATCGTAACCCAGCGGGGCATCCTTGGAGTCCAGGCTGACCTCGGTCAGGCCTATCTGCCCGAAGCCAAGCGGCACGGATACCGGCAGGTCGCTCATCGAGACGATCGTCAGGTCACCCCGGACGCTCACCCGCTGGCCCACGACGGACGCGGTGTAAGTCGCGGCCGAGACGTGAGCGACCTCGAGCGTCTCATCCGCCCGCTTGTTGGCCTCGGCGGCCCCAAGCAGCTTCGCGAACGCCTGGCGGTCCATTAGCACCGCCCTGTCCGCCGGGTCTATCAGCGAGGGCAGGTCGCGGTAAGGCACGTAAATCTTGCTCTGGGCCGTCTGGGCCGGGGCGTTTGAATCCTGGACCCCTATAGCCTGTGGCCATCCGGCAAGGGCCGTGGCCAGCACCGCCAACGCCAGGATCGCTATGCGAATCGGTATCGATCTCATGGCTTTACTCCTTGTCCTGGGCGCCTGTGGTGTCGTTTCCCTGCTTTGGTTCGCCGGTGCCAGGGCCTTGAGGCCCCTCATAGGAAGCCTTGGCAGACTCGGCGAGTTGCCCGAACGGGTCGGGGGCACCCGGCACCGTCGGACTTGGCGCCCCGGCCGACTGGAGTGTCGGCGCCGGCTGCCCTTGGGGCCAGGTCGGCCCGGGCGGACGCAGGAGGCTCATCTGCCGGGGCAGCATCTTGAATATCCAGTGCGCCAGCCAGAGGCCCAGCACGATAAGCCCGGCCGGGTAACCTGACAGGACGAGTTGCCTCGCCAGCAAAGGCGCAAAAAGCTTGACCGCCACCACCGCCAGCAGCGCCGCCAGCAGCAGCACGCAGCGCCCGAAGCCCGAGAACTTCAGGGCCGCGACGCCGAAGATCAGGACCGCTATCCAAACGGCGATCGAGAATGTCTTCTCGCCGACCTTCATCACGCTGAGTTGCCCCGGCGAGCCCTGGCGGATGAAGTCGAACACCTGGCCCTGCCGGGTAAAATGCAGTTCAACCTGCGACGGGTAACCCTGGGCCATCCGGTTGACCTGCGAGGCCCCCTGACCCAGGCTGGCAAACGCGCTGTCGAACCAGACCAGCAGGTCCTCCGACGGAATTATCAGCCGCCAAAAAGTCTGCTGGACAGGGATGCCGTCCGGCAGCGTCGGCGACTCCATGACACCTGCCCGACCGGCCTTCATCCCGTAACGCAACTCCAGCACAAGCTTGGTGAACTGCCCGGCCGAGGGAGGCAGACGGATGATCTTCACGTTGTCGGCCGCGCCGTCTTCCACCGGCGTGTTGACCCCGTTGAGCAGCACGCGAAGACCGATGGTGTCCTTGGGCAACGTCACCGCCAGGCGGTCGCCGCGACTTGTCTCCAGGAGGAACGTGGCGTTGGTGTTCACGGCGTCCCGGCCGAGAACCTGCTCGATGATCGCGCCCGTGGCGATCGTGGTGAACACGGCCGCCTCCTTCTGGACCGCCACCGGCAGAGACAGCTCGAACGGCGGGACGTTGTTGCGGAACGCCAGTGCCGCGACCTTGCGGTACGATTCCTCCGGGACGTCGGTCGCGCTGGTCGGGTCGCCGGGAAGCAGGTTCTTCGTCTTGGGCTCGCCGATGGCAAGGGTGTCGGCCTTGGCGACGGCGACGTATCCGACCTGGTCCGAGAGTTTCCCGGCCGCGATGATCGGCTCGACCACCACGGTGCTGACCTTGCCGTCCGCGCCGGCCTGGAAGCTCCGCCTGCTATTGACGGTCAATCGGTATCGCCCGATAACGGGGCTCTGAAGGACAACCTTGTAATACGCCCACTTGACGGCGCCAGCCTGGGCTTGCGGGCCGCTGGGCAAAGCGACGGCGGGCGAGCTAGCGGGCATGGTTGTCACCTGGTCGTCGGGGAGCTTGTCGATCCGGGGCTTCTCCTTGATGTCCGGGCCGCTGATTTCTGCGCGGGCATCGGCCAGGGCGGCGGGCATCTTGAGGTAGAAAGTGTCCACGGGCGCGTAGAGCACGGTGTAGTCGATCAGGGCCTGGTCAACGATCGAGCCTGACTCGATGCTCACCAGGCGGCTGACGATGGCGGAGACCTGGGCAGGCTTGACGGCGATCTTGAAGCTCGCCGCCGCCGGCTTTGCCGGGTCGATCGAGCGGAACTCCATCGCCATCACCGGCTTCACGCCCGCCATGGACCAGTTCACCGCCGAACCCAGCGGCATGGGCTGGAACTGTTCGAGCGTATCTACCTCCGCCCGCAGCCTGTCGGCCAGCAGGAGCGTGAGTTGGCCGCTGTAGAGCTGGAGGTTCTTGCGGTCGGCCCGCGGCAGGATGAACTTCACCGGCTCGTCGGGCGCCTTGCGCGGCGCGCGGGCATGGAGGGCCAGCGTGACTTGCCCCGCCACCTCCCTCTTGAGCAATATGTTGAGCATGCGGGCGGAACCCTTGCCGGAGAACTGGTGGTCGTCCACAAGGTTAGACGGGCCAATCGAGGCGATCTCCCACGGCTCGGGCAGGTTCAGGGAAATCTGGAACACGCCGGTACGCTCGATGGCGTAGATGAGCTGCCCCTGGAGCTCCATTCGGTCGTCGTCGACGCCCACCGCCCAGAAGTGCCTGGCCGTGATGCGGGGCTCGACCGTGCCAATGGCCAGCGTGCCGGCATAGTCGCTCGTGATGAACCGCCAGGCCGTCGCGCCGCTCTGCCCGGCAAGCGGCTGGGGCAGCCTGCCCGTATCCACGCGGGCGAGGTTCTTCGCGTCGGCGAGTTCCACGCTGCGGCGCGGCGAGTGAGTCACGGCGACCAGGCCCGTCCGCCGAAGCACCTCACGGGTGATGATCGGCGTGAGCGGGACTTTCACATCCGGGTCCTTCAGGAACAACTCCATCCGCACCGTCAGCGAGTAGCCGCCCTTGGCCGGGCTGAACAGGTTCACCGTCAGCGTCTGCGTCTTGCCGTCGCCGGCGGCGGCAATATCCCACTTGGAAATGTTCGCCCCATCCACAGCCGTGACGCGAAACGCGCCCGGCAACTGGACCGTGAACGTGTCCACGCCGCGCCGGCGGATGTCGTAATTGAAAGTCGTATCGTGGCTGATGAGCGCCTCGGCCACATTGATGTGCTGCAACTGCTCGCAGATCACCACCGCCGCGAGGTCCGCCGCGGCCTGGGTCTTGGGTTTCCAACTGAGCTTCACCTGGCCGGTAGCGCCCAGGAACGCCTGCAAACGCGTGGCCTTCTTGCCGTCGAACTCCACCTGGTCCGTGCTGGCGGCCAGCATGGGCTCGACGTCCACCTTCATGTTCTCGTCGGGGATCGTAAGCTCGAGCGTCGTTATCGCGGCCGGGGGAGTGCGGAAGCCCAGCACGTTTAGCCCCGGCTGCGTGGTCAACTGCCGGGCAAAGTCCACCGTGAGCGTCTGGCGCCCCTTGCCGCGGGTGAGCAGCATGTACTGCCCGCCAACCACACGCAGCAGTGGGGCCGGTTTGCCCGCCGGCGCCGCCACGGCTGAGACCGCCACGTCGCCCAGGCCGATGGGCACCTCCACCCAACCATCGCCAAGGATGTCCACCACCAACTCAAGCTGCATCCGCGCCAGTTCGGTATCCACCTTGCCGGTGAAGCGGGCCGAGGAAATCAGGTACGACGCGGGCGCCTCGCCCACCGCGGCTGGGCTCTGCCGGGCCGCACGCCAGAGACGCTGGAACTCGTCGTAAGGCAGGAACACGCCCTGCTTGTCGGCCTCGAAGACGCTGCGGAGCTTCTCGTACGGCACGTAAACCTTCGTCGGCTCGGCCGGCGCAGTCGTCGGCCCAGCCACAGCGGCCGGGACGAAGCAAGCCGCGACAAGAAGGCATAAGAGAATTGCGGATTGTCCCGGCGCGCCGGGACGGATTGCGGATTGCACCCCACGGCGTGGCCTTTGGCGAAGCCGGGCGGATTCACGCAGGGGGAACATCCAACAGGGATTCCGACGGGCGGTGGAAAGGACGCGCTGGTTCATGAGGCGATCTCCTGACGCAGACGGCAGTCACGGGTAATAGAGAACCGTAAGGCTACACGCCTTTGACTATTTGACGTACGAATCGGCCCAGGGTTTCAGAAATTCCCGCCCTGTGCGAAAAATACGCTTCAGACCTCAGGCTTCAGGTTTCAGGCTCCGCCATTCTCGGGTGCCGTGGTTCGCGCAGGCCCGCAGGGCCGGAGCAACCACGTCTTTAGGCCAGGCAATTGCCGCGAGCCAAGACGTGGTTGCGTCGTCCCGGCGCGACGGGGTGGCAAGCTGGCTACCGGCCACCGGCTTCCGCCCGCCTGCCCATGCGCCGCACGAAGGCCTCGTAGTCGGCCGGGGTGTCGATGCCTGCCCCGTCGTACTGGACCTCGGCCGTAACTATCGACCAGCCGTTCTCCAGCACGCGAAGCTGCTCGAGCTTCTCCGCCAGTTCCGCCGGCGTGGCCGGCAACTTGGTGTACCGGCAAAGAAACCCCGCGCGGTAGGCGTATATGCCCAGGTGCAACTTGTACGCGACGCCGCCGACGGAATCGCGGTCGTGAGGAATGCGGCTGCGCGAAAAGTACAGTGCCCGCCCCGCCTTGTCCGTCACGCACTTGACTCGGTTGGGATCCGCGGCCTCGTCGGCGCCCAAGCCCGTCAGGAGCGTCGCCATCTCCGCGCCGGTCGTCTCGAGCAGTTCCACCAGCCGATCCACGCACGAGGCGGGAATCTCCGGCTCGTCGCCCTGGACGTTGACGATTATCTCCTCGTCGCCGAGTGCCAGGATCTCCGCCGCCTCGGCCAGGCGGTCGCTGCCGCTGCGATGGTCCGCCCGTGTCATCACCACCTGCCCGCCGAAGGCCCGCACGGCCGCGGATATGCGATCGTCGTCGGTGGCAACGACGATCCGCCCCACCCGCCGGGCGGCCGCGACGGCCTCGACAACATGCTGGATCAGCGGCTTGCCCGTCTCGGCAAGCAGCGGCTTGCCCGGCAACCGCGTGGATGCGTACCGGGCTGGGATTATTGCCGTTGCTTTGGCGCTGGTGCCCATGACCGTGACAGTACGCCCGAGCCCGGCCGATTGCAATAGGGCAAAGCCCCAGAAATCTCACCGCAAGGCCCCCTTTCAACAACCCTGGCAACCCCGAACTTATTGTCATCTCGACACTTGACGCCACCCGAGGCCAGAGGTATACTGCTTCCAGTGTGTGACTTACGGCTTCCAGCGGGGCCTGCGGCGATGGGACGTTCCCATATCCGCCGAAACCGTGTTCGATACAACCCGGAATCCAGCCCCCACCAAGCACGGCGGGTTTCTTTTCGGCCAAGAAGGCGATGGAACCAGCACGACACGACATCCAGGAGCATCGAGGCGATCTACTATGCCCCCAGCCCCGGGCTCCCGCTCGGTTCCCCACGCCAAATCATCTTTCATATCAGTCTGTCTGTCCACCCACGACTTATAAGAACGGAGAGTATTGTCGATGACTCGAGTTTTATTGATAAACGCTCCACTAATACATAATCCGATTGCCCATAGGAATACCTATTTCCCGCTCGCACTTCTTTCCATCGCCACGTTCTTGAAGCATGAGCAAATCGATGCAACCGTTTTGGATGCCGGTAACCGCTTCGCTCACAACCATTTGGGACAGACTGAACTGACCGACTACGTTAACCGTGAACTCAGAGATCATATTGCCAGGCTGAAACCCGATATAATCGGCATCGGCGCCGTCTTTTCGGGAGCATTCGGCGCCTTGACTGAATTTGCACAAGGTATTAAGACTTTCTTCCCGACCATACCCATTGTGATTGGCGGGATACATGCAACCATCTTCGCCAAAGAAATCCTGGAACGGTATGAGTATATCGATTTCGTTATTGTGGGTGAAGGCGAACACTCATTTATGCAACTGGTTAGATGCATCACTGCCGGCCGGAGTGTTGACGAGATTGATGGCCTTGCCTTTCGTCACTCGGGACAAGTTAAGCTCAACCCCAAGACGTCATTTATTTCTGATTTAGATGCTTTGCCGATAACCGACTATGATCTGATTGATCTTACGCAGTATCAATTTGATACTGCAGGCTGGTACTCTCCGAAGCAATTGCAGATAGGGCGACCGTTTCCTGTCATCTCCAGCAGAAGCTGCCCCAACCGATGTTCCTTTTGCAGCATGTGGCTTGTTCATGGCCCTAAATTCCGAGCCAGGTCCGCCAAACACGTCGTGGATGAACTGGAATCTCTTTACAACAAGTATGGCGTAAGTTTTTTTGAATTCATGGATGATAATCTGACTTTTGACAAAGCCCGGATACTCGATATTTGTAATGACATTGTCAAAAGAAACCTCAACATCCAGTTCTCCACCCCTAATGGTGTCGCGGTAAACAGGTTAGACCAGGAAATAGTTGATGCCCTGGTTGCCGCTGGTTTGATTCGTGTGGCTTTGGCTATTGAGCATGGTTCAGAGTATATCCGGAAAACGGTCATGCGGAAACCGTTAGACACAGATAGAATATATCGAGTCGCGGAGGCTTGCGCAAAACACGAACACCTGTATATAATCGGGTATTTTGTTATTGGCATGCCGCAGGAAACTCCAGAGACACTGGAGGCGACTTTCAAGATCATTACAGAGTTGCCGTTGGATCATTTTCAAATTAATTGGGCTACTCCATATCCCGGAACGGAATTGTTCCGCTACTGTATGGAACATAAACTGCTTGCGGGTAAGCCTGAGGATTATATGACCAGCGAGCATCTTCATTATAATACGGTTAAACCTCATTTCAAACCGCATGATTTAACCATTGAGGAATTGGTCGCTTTTAAGGATAAATGCTTCGACTACTTGAAGGCCAAGAAAGCAGCGATGGGCGTCGCGTATCATTTGCCTATGAGGAGGGGTTAGATTGTTGAAAGTGAAGGATAAACACAGCCTCAGTGCGGAGAAACCCAACGTGCGTGAAACGATGAAGCCAAGCGTATCGGCAAGTTCCATGATGGTCCTGGCCGCGGCGGTTCTCGTCCTGGGGGGGTCGTCAATGGCGGCGGATTGGCCCTGTTGGCGCGGACCGGCGGGGACCGGCTACGTCCCAGCCGGGGCCGCGGTTCCGGCCAAGCTGCCGGGCGAACTGCCGATCGTCTGGCAGATCAGGATCGGCTCGACCCTTGCCTCGCCCGTGGTGGCCGCGGGCAAGGTCGTATACATCGACCACCAGCGCGGCAAGGAGGTGGTCCATGCCGCCGCATGCGCCGACGGCAGGGAGATATGGTCCGCCCAACTCGACGACGTCCACAAGGACTTCCAGTCCCAGCCAGGCCCGCGCTGCACGCCGCTGATCGACGGCGACCGCGTGTACGCCCAAAGCTGCCGCGGCGAGCTTAAGTGCCTTGCTCTGGCCGATGGGAAACTCCGCTGGCGGGTCAGTTACGTCAAGGATTTTGGGGCGCTGTACTTCGGCGAGAAGGGCCCGGCCATGGGAGCAAGCAGGCACGGTTACAGCGGATCGGGCGTCATCGACGGCGACCGCATCATCGTCGCGGCCGGCGGGGTCAAGGGCGCCGGCGTAGTCTGCATGGCAAAGCTAACCGGCAAAGTGATCTGGCAGGGCGGCAGCGACGTGCCAGGATTCAGCGGGCCGGTCGTGGCGACGATAGCCGGCGTCAAGCAGGTAGTCTCGTTCACGGCAGAGGCGGTTATCGGCCTGGATGCAACCGACGGCAAGGCCCTGTGGCGAGTGCCAGTCAAGACGTCCTTTGGCCGGCACGTGACCACGCCGGTGATCTTCGATGACATTGTGGTCGTCTCCAGCCACCAGGCCGGGCTCATCGCCATACGCGTGACCAAGGTCGCTGACGGGCTCAAGGCCGAGCAGGCCTGGGTGTCGTCGGACCTGGCGATCAACTTCTCCAGCCCCGTCGCCGTCGGCGGATACCTCTACGGCCTGGGCCCGTCCAAGAAGCTCTTTTGCGCCGACATCCGCACCGGCAAGCCGGCATGGGTCAAGCACGAGTTCTACTCCGGAGGCAAGGGCCACGCCTCGTTTACCGTTATGGACCCCAACATCCTGGTGCTGACCGAGGACGGCAAACTGACGCTTATCGCCGCCGACAACAGCAAGTTGAGGACAATATCCGCCGCCAAGGCATGCGGCACGAACTGGTGCATGCCCGCCTACGCCGACGGCAAACTCTACCTCCTCGACGACAAGCAACTCCTTTGCCTGAATCTCATGCCGTGAGCCCTTTGGGCTCCGGGGAACAAGATCCGAAGCCCTACTTGGGGCCGTTGCAGGCAAACACCGCTTGCGTCCGCTACACAAGCGGCTTGAGAACCATGCCGGTGGCGATCTTCGGGTAGAAATACGTGCTCTTGTGCGGCATGGACGAGCCCAGGCGGGCGATGGCCTCGACGGCCTCGATGGGTATGCCCTTGAGGCAGACCGCAAGTTGAGCCCGGCCGGCGCGGCAGGCGTCGATTGCCTCGGCGGTGCTGGCGGTGTATTCCACCGCGGGCGAGCCGCCGGGCGACCACTGCTTCAAGCCCTTGTCGATAATCAACTTACTGATAATGGCCGAAGGCAGAGACCGCCAAGTGTCGTTTTCATCAGGCGCCGCGGCAACCATGGCCTGCGGCCTGGCAAGTTCCGCCAGCCAAAGCTCAGCCGAGGCACCGGAAATCAGCGCCATAGCGCTGGGCGATGCGCCGGCAAGCAGCTTTTCGACGGCTTGGGCGCCTTCGTCGCCGCTGCCGGCGAAGCCGAGTTTCTTCCACGAAAACTCGGGCAGGGCCTTGGAGAGCTTTCCCACCGATCCGGCCGGGTCGAGATTGGAAAACAACCGGTGCGTCGGGAGGATCAACAGGCCGGGATCGTCCTTGGCGACCAGCGCGAACATCACGAAGTTAGCCTCGTGGTCGTCCGTAAGTTGCCCGGCCGCCGCCAGGTGCTTGCGGTAACTCAGCGCTGTGGTATATCGGTGGTGCCCGTCGGCGATGAACACGGGGGTATCGGCCAGTACGGTTGCGATTTTGGCGATCGTGCCGGCATCGTCGATGGTCCAGAGTTTCTCGGTAACCCCGTTAAGCACGCCGCAGGCCTGGGCTTTGCCTTGGGCGGCGGAGGCAAGGATCGCGCCGACCGTGCCGGCTGGGTCTTCGTAGAAGCCGAAAATAGGCGAAAGCTGCGTCCGCGTGAGTTCTGTCAGCTTCAGCCGGTCGGCAATCGGGCCGGCGAAAACGTGTTCGTGCGGGATGACATCCACGCCCAGTTCGGTCGCCCGGACGCCGGCTATCATGCCGCGCCGGACATACGTCCGGTCGGACCAGGCGTACGTCTGCTCATAGACGTACACACATGGTGCCGAGTCCTGCCTGAGCACTCCGCCGGCCTTCCACTTTTCCAGCAGTTCGGCCGCCTGCTCGTACTCGGCGTCCGGGCCGAGTTGCTTGGGCGGCACATGCGGCATATCGACGGCCACGATGTTGTCGCGGCTGCCAGCCAGGAGGCGGTCCTTATCGGCGCCGGTCAGCACGTCATAAGGCGGGGCAAGCATCGGCCCGACCTCGCCATCATTGGCCCCGACGTATCGCCATCCGCGAAACGGTCTTATTTCCATCAATTCTCTCCGTTGGAAGACACGCCGCCACAATACCCGTTTGCCAACGACATTCAAGGCGAAGCAGCGCAATCGTTGAATATAAACGCCGGCGGGCTCGGGTGGAAGCCTTTGGATGGCCTCTCGGCTTGTTTATCGAACCCATTGCCCTGCGTGCCGGCTTGCTGTATGCTGGTGGAATTGCAGACGGAATTCGTGCTGGCACGGGTCTTGACTGAAGGATCACCGAACATGCAACGGTGTCTTGACATCACGATGCGGGTCGTCATCGGCGCCGCCGTTCTTGCGGCGGCGACCGGGACGGCGAGAGCGGACGAGATAGCCCAGGCAGCGGCGTTGTGGCAGCAGATGCGCTCCGCCGAGCCGGACACTGCCGATTTCAAGACCGCCCAGTGGAAGCTGACGGCCCTGATCGGCACAACGGCCAAAGCCAGGCACATTGCAATGGCCACGGCGATGATGGACCGCTCCGCCCGACCGGGGGTCAACGAGGCGGTAATCGGGCTTTTCGGCGTCGATGCGTTCGAGGTCGCTGAAATGCAGCGTATTCTCTGCGACCCGCAGCGGTCGTTCGAACAGCGCGATCTTCTCAAGACCTGCTACGGGGAGTGCAGGCCGGACGGCACGGCCTCGATGATCTCGCAAGACGCCCGCAAGCAACTGGTCTTGGCGCTGGCCGAGAGGCTGGACAAACTCGCCGGTGCGCCGGTGAACTATGGCGAGCAGCGGCTCTTCGTGCATCTCGTCTCGGCCGTGCTCGGCAGATGCCCGGCCAGGGACGCCCAGGCGCCTGAGGGCGAGCAGCTCGTCAAGGCCCTGGAGAAATACGCCGACAAGGCCGACCGCTCCGATACGCTTGCGGCGGCTATTCCGGTCTGGCTGGACCTTCGCAAGAATCCCGTCAAGGACATCGCCACCTTCAGCCAGGCTGCCAGGTTGCTGGGGCATTGGGACCCGCTGGAGCGGCTCAAGGCCGCAGCCTGGCTTGGCGACAGGGTCGCCACGGATGACAAGACAGCCCAAGTGGTGCTGGCAATGCTGGACGACATTCGCGACGAGACGAGGGCCGAGGCCACCAGGGTGTTCAGCTTCGCCAGGGACTATAAGCCCGACGTGGTCGTGCCGCGGATGTTCTCACTGCTGACCGAGGATATCTCGACGGTCGTTCAGTCCGCCGCGGCCGAAACGCTCAGCGCCCGCGCCGCCCAGGCCGCCGGGCAGATCGAACCCTTGCTGGCGGTGCTGACCAGCCCCGCACGCCGGCTTGGATACAACCGGACAAGCTGCATCCTGACGGTGCTGGCGAGGCTGGTGCCCCTGGCTGCGCCCAGCCAGAAGGCGAGCATGGTCGATGTGGCGACCCTCCGACTGAGAACCTCCCCGGACGGCGCGCTGGCGCTGCTGGAGGCGCTGGGTCCGGACGCCGCCTCCGCCGTGCCCGCCATCAAGGAGTACCACGGCTCGGCCGACAGGTTCCAGAAGGCCTACATCGACCGCCACGTGCTGCCCGCGATCCAGCCGGCTGCCTCCCAAAAATAGATATTCGAGCACAATCCGTTCAATGGATCAGAAGTACATACGCAATTTCAGCATTGTCGCCCACATTGACCATGGCAAGAGCACCCTGGCCGACAGGATGCTTCTGATGGCTGGGTCGATCACCCAGCGCGAGTTCCGCGACCAGATACTCGACGACATGGACCTGGAGCGCGAGCGCGGCATAACGATCAAGGCCTCGGCCGTCACGATGCAGTACAAGTACCGCGACGGGGAAATGTACATGCTGAACATGATCGACACGCCGGGGCACGTCGACTTCCACTACGAGGTCAGCCGGTCGCTGGCGGCCTGCGAGGGGGCCCTGTTGGTGGTGGACGCCGCCCAGGGCGTCGAGGCCCAGACCGTCGCCAACGCCCACCTGGCAACCAAGGTCGGACTGACGATAGTGCCCGTGGTCAACAAGATCGACCTGCCCGCGGCCAGGCCCGAGGACACAGCCATGGAGATCGAGAACCTCATCGCCGTGCCGGCGGAGGACTGCATCTTCACCTCGGCAAAGAGCGGCGCGGGCATCGAGGCGATGATGGAGGCGATAGTCGAGCAGCTCCCGCCGCCCAAGGGCGATCCCGAAGCGCCGACGACGGCGCTGATCTTCGACTCAGCCTATGACGATTACCGAGGCGTGGTGGTCTACGTGCGGGTCTTCGACGGCCGGCTCAAGGTCGGCGACAAAATCCGCATGATGGGCACCGGCGAGGAATACCACGTGACGGACCTGGGCAAGTTCTGCCCGCGGCCCACGCAGGTCAAGGAAATGCTGGCCGGAGAGGTCGGATACGTGGTGGCCAACATTCGCACCGTCGCGTCGGTGCATGTCGGAGACACGCTGACGCTCGCGGGCAGGCCCGCCGCCAAGGCCCTGCCGGGCTACCGCCCGCCCCAGCAGATGGTCTTCTGCGACTTCTACCCGGGTCCGACGACGCAGTTCCCGGAATTGCGCGACGCGCTGGAGAAGCTCCAGCTCAACGACTCGGCCCTGACGTTCCAGGCAATCAGCGCCGAGGCGCTGGGCTTCGGGTTCCGCTGCGGTTTCCTGGGCATGCTGCACATGGAGATCGTCCAGGAGCGGCTCGAGCGCGAGCACGGCATTGAGGTGGTCCAGACCGCGCCGACCGTGCCATACCAGGTGCTGACGACCAAGAACGAGGTCGTCGAGGTGGACTCAGCCGGCGAACTGCCGGCGCCGAACTTCATCCAGGAGATCCGCGAGCCGATCGTCAGCGTGGCCCTCATCATCCCAGCCGACGCCATCGGCGGGGTAATGCAACTCGCCGAGGACCGCCGGGGCGAGTACGTAAAGACCGAGTACCTCTCCAGCGACCGCGTGATATTGACCTACAAGCTGCCGCTGGCGGAGATCATCTACGACTTTTACGACAAGCTCAAGAGCGCCACTCGCGGCTATGGCTCGATGGACTACGAGATCGTCGGCTACAGGGCCGACGACCTTGTCAAGCTGGACATTCTCGTCAACGGCCAGCAGGTCGATGCGCTTTCGGTGATCCTTCACAAGTCCAAGGCGGATAGCCGCGGGCGCCGGCTGTTGATCCGCCTTCGGCGGGAGATATCGCGGCACCAGTTTGAGATTCCGCTCCAGGCGTCCATCGGCACGAAGGTCATCGCACGAGAGACGATCAAGGCCGTCCGCAAGAATGTTCTGGCCAAGTGCTACGGCGGCGACGTCACGCGAAAACGCAAGCTGCTGGAGAAGCAGAAAGAGGGCAAGAAGCGGATGAAGATGATCGGCAACGTCGAGATCCCGCAGAAGGCCTTCATGGCCGTGCTGGAAGTCGGCGACGAGGACTGATCCGATTGCGGATTGCGGATTGCGGATTAACTGCAGAGACGCAAATTCGCAAAGAAAAAAGAACAAGAGCAAAAGCGGGTTAGCAACGATAAACGCGGATAAACACAGATAAGAATTAGAAGCCTCTTATCAGCGTTCATCCGCGTTTATCATCGCTGAAGTCTCTTTATCAATCCTCTGTATCGTCAGCGATATCTGCCTTTCCCTGGGATCAATTGGCACCGATCACGGCAATCCGCAATCCGCAATCGGTTCTTGGGCGCAGCCCGCGCTGGGGCAAAGGCCGTCACTTCTCCTGGGGTTTCTCGCTCTTGGCCGGCGTGATGAACACGAACCGCTTGCCGCCGGACTTGTCCATCACCAGCAGGCGCGCGCCGCTATCGGCGTCGGGGGCGGAGATGGCCTTGTCGAACGCCGCGGGACTGTCGATGGGCTT
>Ga0265595_1001942_pt1 | contig 14934 bp, 10 predicted proteins | sample saktaG_15_FD_190148 | JGI IMG/M metagenome (GOLD analysis project Ga0265595, IMG submission 190148) | Saline water microbial communities from Sakinaw Lake, British Columbia, Canada - sak_2013_06_06_50m | ecosystem: Environmental > Aquatic > Non-marine Saline and Alkaline > Saline ... | reverse complement strand
TGTATTGTGAGCAGCCAGCACTTGAGAGGATATTCCTTTTAGTTCATTTTTTACATTATCAATGTTTAAATATTTAGTTATTATTTTAACCGACATATAATTTAGCCTCCATATAAATATTGTATTCTTATTTTATACTAAAATTATAAAAAAATCAATAATTTATGCTCTTGAAGTTAAATTTTTTATAACAAATAATACCAACAGATAAATTGAAATTAACAAAAGTGAAAAATTATATCCTGTAATATACAAAATATAAAGTCCCAAAGCTAATATAGGAATAACAGTTATAAGCGACACAAAATCGGAAATATAAGTCGCTTTTACAATGTTTACCTTTAATAATAGTAATGAATATAAGGCTCGTCCGCCGTCAAGAGGCATTATTGGTAAAATATTAATAAAAAATAAAATTGCATTACAAAGGGCAAAAAGCTGGAAGAATGAGGAAATTCCAAAAATAATTTGAATACAAATAGCAATAACAACCAAAATTAAATTGATTATAGGTCCAGAAATTGCTATAAAAAATTCTTTTTTATAGCTTATAGTATTTATATTTTTTAGTTGAATGTCAGCTCCAATTGCCAATATTCGTAGCTTTTCTATTTCACAGCCACAAAGTTTTGCCGCAAAAATATGTGCCACCTCGTGCAAAGCGGCACACAAATAAATTATTAATATATAAATAACACCATCTATAAAAGTGAAAATAAGAAAAAGTATAAAAATTGCAGGACTTATTTCAAGTCTATTTGATAACCTTATCATAAATCTCCTAATATTTAATATATTGCTCAGTATTTAAGTACTTGTCATCTTTTCTCATTTCAAAATGCAAATGAGCACCGGTAGACCGCCCGGTATTGCCAGATTTAGCAATTACTGCCCCTACCTTAACCTTTGCACCTTTTTTCACCAAAGTTTCTGATAAATGTCCATAATAAGTAACAAACCCATTGCTATGCTCAATCAATATGTATTTCCCGCCAACACTTGAATAGGAAACACTTTTAACAGTTCCAGCCATTGCGGCTTTTACCTTTGTTCCCGTTGCAACTGCAATATCTGTTCCGGTATGAAAACTTTTCTTATTAGTAAATGGGTCATTTCTTATGCCGAAAGGTGAAGAAACTCTGCCAAAAACGGGGGCTATAATTTTTTCTTTTATTACAAGTTTTTCTTCTATTATTGGAGGTAATTTTAATTCATTTGAATTAGGTAAGGTATCATATATTTCTTCTAATGATTCAGACAAAATTTGAGCATCAACTACAGGAATATCGTCTATTCCTATACCAGTCCCGGCTGGTGCAATGTTACTGCTTGTAGTTTGAGTAGCACTGCTTGTGTTTTCTTTGCTTGAATTATCCTCAGTTGTTTGACTAAAAATTGGTTGTACTTGTACTCTTCCAAAGAAAAAAGATAAGAGTTTGTTTTTACTTGCTAACTCATCTAATTTATTATTTAAATCTCCTATGTTTGAAAGCCTATATGAAGTGTTAAATGCACCAACCTTAACAGTTCCAAAAAGGTTATTATTAATAACTTTGGTTAAGGTAGCACAAAGAAAAATAATAGCACAAATGACTATTTGCACCTGTAAGGTTTTTAGAAAGCTATCTTTTGCAGGTTTTTTTCTCTCTTTTATTTGAGAACGCCGTCTTGATGATTTATATTCTGTGCTCATAAACATCACTCCTGTATAAATTATATACAGGAGCCAAAAAAAATATGTCTAATTAAATAAAACTAAAAAAATTTATAAAAATAATTCCTTTTTTTCATTAAAAAATCTTTGCCTAATTACTTGCTTGATTTTTATTTGCTCACTAACATATTTTTTTATAGTTTCAACAATTAGAGAAGGATTAATTGATAAATTCCCATCACAAGGTAAAATTACTGAAAAAGAAATGCAATTCTCCTCTTTAACAAAATCAATATCATTGAAAAATTCCTTTAAATCAAGTTCCTTTTCTTTTGATTTTGTTTTTTTAATAATAGTTATTTCTTTATTGGATTTTATGCTATTTAGTTTTTCAATATCAAAAAAATCAATTATCTCCACTTTGTATTGGGCAAAGGAAACTTGTGAAATTTTGTTAATAGGTAAAAAAGCTTTGTTAATTCTCAAACCATTTGGCAAGGTTGGATTTAGTTTTTTTATAATATCATTTAAATGAATTTGTTCATTTAATTTAAAGTCCATTATTTCATTTTCACCGATATATCCTACTGATAAAGGAGGGGAAAAGACCAAAAAAGGATGTGGATTAAACCCTTCCGTATACCATACAGGAAGTGAGGTGCGATTTATTGCTCTTGCAAAAGCACGATTTAAATCGAGATGAGAAATATATTTAACAGCATTGCCTTTTTCAAAAAAAAGTCTTACATTTTGCATTTATTTCTCAACCCTTTCGCAAGAATATTCTTTATTTATTCCACAATTGCTACACTTATCATTGCAATTTTCGGTAGTTAAATTTTCGTCCGCTTTTTTGGCTTCTTTTATTAAAAACTTCTTGCTAACTCCAATATTTATATGCTCCCAAGGTAAAATTTCATCAAAAGATTTTCTTCTGTTTGCATAAAAGTGCATATCTATATTACATTCTGAAAAAGTTTTTTTCCATAAGTCAAAACGGAAAAATTCATTCCAACCATCAAAAACACAACCTAATTGATAAGCTTTTTCAATTACTGTCGATAATCGTCTATCTCCTAAAGCAAAAACCGCTTCAATAAGTGAAGTGTATTTATCATGCCAATTAAGAGATATTTTTTTAGATTTAATATTATTTTTTAATAGTTTTTGCTTTTGTTCTAATGTATTTGTGTCGTCCTGTGGCTCCCACTGAAAAGGAGTAAAAGGTTTTGGCACAAAGTTAGATACCGATAATGTTATAGAAAATCCTTTGCCCTTTTGCCTAAATTCGCTGTTGTAATATGTATTTAAAACTTCTTGACAAAGGTCCATAATTCCTAAAACATCCTCATTAGTTTCAGTAGGTAAGCCTATCATAAAATACAGTTTAACACTTGTGTTGCCACCCTCAAAGGCAGTTTTGCATGTGTTTAAAAGTTCCTCTTTTGTAACATTTTTATTAATAGCATCTCGTAGTCTTTGCGTACCTGCTTCAGGGGCAAAGGTTAATGTGCTTTTTTTAACCTTTTGAATTTTCTGCATAAGTTCTTTTGAAAAATTGTCAACCCTAAGAGAGGGAAGAGATAAATTAATTTTTTTCTCTTGACTCCAACTAAGAATTTTTAATAATAATTCTTCTAATTGACTGTAATCACTTGAACTAAGAGAAGATAAGGAAACTTCTTCATATCCGGTATTTTCACATAATTCTTTGGCTAATAAATTTAATCTTTCAGAACTTTTTTCTCTTACCGGCCTATATATCATTCCTGCTTGACAAAAGCGACATCCTCTTATACAACCTCTAAATAATTCTAATGTAATTCTATCGTGAATTATTTGCGTAAAAGGCACTACCATTGTTTTTGGATAAAATACTTTATCCAAATCCTTAATAATTCTTTTTTTAATTGTTGAGGGTGCATCTTTATAGTTTTTAGTTATTTTATTAATAGTATTATCTTGATTATAAATAACATCATAAAATTTAGGGACATAAACACCTTCAATTAAGCAAGCCTTTTGTAAAAATGCAGTTTTGTTTTTATTGCACTTATATAAATCTAAAAGTTCTAACAAAACTTCCTCAGCTTCTCCAATAACAAACAAATCAAAAAAGTCAGCAATAGGTTCTGGGTTTACACAACAAGGACCTCCCCCAATAATAATTGGAAAAGTGTTATCTCTATCCTTCGCTCTTAAAGGAATACCAGATAGATTTAGCATATTTAATATGTTTGTATAACTTAATTCATATTGTAAAGTAAAACCTATAAAATCAAACTCTTTTAACGCATCAAAGCTTTCAAGTGCAAAAAGAGGGATTTCATTTTCTCTCATTAATAATTCAAAATCCTTAGTTGGAGCAAAAACTCGTTCGCACCAAATATCATCTCTTTCATTTAAGAGTGAATAAAGAATTTTCATACCTAAATGAGACATTCCAATCTCATAGGTATCTGGAAAGCAAAATGCAAAACGAATATCAATTAAATTTTTGTCCTTAATTATTTCGCCAAATTCTCCACCAGTGTAACGGGAGGGCTTTTGCACTAATGGCAAAATACTGTCAAGATTTTTAGGATTCATATTTATAACCTTTCATAAAAAAAATGGACATTTTTTGAAATAAAATAATATTTACACACCAATGCTCCAATTTGAAAACCATTTAAGCCAAGTTTTTGCGAATTCTTTTAATATTGGATAGCCAGACCAAAGAGGGTAAAATGCAATAAATATAATTAAACATACTGCAAAGAAGGATATGTAAATTATCATAGCTTTTTTCCCACTTAATTTTTCTAATAATCTCTTAAGAGCAAATATCGTAATTCCCATCACAAATGGTAGAGTTGAAAAATAGTGATAAATAAATGTTGACCGTGATACTAATACCCAAGGCATATAATTTGAAGCAACTCCTACAAAAAGAAAAACTAAAATCATTAATTCACTTTTCATTTTAGCGGCGTTTTCAGCAAAACGATTTTTAGTATATTTAATGTAATCTTTTATTAAGATATATCCGCCAACAAAGAAACTAACAAAACCACTCCACCAAATAATTGGGTTGCCAAAACTTGAAATGCTTTCAACATTGTTAGCATTAACAGTTTCAGGGGCAATATAATACCAAATTGGCTTAACTATTAAAGGCCATTCAAACCAAGCTGATTTAAACGGATGATTGTCATTTGTCAAATTAGTGTGATAGTCAAACATATTTTTTTGGCAATCTAACAAAACTCTCATCCAATTTCCATCCATAGCTTTTAACTTATAAAATGGAATATAGGAAAGTGCATATATTACAAAAGGCATAACAACAAAAAACAAAACACAAAAGCCGAGAGTGTAATATAAATTTCGTTTATAGGTTTTAATGATATATGATAATTGTTGTTTTTCTTCTTGTTGTTCAGGAGATTTTATGGTGCCAATAATTTTTTTAGCCTCAATGTATTCTTTATATTTATTGTAAAGGAAGAAAAAGAGCAGAAATGCCAAGCCAACGGCTCCATAAAGACCTGTCCATTTTGAAGACATAGCTAAACCAAAACATATTCCACTAAGACTTAATGGGACTAAGGTTTTCCAGAATGGTTTTTTATAAAAGTTTGAAGAAATATACATATACATAAATAAATACATAAGAATAATAAACAATACAACAAAACTATCAATAGTTGAAATTCTTGTTTGAGCAAAGTGCATACCATCTAATGCCATAAGCAGTGTCAAGCCAATAGCCCATTTTGTGCTTTTGAACAGTTTTTTGCCTAAAACAAACATAGCAGGAAGCATAAACACACCCATTAACATTCCCATAATTCGCCATCCAAATGGGTTCATTCCAAATATTGCAATTCCAATTGCAATAATTTCTTTTCCCAATGGTGGATGAGTAGTTTCATAAATTGGTAAGTCATTTAAAAATTCAAAAGCCGTTCTTGCGTGATATATTTCATCAAAATACATTCCGTTTTTGTAAGAACTTAACAAAGGAACTAACCCTTGTTCATCAAAAATATTTGAATAATAATGTTCTTTAACTTTTTCGTTATCTTTTCCATCCACACTAACAATAGGTATTGTAGAAGTCGCATTGGCAGAAGAATAACACCCTATTTCAAGCAATTTAAATTCAGGAACAATACTCTCAACTTTTAAATATCTTGCAGAATAATTATTTCCGCTGAAAGACACCTTTTTCCAACTGTAGAGATCTCCTGTATTGAATTTAACTGTTTTAATTTTTGTAAAAGCAGTATTATCGTTACTAATTGAAATATCAAATGTTCCTTCGCCAATTGAACCAAAATAATAAAGTTTTTCCAAAGGTTTTTCTTGACCAAAATCGGCAATTACATAACTCCCTTTTTCCCGTGGCTCCCAAAAAGTTTTTGGGCATTTCATATCTCCTAAGTTAAATAGTGAAAAGGCAAAATATATTGCAGTTATTGTAAGCATTATAATGTAATCCTTGACATTTAATTTGCTTTCTTTTCTTAAACTTTCTTGTGCAGTTTGAATAATTTTATTTATCCTAAAAGTAAATTTTGATATATTAATTTTATTTGAATTTTTAGATTTTTCATTATTTTTATTTGAAATATTATTTTTTGTTTCAACTTTTGGCTTTTCAATAACAATAATATCCTTAGTTAATATTTTGTAAATAGTTACTACAAATACAATAAATAAGGCAACCATAGCTAAGCAACCGAGAATAAATATACTGTCTTTCGATGTAAAATAAGTTTCTGGTTTGTTGTGTAAAAACAAAACTGAAGCAACATTAAAATAGTGCAAAGCAGATAGGCTAACAAATAAATACAATAGTGATTTTTCCCTAAAATATATATACGACACTAAAATTAAAGCCAAAGCAGGGAATAAATATCTTTCGTGAATACCTGAACCAATGGTGCAAATTCCGACGGCAATAAATGCCCCTAAAATAAAGTATGAATAATCTTTAACCTTGCTTTTATAAAACATATAAATAGTTGAACAAACAATAAGGAATATAGAAATGTTGCCAACTAATTTCCAAGTAAGCCAATCAACTCCAATAAAAATTGGCAGAGTATCTTTAGCCCATTGTCCTCCAATAAGTCCAAAAAAGTTAAATGCCGAAAGGTCAGCATAAGGGTAACTTGTAATTGTAGAAAAATAATTATTAATTAACCAAGTTAAACTACCAAAAAAACCCACCTTGTTAATTGAAAATATTACTGAAAAAGCAAAAAAGGCAACAACACAGGATAGAAAACTAATTAAATTCTTCTTAATTCTGTCTTTGTATTCAATATTTAATTTTTTCTCTTTAATAATATTTAATATTTCATAAACTACCGCAATAATAATAATTGGAGTAAAAATAATTGTTTGAGGTTTTGCCAATAGTCCTAATAGGAAAATTGGCATTGAAATATAAAGTTTCCTTTTTACAATAAAATAAATTGAAAGCACAATTGCTAAGGTAAATACACTGTCAACCTGTCCCCAAGAAGAACTGTTTACAATTATTGCTGGGTTTAATAAATAAAGAGAAGATAAAATTAATGCAGTTTTTTGGAGAAAATGGTTTTTTGAAATTTTATATATGAATGCTCCCATAATTAAGTCGCAAATTATGGCTGGCATTTTAATAAACGCAATATAAGACATATCAGAGATATTTGCATTAAATAATTTGCCGATAGAAGCAAAGATACCTAATACAACCATATAAAGTGGAGGATAATCGCAAAAACTAACTTGTTTATAAAATTCAAAAGGACCAACTGTAGCCATAGTATTACCCCATGAGGTAAAGCAACTAATATCAGCATCAAACCCCTTAAAACTAAGAGCAGATATTAATCTTATTATAAATGCAATAACAAGAATAACAATTATTCCGATATAGCTTTTTGTTTGATTTAATTCTTTAAAAGCGGTTAATTTTTTAATTAGAAAGCCACTAAACACTAAGAATAATATTGAAATAAAAATAATACTAAAATTGTCAGGTGCATTGGGAGTGGAATTAGAAGTGTTGCCTGAAATTTCGTTTGACCAATTAACAACTTCAACATTGTTTGGAACTGTAGAAACTTCGGTTAATGAAACATCATCAAAGGCGGCATAACCATAATTATCGGCACCAAAATGTCCAATTCTCAAAGAAACTTTAATTGATTTTTGATTGCCGGTTTCCCCGTACATTTCTATTAAAGTCCAATCATTATCGCCGGTTAAATCCCTTGAAACAGAAAAAATATCCATTACACCGATATTAGCACCAATTCTCCTTGTTGCACCATTATTTTCGGGGTCGTTTTGGTCAAAAATCCTAATGCCTTTAGTTTTAATGAAAGCCGAAAGTTTGTAATTAGTATTTGGCTTAACATCAACATTTTGAACCAATCGTGCATCGTTATTTTTACTTATATCAATATAAGCATAATTATTATCGGACTTGCCACCATCAGTCCCCACTCCAAAGGAATCCTTGTGAACAGAAATATAACTTTCACTATACCAATTTGAAGGCAAATCATTATCGCCTATTTGGGTAAAAGTTGGGTTTTTAATTAGATTTATTTCTGCGGCATAAGAGTTAATCCCAAACATAATAAAAGTTATTAATAACATACAAATAACGGTAATAAACTTATAATATTTTTTTGGAATAGTATTTACATTCATAAAAACTTTAAACCTTTCTTGCAAATTTTCCAATTTTTTAGCATTATTTAATACTTTCTTCTCAATTGTGCCACACATTTTAAACATTGACATTTAGCATAACCAACAATATATATATCATAATTCAAGTAATAAATCAAGGCTTAAACGATGACATATATCAATTATTTAGTAGATAATTTAAATTTTAACAAGTGAGTGGGAGTGGGAGTGGAAGTGCTATACCCCTTTATTAATATTTTGATAATATTATATCCATTATATAATCCCCCTTTGTATTATGATGTGAATAAACAAAAAAAAAAAAACTATTGATAATTTTAAATAATAGTGTTATTATTAAAGAAAATTGCAGAGGTGAAAAAAATGAATAAAAATGATATTGAAACCGAAAGCACAAACACTGTGCCAATAAAAGACGACTATTCTCATAGGAGAAGATCTAACCGAGATCTTGTTGACAAGATTGTTCACTGGCTTGATAAAAATCGTGTTTCCTTTATTTGGATTATTACAAGTTTTGTTATGGGAATTGTTTTTATCGCTTTAACTATTTTTACTGTTCTAACTGTTTCATCTAATGCTAATAAAACAAATGAATTAATTGCAGAGAACTTTAACCTTGAAACCAAGGTAAAAGAGTATAATAACAAAATATTTGTGGAAAATGATAAATATTTATCAGCAATGCTATTAAGGCTATTGCCTGAAGACCAGTTAGTTAGTTTAACAAAAAATAACTGGCTTTATAAGATTACAATTAATGGCGAACCGGTTAAAGGACGCGAATTTGATATTTATTCTCCTAATCTTGAAATTGTATTTTCTGAAACCGAATTAGAAAGTGATAACACATTCCCAAAAGAAATTAATGCTAAGGGTTCTATTGCATCCGGTGAAAACAATGTAAGCTATAATGATTATATTTCAGTTACCGCAACAACTTCAAAATCCACTATTGAATCTAAAATTGAAGGTAATATTAAAAGTACTACCTATAAATTTACAAATCTTAATGTTGGAGAGATTACTTATGTTTTGTTAGATGCAGATTTAGCAACTCGGTTAGGTTTGCCTGATAGAGACATATCAATATACTTCACACAAAATAGAGGAGGTAACTAATAATGATTAATAAACAAAAAGAATTATCTCCAAAAAAAGGCACTAAATTTAATGATTATAAGGTTTCTCCTATTTGGGCGGTTGTTACTATTGTTTTTACCCTTGCAATTTTGATAAACTCTGGAATATTAATTTATAATTCAAGGATTTTAACAATTCAATCGGATTCAAATAAAATATTTAAAGAAGACCTGAAAAACAAAGAAAATATTTTTACTGTTGGTTTACAAGTTTCCAATGATGAATATTCTGAAAACTTTTTAAAATCAATTCTTTCAGATTCTAAATTAAGAGCATTAGCAAAAACTTTTTGGAGTTATGAATTCTTTGCAAATAACAAAAAAATAACCTCATCAAATATTAATGTTAGCAAGGATAGTGTAGAGTTTTCATTAGTTCAAACGGAAAAGGAAAGAATATTGCCTTATAGCCTTCATATCTTAGGCTCTTTAACTGCAGGAGATAATGCGGACAGATTTTATGAACATCCTATATTCCATTCAAATAGTAATTATACTTTAACTCCACCATTAGCAAATACTAACCCGGCAATAGCCATCTATAAATTTAAAGATACAATGGTTGGAGAAACTATTACAATTTCTCTCACTCCACCATTGCGTGAGAGATTAGATTTAGTTAATACTCAAAATCAAATTAATGTTATAGTAAAGTAAACTAATTAAAAGTTTTAGCCACTCAATAAATTGAGTGTTTTTGGTCAAAGACAAACGAGGTATTGGAATTTTACGATTTCCAATACCTCTAATTTTATTGTGTAAATATTCATCAACGCAAAAATGGACTTTGTTTACAGTCCCTTTTTTATAATTATTCAATAATAAACATTGCGTAAAGGATAAAAAAAGATTATACTATAAGAAAATGGTATAAGGGAGGAAGAAAAAATGTGGTTTGAACACAAGTTTTTTAAAGTTTCCACCGCAATTATATTGTCTCTTATTATTCTTATTTTATTAGGTAAGGTTGATTTTTTATTAGTTCCCTTTAATAGCCTAATGGCCGTTTTATTTTTTCCAATAGTTATATCTGGTTTGCTTTATTACCTATTGCGTCCTATAGTAAAATTTATTGAAATACTTAAGGTTCCAAAAACTATTGCAATCCTCATAGTATATGTTTTTTTGATTGTAATAATATATTTTGTTGGTTCCTACGCTGGAAATTTAATTGTGAAACAAGTAAATGAATTAATTTCTTCTATTCCTTCCTTTTTTGAAACTGCAAAAAATATTGCTAATGACATAGTAAAAGATAAAAACCTCTCTTTTATTCCAATAGACAAGTTAGAACAGCAATTGCAAGGAATATCCAATAATGCCGTTAATTTTTTGTTTGGAAATATTGTAAGTGGTATTTCTGCTGTTGGTGGCATTGCTGTTTTGTTGTTTATAGTTCCAATTATAGTTTTTTACCTATTAAAAGACGATGAACTTATGCCAAAATTTATATTAAAATTTGTTCCAAAAGAATACAAAAAAAATGGAAAAGAAATAATTTCTGATATGGATACTACCTTATCAACATATATTTTAGGTCAAGCAATTTTAGCTTTATCTTTAGGTGTAATAATGTATATAGGTTATTTAATTATTGGACTGAAATATGCACTTGTTTTGGCATTTTTTGCTCTGCTTACCTTTATGATTCCTTATTTAGGCTCAATAATTGGAGTATTGCCTGCACTACTTGTTGGGTTAGTCGCCAGTCCTTATATGACTGTTAAAATACTAATTATTATGGCGGTTGCACAAATTATTGTAGGCAATTTTTTAACTCCAATTTTAATGGGAAGAAGATTAAGTATTCATCCAATTACTTATATAGTTGTCCTGCTTGGTGCCGCTTCGCTATTTGGGTTTATTGGAATGTTAGTTGCTGTTCCGGTTTATGCAATATTAAAAGAACTTGGCAAAAACCTTTATGAAATATATTTATTAAGTAAAAAAACAAATAAATGATAATTAATTAAACAAATAATAATTTTTATAAAAAAACGGCATAGACTGCACCTATCCCCTGTGCCCCTGATATCAAGCCTAATACTACTAAAATAAGGAGTTGTCTTTCTGAAAGACAACTCCTTTGATTTTACAATTTTACGGGTTAATTGAATAATTCGGTGCTTCTTTAGTAATATATATATCGTGTGGATGGCTTTCTTTAAGCCCTGCAAAAGTAATTTTAATAAATTTACCCTTTTGCTGAAGGTCAATTATAGACTTTGTTCCACAATAACCCATACCTGATTTTAAACCACCTAACAATTGAAATACTGTGTCCGAAAGTGGTCCCTTATAAGGAACGCGTCCCTCAACGCCCTCTGGCACTAATTTTTTATTTTCCTCTTGGAAATATCGGTCTCTTGAGCCTCTAATCATAGCACCCATTGAGCCCATACCTCTATACACCTTAAATCGTCTACCTTCAAATATTTCACTTTCGCCTGGGCTTTCTTCACAACCTGCAAACAAAGAGCCTATCATAATAACATCAGCACCAGCGGCAATAGCCTTAACTATATCACCTGAATATTTTACTCCACCATCTGCAATAACTGGAATACCATACTTTAATGCTACACAAGCACAATCATAAATGGCAGAAATTTGAGGAACTCCAATACCTGCAACCACCCGTGTAGTGCAAATAGAACCAGGTCCCATTCCGACCTTTATAGCATCTGCTCCTGCTTCAATTAATTCCTTAGTTGCTGGGGCAGTAGCCACATTTCCTGCAATTAGTTGACAATTAGGATATGCTTTCTTAATTTTTACAATACAATCAATTATGCCTTGAGAATGACCGTGAGCAGAGTCAAGCACCAAAACATCTGCCCCTGACTCAATTAAAGCTCCCGCTCTTTCTAAAACATCGCTCGTAACTCCTATTGCTGCTCCGCATAAAAGTCTTCCAGTTAAATCTCTAGCTGAATTAGGGTATTCAATCGCCTTTTCAATGTCCTTAATAGTGATTAGTCCCTTTAAATTGCCTTTTTCATCTACAATAGGCAACTTTTCAATTTTATGTTTACATAATATTTCCTGAGCTTGTTCGAGTGTTGTTCCAACTGAAGCTGTAATTAAATTTTCTTTTGTCATAACTGTTGAAATTTTTAAATTAAAATTTGTTAAAAATCTCAAATCACGATTTGTGAGAATTCCAACCAACTTGCCTTTTTCACAAATTGGAACACCGGATATTTTATATTTTGCCATTAATTCATTTGCATCATACACATAATGCTCAGGCGAAAGAAAAAACGGATTTAATATTACACCATTTTCGCTTCTTTTTACTTTGTCTACCTCTTCTGTTTGAACTGAAATGGGCATATTTTTATGAATAATTCCAATGCCGCCCTCTCTTGCCATAGCAATTGCCATTTTTGATTCAGTAACAGTATCCATAGCGGCAGTCATAAGGGGAACATTAAGTATTATGTTTTTAGTAATTTTTGTAGCAATATTAATATCTTTTGGAAGAATATCGGATTTTTCCGGAATTAACAATACATCATCAAAAGTTAACCCTTCCTTACAAAATTTCTCAGACACGATATCATTAATCATATTAAAATTCCATTCCTTTCTTTGAGGCACAAAGTTTGGAGGAAAGAAGTAGTGCAGAGCAAGGCGTAAAGCGATAAAATATCCGTGCCGCATATTCTTTATATGCTAACGGAGATTTTTAAGCCGACAACGAAGCTATGTGCTACTTATTTCATTCAAACTAAATCTCCCCTTATCTTTTTACTATTTTTATTATTTTACATCTAATAACAAATAATATCAAGTAAATATTTCAAATTTGATTAAATTTTAATTAAATTATTAAAGTTTAGTGAACTTAAAGCCAATTTTATGATATAATTAAACATAAAATAAATTGATAATAGCACATTGTAAATTAAAGGAATGAACTTTATTATGAAGAAAAAGATTGCCTACAAGTCAACATTTGGCGAAGAGGTTGGAAATTCAATATCTCACGGAGTAATTGCATTTATTTGTTTGTTGCTTATTCCTTTTTCAGCAGTTCTAAGTTATTCAAAAGGCAACATTGTGGACAGTATTGGAATTAGCATTTTTGTTATATCAATATTTTTAATGTTTTTAGCTTCTACCCTCTATCATTCAATGAAAGAAGAAACTAAACACAAATATATTTTCAGAATTTTAGACCATATTTTTATTTATGTTGCAATAGCAGGTAGTTACACACCAATCGCACTTTCGGTTATTAAGGGTTGGCAAGCAATAATTATTATAGTAGTGCAATGGAGTATGGTGATTTTTGGAATACTCAACAAATGTTTAACAAAAAAAACAATACCTAAAGTTAGTCTTACCATATATTTAGTTATGGGCTGGACATTAATATTGTTTTTCCCAATGTTTATTGCAAAAGCAAATTTTGTGCTACTTATTTTAATTGCCTTAGGAGGTCTTTTTTACTCAGGCGGAGCCTTCTTTTATGCTTTAAAGGGTTTTAAATATCATCATATGGTTTGGCATTTGTTTGTAAATTTCGGTGCTATATCTCACTTTATTGGGTTAGTTTTTTTCTTAAAAGGCTAATACATTCTTTAACTGGAAGGATTTGATTTTTTTGAATAAACTGTTACTTTATTTAGTTGCAACTCCACTTGGAAATTTAGGCGATATTTCAAAAAGAGCCATTGATACTCTTGCAATGGTTGATTTTATTGTGGCTGAGGACACAAGAAAATCTATAAAGTTACTTAACCATTTTAATATAAAAAAACCTCTTATTAGCTACTATGAGCATAACAAAAGGGAAAGAGGCGAAGAAATTGTAAAAAAGCTATTAGATGGGCAAACCTGTGCATTAATAACTGATGCTGGAATGCCGGCAATTTCTGACCCGGGACAAGATTTAGTTGCCTTATGTATAGAAAAAGATATTCCTTATACGGTTATTCCTGGACCTTGTGCCGCTGTTTGTGCTTTGGCAGTATCGGGACTACCGACGGGAAGATTTTGCTTTGAAGGTTTTTTATCTATTTCAAAAAAGTCCAGAAATGAGCATTTAAACGCAATAAAAAATGAGCAGAGAACACTTATTTTTTATGAAGCACCACATAAAATAAAAAATACTTTAAAAGATTTATTAAGTGTATTGGGAGATAGAAAAATAACAATAGTGAGAGAACTAACAAAAATATATGAGGAAATTTTGCCAATTACATTAAAACAAGCAATAGAAATCTATAACGAAAAAGAGCCAAAGGGAGAATTTGTTTTAGTAATTGAGGGAGCAAAAGAAGTTTTAGAGCAAAAGCCTACTGAGCAAAACATAAAAGAACTTTTTGAAAAGTTAACAAAAGAAGGTGCACCAAAAAGCCAAGCAATAAAAGAAATTGCAAGCAATTTGGGGCTTAGAAAAAACGAGGTTTATTCGCTTATAATTAA
>Ga0265595_1001938_pt1 | contig 14960 bp, 8 predicted proteins | sample saktaG_15_FD_190148 | JGI IMG/M metagenome (GOLD analysis project Ga0265595, IMG submission 190148) | Saline water microbial communities from Sakinaw Lake, British Columbia, Canada - sak_2013_06_06_50m | ecosystem: Environmental > Aquatic > Non-marine Saline and Alkaline > Saline ... | reverse complement strand
AAAGAGATTACCTGACATGGCTGCTATCCTGAAACATTACAAAGCCACCGGCGAAATCCCGGACGGCTGCGACATTATTGAACCGGAACCAAAGTTCTCAATCAAGTTAACCCCTGGAAAGGAACATGCCAATGTACGGTCCCAAAATCCGCCTCATTAACGAGGTGCTGGAAAAGTCTATCGCCCTGGTTGAATCTATCAGACGCATTAAGACCCGTTTACGTAGATAATAATCAGATTAGAGGCAAGCATTGAATATCTTGAGTTTGTTGTATAGAGCGTGAATTTGAGCGGTTTAAGATTCATTTTACCCACAATTATTACCTGTCATTGAATGGTTTAAAACTGCTTTACATGAAGAAAGAATAGAGGGAGTTTCATTCTTGATCAAGGAAGCCATCCTGCTGTAACAATATGTGGAGGCGTCCAATGACCGATAAAATCGGATTCGTCGATACTGACAACCAGGATCAGCAAGACCCAATATTGGGGCGAATTGAGGATCAATCGAATGAAGGATGGGAATTCTGGCAAACCCTGATTATTGATTTCCTGCTGGCTTTCGGGGCGCTGTCCCTGCTTAAAGATATCCTGGTTTTTCTGATGAGTTTGAAAAAAAGGGGTTGATCCCCTTTTTTAGCTTTATAGCATTCGATAGACCATGAAATTCTACTGATTGATATAAACCATTAACAAAGATTAGATCGTTTAAATTTGGGCGTTAAAACGCCAATAGGGGGTAATTTATTAGCATAATAAACGGCCGCTCTGCCACCCAACAGTCCCGTCTAAAAAGAGCATGTAAGAAATTTTATGTAAACGTTCTTTTAATAGGGATAAGGAAGTCGGATTTGAGAAAGCGTTTTTCATGGTGGGTTTGAGAGATTTAATATTCAATATAATTGCCTTGATCATCATAGACATAATAAACAGTAGCAATGCTGGAGTCGCTGGAACTGCCTGCCGCATTCTCGGTTTTTCTCTTTGCGATTAATAACGCTTCTTCACTGGAATTATAATCGCCATAGATAGAGTGTTCATGATCGAATTTGTCCACACAAAGAATCCGGTACTTTCCTTTAGGGGCTAGGCGATCATTAGCCGCTGATTCTCGGTGTTTATCATCAAAAGGGGGCATAATTACTCCTGTAATCTTTGATAGTAAATAATAGACAATTTCTATTAAATTTCCAATGATTACGAGCAGGATTGATAAAGGAAATGCGGGCAATCTCTTGGATTTATTTTTCGATGTTTATGGTCATTATGGGCAATTGTCCATTATTTATTTTTTAAATTATTGAATAATTTTCACCGTTTAAATTTGCATTTGACACTAATTCCGTATACGTCGTATACGCGATACTCCTGACTACCTATGACGCAAAATGAGCACCTGGGGTTGAATTTTGAAGAATGTTATTTCGGGAGTGGTTATTTTAATTTCTCGTCGAGAAAAATTTAAGTACCCCGAGCAGGACTCGAACCTGCAACCCTCTGCTTAGAAGCAATATCATTTGTCGATGATAGGTGATAATTCGTATACGTCGTATACGAACTGGATTGGCTTTTATTTTATTCCTAATTCCTTGCAACTTCGGTGAAAATTTGATGGCGCCATTCCCAATTTTTCGGCGGCTTCTGTATCGGTTTTACTTTGCCTTAGAATAAATTCGATATACTTCCGTCGAAACAATCGGTCCATTTCTTTTAATGGCAGGATTCGGTTGAAAGAAAATTCCGGGAACTGGTTGGAAGCGGGGGGTAAACTGATTATTTCCCCCATGCAGGTTTTGACCAGTTCCGCAGATATTTCGGTTTCATTGGCCAGTATAACGATTCTCTGGGCAACATTTTTCAGTTGGCGGACATTTCCCGGCCATGAATATTCTTCCAGTATTTTCATGGCTTCCGGCGAAAACGTCAGAGGAGTCAATCCCATTTCCTGGCAGTAATAGTGGATAAAATGATTGGCCAGCAGCGCAATGTCACCATTTCGTTCGCACAAGGCTGGCACTTTTATTTGAAGAATATTAAGACGATAAAACAAATCTTCCCGCAGGATATTTTTTCCCAGAAGATCGTCGGCATTTTTATTAGTAGCGGCTAAAACCCTGACATCAACATTGTATTTCTTTTTCCGGCCGATTTTATCAATTTCACCTTCCTGCAATACTCTCAACAGTTTGGCCTGTGCGGAGGGGGGGAGCTCGGTAATTTCATCCAAAAACAGTATGCCGCCATTGGCCTGTTCAAATATACCCGTTTTGTCTTTATTGGCGCCGGTAAAAGCACCTTTTTCGTATCCAAACAGTTCGCTTTCAATTAAATCCTTGGGTATGGCGGCACAATTGACCGTTACAAATGCTTCATATTTGCGATCACTAAGGTAATGAATATTCATTGCAATGAGTTCCTTACCGGTACCCGATTCACCGATAATTAAGACATTTGCATTCGGTTTCGAATATTTTTCGATTAATACTTTCAGTTTATGCATTTCCGGGGATTGTCCAAGAAGCGGTGTCAGCTCCAGGATTGATTTGATTTTTTTATCCAACCGACGCCGAATGATATATTGTGACATTTCCGCCTGTTTTAAGACGTAAGCATTCATGATACTCAGCACGAAATCGGTGGGCTGATAAATAAATTCTTCAATATCGCCGGGGTATTTTGTGCCATACCAATAAGCACCACTCGCGAGTAATTTATTGGCAAAACTCAAATCGGTCTGATTAATGGTCATTTTCGTGATGACCAGGATCTGGAGAGTTGGATCCAGCGATTTTATTTTTTTTATTAATGCTTCCCCATAAAGTCCACCGGATATCTGATAATCCATAATAATTACATCAAAATTCTTACCAGATTTTATACTTTCCAGGGCGTCATAACCATTTTTGACAACATCTACTATTTTTATTTTTGCCTCGTAGGGGCGAAGTGTGTTTTGAATACGATCAACATCATATTTTTCATCTTCGATGATGAGGATTTTAATCATGTCGTCATTCATTCGTATTTCCTTCGGTATGAAATATGGTTATGATGAATTGAGCGCCGCCATATTCAGTATTGTATGCTTTTAAATCCCAGGCACATCGCTTATTGCATATCTGATAAGCGATATAACAACCGTATCCGGAATTTTCAGATTGGGTTTTAATAGTGGTATGTTCTAAAAATAATTTCTGAATACCTTGTTCATCTTTTTCAAGCAGAGTCGGATCAATACCGACCCCGTTGTCACTGATCGATATTGTTGAGGTTTTGGTATCGGGATCGTATTGAGTCTGAATTTGAATTGTGATTTTTTTATCGGGATTGTGATCGATGCTGTTATGAATCAGGGGTTCAAGTATTTCCCAAATGACGAATTCATTGATGTGCACGATGGGAAGATTTTTATCGAGGTCTGAGTTGATTATTTCTAAATTGCCGATACTCTCCGGTCGTCCGAATACGTTGGTAACAATAAACCGGATGATTTCATTAATATCGCTTTGAAATGCCTGGTTGCGAATGGTATTTAGTGGAGGATTATAGGACTTCATGTCGTAGATAACGCGTTGAATATAACTGGCATATTTTGAAATCTTTTCTGTTTCGTTTTCCGGATTTGTGGAACTTATATTCCGCAAATCATTTTTAATATACCCCATAATTTTTTCGGCTTTATGGTGGGTATGATAAATTCTTCTGGCAAAGTGCTGCTCCTTCTGAAGTTCGACGTTTTGCTTCAGTTGAGCCTGCTGCTCTTCAAACAGATGACGCAGCGCCGTATCACGTTCCTTAACCATAAATGAGGAAAGGTAAAACATGGACAATAATCCCAGCATAATCAGGGCTGTAAAAATGATACTAATGTTCGAATAGCCAATGCTGATTTCTTTGATCAGGCTTCGGTAGTCGACGCCGATCCGCATATATAAGGCGCCAGAATATTCTCCATCCAGCATCATGGGAACGATAATGTGAAAAAGGTGATCTTCATCGGTAAAACTATAAATATCTTCTTCTGATTGCATTTCATCTTCCACCGACTGGAATATTTTAATCGCCGGTCGATGAAGTTGTTGCTTGAAATCGGGAGGAAGTTCATTTTCCACAAAATATGAGTATAACTCATTGCCGTTATCGATGGCAAAAACAGCATCGGCGTGGTAGATGAGAACGCAGATTTCTTTGATGTTTTCACGAAGTGTTTGTTGGCTGAGAATCATATCGAAGCCGTGAATTGTACCCTGTTTTTTTTCAGAATATTGATCAGGATTAATTATTACCTGTTCCAGCAGGAGTTCTAAAGAGGTCGCTGTAAGATCTGCTAAATTCTCAATTGAACTTTTACGATAGATATCGGTAGTCCTGGAAAAAAGGTTGTTCTTGGAAAGGGTATTTACATAAGATGAAACTGCCAGAAACAGAAACGTAACCACAAAAATCAGAATAATATGTCTGATGTTAAAATGAAATCTCCTGCTTTCTGCTGATAATTTCATTAGTATCGATTGATTATAATGGGTTTGTTAAAAGTATCTTCCAGGCTGGTTTCATTTTCCAATACCTTATGAATATGATCGGCAAGTATTTTTGATAATTGTGTGTATTGAGGAGCATTCGGACGATAAAATCCATTATCGACCAATTGTTTCAAATAGGACAGGTAAGTCATTTCTTGCAGTATATCCGGGTCGCTGTATAAAGCTTCTACAACAGGCAAAAACCCGCCCTCTTTAAGCATAGTTTTCTGGGTCTCGGGAGAAATCATGTATTCTATGAACACGGCGGCTTCTTTTTTGGCTTTGGAGTGTTTGGAGATCATCAGGTTCCAGCCTCCCAGGACTGAAGCCGAAGGCTGATCTTTAAAATGGGGTATCGCTGCAATACCGATCAGGTTTTTCGAGGGCCTGTTTTCCAGGGTTTTATAGAATGAAGGCCATCCTCTGAAAAACGGGATGTTGTTGTTTAAAGCGTGCTTGTAACAGCGATCTTCATTGAATGTCGTAACTTCAAGAGGAGCGAGTTTGTGCTTTTCAATAAGGTCTTTAATAAATGCTGTTCCCTTTTTGGCTGGTTGCAGATTGATTTTCAAAGAGTCCATGTCAAAAATTGCATCGGATTCTTCCGAACCAAGTATCTCCATAAAATTGACGATGAGCCCTTCATAATTATAGCCCTGGAAGGAATAAAAATTGTGGGGCCTGTTGTATTGAAGATTTAGCTGAAAAAAATCATCCCATGTAATTGAGTTTTTTAAAATTGATTCCAGTTCTCCGGTCTTATCTAAATTCCTTACAAGATCGCGGCGATAATACATAACACCAACATCAACGTGCAGCGGAATACTGATAATAGAAGTTTTAGAATATGAATTAGCCAGGACTTTAGGCAATATTGTTCCTACGGTATTTGCCGAAAAATAGGGCGTCAGGGGTTCAGCCCACTTGGCAAAACGGGCATTCCAAACTTGGTCAATAGCAAACACGTCAATCAAAGTATTACGGTTGCGTAATGTTCTTGCGAGAAGTTCTTTCCTTAAATTTGTGTTAAACTTGATAAAGGGTAAATCAATGGGAACGACTTCTATCTTGCCTTCGTATTTTTCATTAAACCGATCAATGACTATCTGATGGGCTCTGGATATATTGTCCGCATAATAAATTTTTTTAACACTATCCCGGGATATGCCGGGAGCATATACCGTAATCAAGAGTATGGAAAGTGAAACGAGAATAGCAATGACAAAGGCTAATAAGATCCGATTGTATTGCCTGAAGGGTAGATTGTATTTGCTGGATTTCATCTTTAATATCTCATGTAAATTGAAAAATCATTACGCTGAAAATTACGTAAATAAACACGAGAATAAAATGTTTTATCCTGCTTTACTCATAACCGAGTAAAATGAGTCGCATCTGGTCCAGCAGCGCGGTATTGGTATCAAAATGCATATTTTCATCAGAGGGTTGAAATTCCAAAGTTAAATTATGATCTCCTGCCGGCAAATTAACTGGTATTGCATTCGAATACCCCCAATCCGTCCAATTCCGGTCCCCACGCTGCGGAAAAACTACCGCACCGATCCGCTTTCCACCCAGAAACAGAGACCGGACGGCGCATTTATTGTTCGTATTGATCGGTCCGTTTCCATTGCTGTATCTGAAATCAAGGACGTATTTCCCGCTTCTCGGTATATATACCGGGAAATTAACATTTCTGTTTTTCTGTTTAGTTATCGGGATGTATCCAAACCCATAGAATCCGGGATAATCCTTTGATATATCCTCACCATTTGCCTCCATCAAAATAGTATGTTGCCGGGTGACGACACTTATCGGCTGACTGAGAAAAGATTGTTGTCCGGATTTGCTGACAGCCATTACCTGGTATTCGGAATAATGATCGGACCGGGGAATTCTAAATTTTGTGTCTTTAGTTTTTGATATTTCAGAGCCATTATTAAAAATTCTATAGATTTTTGCATCTTCGATCGAATTCCAAACTAACAGGGAATCCAACACTGTTAGGTTAGGAGTGTTTGGTGAGAAAGTTATTTCAACCAGGTTAATGCGGCCAGGCTGCGCAATTTCATTGTTCATTTGAATGTGTATTTTATGATGACCGCTGATATTACCTGGGATTTTATTTGCAGCTAATAGCTTTCCATCCAAACTCAACGACTGAATGTTATCACCATATCCGTCAATTGTAATATCAATTAGACTTTGTCGGTATTTGAAATTTTTCAGGCTCCGTATACCGGCATATTTTTGAGGAATAAATGGTTTGAAAGAAAGCGCATCGGACTGAAAATCCATCCCCAGGAAAATTCTGTAAACCATCGCCAGATTTCCCGCAACACTCCATAACTGTCGGTCGGAATTGATCTCGGTTCCCATGAAATCTCCGGTTTCTGCAACCATATTTTCTTTGTTTGTTAAAAACAATGAAGAAGCGCGAATGACGGAAGCCAGACCATGTTCGACACTTTTGGTATTGCCCACTTTGGCGGAAGCCCAGGTCCAATAGGCTTCCACAAAAGGCCAAATCCCGTTACTGTGATATGGAGAAATATCAGGTATCTGTGGAGAGATACAGGGGATTCCAAATGTTGTTGTCGGAGTATTTTCAATAATAATTTTTCCCTTTTCAGAATCAGCAATATCGAATAAGACACATAATGCCTCACCCAAAGCCTCGGATCTGGGAGAAACTGAAAAGTAATTTCTCCCATATAAATATTGTCCATAGTACCCCCTTTTGCTCGCACCAGAGATGTTCATTGATTGCCGTCTTAAGCGTATTTGCGACTCCATCGTACTTTTCCGCCAAGCCTTTTTCGGCTAATTCTTTGGCCATGTTTGATAGAATAACATAAGTTTTATAATGAACGGCATTGGTGCCAAGGTTATGCGACATATAGATATCCTTCGGATCCATCCATCTGGGGTAGGTCTGTTCCCGCCAATCGAGAAAGGAAGATTCGCCGTACATCAATCCTGTCGCCGGATTCAGAACAGTCAAAAGATCATCCTCGGCTGAATTCTTAATTATTTCAAAAGCTTCTTCCAGCCAATCCCGGTCTCCTGTCACAGTATATATTTCCCAGGCGGCTGAGGCCCAGGTCATGCGGTCGGATGAGACGGGCCAGGATCCTCCGGTGCCGGTGTCCTGAATAATACGATTGTTTTTGACTTTATGCATCAAGCTGGTTTTAGCGGCTTCCGGCTCGAGAATAGCCAGAGAGAGTAAAATACTGTAACTGATATCTCGCGTCCATACACCCGGCCACTTTGCGCCCGCCATCAGAGCTCCGTCTTTTCTGATATCCAGCACAAGCTCTTCAAGCGACATGTTATATAGCGCACTACAAATCAGCTCATCGGATTCATAGAGTGGATATTTTGAGATGTCTTCTTTTAGCATCCATTGGGTTTTTATTTCATTTTCCGTAGCTTGCTGAAATTTTTGAATATTGACGGTGATTTCATAAATACTGTCTCCATCTGTATCACGGAGCATGAATTCCGGTCTTTGGGCAAGATTGGCAAATTCCCAGGAAAGCGGCTGTGTTTTCCCTGCTAAAAAAACACCCTTAAAATCATCTGCTTTTATTGTTTCTCCATTATAAAGTGCATAAAATCCCTTTTCTTCAAAAGCATTCAAAACGTGCCGCATATCAGCCCTGATTGTCAACTCAACATCTCTATCAAGATAATTTTTCCGTTCCTTTTCATCATAAATTGCTTCCGGTGGATCGGGGCGCCCGAATTTATACAGCTCTGATACCATTTTTCCATTTTGATGATTAAGGAGTATATGGTGATTTTCGCCGGGATAGCGCTCGTTGTCGTCGCCGTTAATGGCAAATTTAAACTCCATGACTCTGAGAGTCGGGCGTTTATATGGGCTTTTATAATTAGAATAGAGTTCTGTTGATGATTTAGCAGTTGATTTAAACTTGCCTTGCCTAACGCCATCCGATCTTACTATAAATGTATCTGATTTATAGAGGAAATCATTATTAGAACAATTCATTATGATCAGAATTAAAGGAAAAAGCAGGTGAAAATATTTCATTACATCTCCGTTATAGTTATCAGGTTCATTTAATTAAAAGCATCTTTTTATAACACGTGGCGTTATCATTAGATATGTTGTATAAATATATTCCGATAAATAATTTCTCCGCATGAAAGTAATGAACTAATAACCACAAAATAAAGTGCGAATATTAATTTCAGTGTATAAGTTTGAATTTGAGTCTGAATCATTAAATTCCCTTTTTCTTTTTCAATTGTAGAAAATCTTCCCGAACATAATTTGCAAATTTCAGACCAGATAGTTGATCTTTTTTATTGAACAGGGTGTACCCATCAAGTCCTTTCATAATTGATAATAAGATTTAAATATGTATTATCAAACATAAATACGTCCTGAAAAACTCAAAGTTAAGGTCCCCGTTTTGAAGGTTCCGGTATTACAGCAATTCTTAGGGAAAAATTATTAGCATGCCGGATTCATCTCTGGTTTTAGATGATCGGACGTTTTATAATTTTGATAATATTTTATAATTTTGATAAAGTATATTGATGCTGAGAAATTACCTGAAATTTCTAATTGATGAGAAGATTTTTTCCAGGTCTCCTTGTGAAATCGTGTTTGAATTGTTATTTCTTCCATTGAAAGGTTTAAATATTCGTTTTGGCTTGGTTTTTGTCCTAATACAGATTATGAAACCAGGTTTCTCTTCAATGAACACAATAATCCTGACAATTTTTTACGTTCTGGTCTTGCTCACCGGCTTGATACAATCCGGTGCAAAATCTTTTTTCCACTCCAGTCATTCCGGATGGCTAAGATCGATGCTTTCTTTTATTGCGATCTCTGTTCCTTTTGTTTTGATTATATGCTTCTATTTCGGCAGGTTTTTTCGGGAAATTAATTATCTTTACCTGTTACTTATAAATCTTTGCATTATCTTAACAATTTATTTCTTTGTTCATGATAAGACGAACTATCGCAGTATTCCCGAATTAATCGGTGGTAAATTTGGGAAAAAAAACCGGCGCCTGGTTGCTGTATTTTTAATAATTTCAAATTATGGACTAAAACTGCCTATTGTCATATTTGCTTATGCTTGGTTTTTCAATATTGCTTTCGGCGCTCAATCTTTTCTGATACTGGTATCTCTGATCACTTTTAGTGGAGTTTTTATAACTATTAGAGGTCTTTCTTCATCAATTCGCACAGGAACTGTAATCGGATTATCTCTGATAATTGCTGCATTAATTCTGACGATTGACAGCTTCAGTAAGTTAGGCACTACATCTTTATATTTGCACGATCAGGCTCTTCAAGCCGGAAAATTTGCGCCTAATCCCATTTTGTATATCATAATGATTTTTATTGTAACCGGGATTTGGATTATGGATACTTTTTCCCATCAACAGCTAATGTTATCCCGGAATAGCAGGAATAAAACAAAAGCTTTATATGGAACCGGTATCATCCTTGTTTTGTTATCAATAGTTATTTTTACAATATTTAAAGTATATGGTTTTCCCGGCATCGGTTCCCCTGTTTTTGTCGAATATTTTATCAATAACATAGGAACCAATGGATTCTTTCTGATTTTACTAAATGGTCTGCTAATTTCCTCTTTAACTTCAATATTTATATCAATATCTGAAATAACAACCTTCGATTTGTATAAAAGTATAAAACCCAATTCAGCCGAAGATGTGTTGAAATTAGTCAGCCGTTTATCTATCGTACTATCAGTTGTCTTCACAATCTTGATCACACCGCTTTTCCCGGAGATAAATCCACGCATTATTTGGGCTTTAGTATCGTTCTATATAATCGTTGTAACGCCTATAATTACAATAATAATTGCCGGATTAATTCATGCCAAGCTCTCAGAAAATTCGGTGTTAATAACATTAGTGACGAGTTGGTTTTTGGGAATTATTGCCGGAATATTAATATCAACAGGAATTTTAAACCAGGCATATACTGTCTTTATATTTGTAGCCTTGTTTTTTTACAGCATAGCCTGTCTTTTTATTATTCAAATGCTCAATAGAAAATATTATGCTGCAAAGCTGCAGTACAATTCAATTTCCAAATGATGAATACACATACTAAAAACAGATTAACAATGAATGTTTAATCACAAATAAGAGAGGAGGAAAAGTAGTGATAAAAAAAGCTTGCTATTAGTTTTTGCATTTACCAGCATTGTTTTATGGTAAATGCTCTTGCAGAAATACCTGAACGACTCTGCAAAATTGACTATTAAAAAGAAAGAAAAGAAAGGAAAAGCGATGAAAAAGAGATTGTTATTAGTGTTTGCATTTATCAGCATTGTTTTCATGGTAAATGCTCTTGCAGAAATACCTGTTACATTTCAGGTTAACATGCGGGTGAAAACTTTGGAAGGATTTTTCGCTCCGAATGAAGATAGTGTAACTATTTGCGGAACCTTTATTTCCGAAACAGGTCTTGGAGGTGACTGGGACTGCTCTGCTATTCCAGCGCTTAGTGATGAAGATCTTGATAGCATTTATAGTATCACAGTGGGGATGGATGATAGCGCGGTCGGACAAAGTTTTATATTTAAATACCAGATCAATCGCGGAGAAATCTGGGAGGACGGAAGCGATCGACCTTTTACGCTGGTGAGTCCGGAAACTATCCTGCCGGTGGCGTGGTTCGGTCGGGATAGTGTTGTCACGATTTATAATTATATCGAGAATACACTGGTTTTTACCGCCGATGTATCCGATATTCTTGGAACAGGGGATAACTATTTCGATCCTGGCACTGACGAAATCAAACTGTATGGTTTCGATGAACATGAATGGGAATCGATCATCTCCGATGATTCTACCCGCTATTTGACGGAAGTTCCATTTTCTGTCGGTCTTTATACATGTACGGTTGTAGTGCAAGGCCTTGCCGATTCAACTACTGGATGGAAGGTAAAGGCAGGTCCGTCCGAAAAATACCAGAATTATGGTGGTTGGGAAGTTTCGACAAAACGGCGCTATACCTATGTGACCGACGGAAGTACAATTGAAATGGAACAGTTCAAACCATCGTTTTACCCTAAAGTTGGAGAATTGAGCCAGGATATAACAGTCCTTTACCAGGTTGATATGAGCCAAGCACGGAATCGGCATAATTTTGAACTGGTTGATCCCTCCATAATTACACATGTCGGTATAAAGGGGCACTGTTATTGGTTTGCTGACCGAATGGCTGGTGATTGGACACTCAATGATACAGTCACGATTGATCCTTCATCATCACCGACGATGATGATGTTGAATGATGAAGGTAAAAATGGTGACAAGCAAGCTGGTGATAACATCTGGTCTCGAAATCATATTAATGAAGCCGGCACGGAAGGCGGTATCCGGATGTGGAAATATTGCATGTTTTATCCCGGAGCAGAAGATGTTACAGCTGTGAGTGGTGCCGTGTTCGAAAACGAATTTGTCTATACCGATCGTCATCATTGGAACAATGTACTCGGTGATGAGCCGACAGTGGAAACCAATGACGTTTTCAATTACGACACCTATGGTCTGAACAGTTTCCCTGAAGGATTAGATATCGAATCAGAGAAAGAATTGAAACCAGAAGAGTTTAAATTAAGTCAGAATTACCCGAATCCTTTCAATCCGACAACGGTGATTGAATACCAGCTATCATCCAGGCAGTTCGTCGAATTGAAAGTTTTTAATGCGCTTGGGCTGGAAGTGCGGACCCTGGTTCAGAAGACGCAAAGTTCCGGTAATTACCATATTCTATTTGATGCATCGCAACTTTCCAGTGGTGTTTATTTCTGTCAGATGATAGTCGGGGAATCGACACAAATGTGCAAGATGCTATTGCTAAAATAATATACAGTTTCGATTTGGCGGCGTCTAAATTGTCAGGGCGCCGCCAAATTTCGAAATTCAACAAAATATTAAACAATTAAATAGGGTGAAATTGCAAAGTAAAATGTCTAAGCGAATAGTAAAGCGAATCGCGACCGGTCTGCTGGTTTTTGTGGGCATCAGCGCTCAACTTCTTGGCGGAATCAGCGGTAAAATCGCAGGTCGTGTTGTTGATAAGGTAAATGGGCAAGCGCTTTATGGATGTAACATCGTCATTGAGGGCAGCAATATAGGCGCTGCAAGCGATGAGAACGGCAACTATGCGATTCTCAATGTCGCACCTGGATCCTATACTGTTGTGTTTTCAATGATTGGTTACCAAAGTGTGAAAGTGACCGGGGTGGCGGTTTCGATTGATCTTACACGGCAACTTGATGTCGGGATAACGATGCAAGCGATTTATGGTGAAGCGATTACCGTGACGGCGGTGCGACCCATGATCCAAAAAGATTTGACCGCATCAACCGCCATTATCGGCGTGGAGGAGATGAAACAACTTCCCATCAGTGAATTGAGCGAAGCGATCGAGATGCAAGCGGGATTCGTCAACGGCAGTCTGCGCGGTGGACGTGTGGGTGAAGTAGCCTATATGATCGACGGGGTTCCGGTAACGGATGCCTATAATCGCGAGGCTACCGTGAATGTCAATAAAAACATGGTTCAGGAACTACAGGTTATTTCAGGAGCGTTCAATGCCGAATACGGGAATGTTATGTCAGGCGTTGTGAACATCGTAACTCGCAAAGGTAGCAATCGGTTTGGCGGATCACTGGAGTGCTATGCCGGCGGTCATTTGAGTACGCATTCATCGACATTTCCGCATATCAGCCAATTTGATCCGACAGCGATTACGAATATCGAAGGAAATCTTTCCGGGCCGATTGTCAAAGACCGTCTGTTTTTCTATCTGAATTACCGAAAAAATCAGTCAGACGGCTGGATTTTTGGGAAGCGCCGATTTTTACCGAATGCAGTGGCTTACTACGACAGCAACGATGTGATGGTACTGTACGATTCGACCGCGATGCTTGGCGACGATCAATGGATATCGATGAACAGTGTGGAGCAGAACTATTTTCAGGGTCAAGTTGTCTATCGGACTTCCGCTAAATCTTCACTGAGTTACAGCTATTTTTATGACGATATGAAGCAACAGGAATACGAGAGCGGCGATCGCATGTTTTTTTATAATCCGGATGGACGTGCTCCGACACGGATAACCGGACTAACGCATATTGTTACGTTCCAGAAACAACTCTCGATGAACAGTTACTTTGATATTGCCTACTCCTATAATAATCGCTCCTACACGCGACGGCTGTCTACCAAGAGTACCAATACCGATAGTAGCACCTATGTGCATCCCTATTACCTGAGCCAGTTTGCCTATCAGTTTCATGTAGGAGGCACGGAGAACGGGCATTACCTACGCGGTAGCGGCTCTCATCTGCTGAAATTCAGCCTGACCTCGCAACTTAATTCTCATCATCAGATCAAGACGGGGTTGGAGTGTAAACAGAACCGGATCGAGATTCGGGAATTTGAGATACGCCCCACGCCTGGTGAAAATTATATAGATTTTTCGACGGAAATCCCGCCGTCTTTTTCGCCATATATTCATCCTACGATTTATCCTGAGAGCACAATTTTTGCCAGTTATGCCAAACAGAATCCAGTGGAACTATCGGCGTATATCCAGGATAAAATCGAGTTTAATGAGTTGGTAATTAATATTGGTGTGCGTTGGGATTATTTCGAACCCGATGGTGTTGTTTTGAGTGATCCTACAGATCCTGACATTTACAATCCAATTCGTCCACAAAATATTTATCACGATCAGAATAATAATGGATATCAGGATTTCGATGAACCTGTTGTGAGCGTTGAGGAACGCCGGGAATATTGGTATAAGACTGCCTCAGCAAAACAAAAAATCAGTCCCCGAATCGGGATCTCTTTTCCGATCAGTGATCAAGGCGTTTTCCATTTTTCATATGGACACTTCTTTCAAATTCCGAATTATGAACACCTGTACCGCAATCCCGAATTTCAGTTATTTGGTGGGACTGGAAATGCGGGGGTCATCGGAAACGCCGATCTTAATCCGGAAAAAACGATTGCCGGAGAAATCGGACTCCAACAACAATTGACTTCGAACTTTTCCATGGATGTGACCGTATTTCTGAAGGACGTCAGAGATTTAACAGGCACACGCTCGGAAGAGATTGATGTATTTGGAAAATTTGCCCGTTACAGCCGCCTTATGAATAGTGATTTTGGCGTGATTAAGGGCGTTACCCTGGCACTAAACCAGCGCACTGCAAAGGGGCTATTTGCAAATGTGGACTATACCTTTCAAATTGTAAAAGGTACAGCAAGCGATCCGGATGCATATCGGAACGCATTAGTTGGCGGGGCAGAACCAGAAATACAGATAAAACCGTTGGATTGGGATCAGCGCCATACGATAAACGCCACGCTCGGCTATAACAGTCCCCAGGGATA
>Ga0265595_1001937_pt1 | contig 14960 bp, 14 predicted proteins | sample saktaG_15_FD_190148 | JGI IMG/M metagenome (GOLD analysis project Ga0265595, IMG submission 190148) | Saline water microbial communities from Sakinaw Lake, British Columbia, Canada - sak_2013_06_06_50m | ecosystem: Environmental > Aquatic > Non-marine Saline and Alkaline > Saline ... | reverse complement strand
ATTGAAACCCCATAGCTCACGACACGCGGCTTAGTTCTTCAAGCGTTAATCCAAAATTGTATCAACACCTCGAACCTAAATCTGATTGTCTATTATCGCAACTTTGGATTGACGCTTATTCGAAGTCAACAACAATTTTATTCATTGAACTAAGTTCAGATAGTCTCCATATCTTAATCAACGATATAAAATCAAAAACTACATATGCCTTGCCACTGTACGTAACAGAAAGGATAATTTACTCGATCGGCACCGGCTCTATTTTCCTGAGAATATCTGCAAATTATCATGGAATTCAGCTTAAAATCGGCCAATTTTCTGAGATTATCTGTCCCCCTATAAGATATAAAAAGAATCATGGCGGCAAAAGACCAAAATATATATAATAAAGATTTTGATGGCTCATATATTTTGCTCTCTGCTCCTGCTTGTGACGCTCCGCAGATTTTTCAGGGGCACATTCTCAGCGTTAAGTGTTTCATACCAGGGAAGCGGGAGAAGACCGGGCTCGCATCCTGAATATTGACATTACGAGAAATTCAGGAAATATCCGGACATTTCCCCTGGTAATGAGCCCGCTTTGCAGGCAAACCGATCCACAAACTACGCCTTTGGCCTGTTTTTGATCCCAAAGCGGGCCTTGCCAAAAGGACAGGGATGTAGTATGTGACCGCGGTGTAATGGTTTTAATACTATTGAGGTGTATGAAAGAATATGACTGTTGAAGAAAAAAACGATGAAGTATCATTTGAAGAACTCCTGAAAGAAAGTACCGCTGCAACCGACTGGCTGGAACCGGGGCAACGCGTGGACGCTCAAATCGCTGACATTACCTCCGACTGGGTATTCCTTGACATTGGGGGCAAGAGCGAGGGGGCCCTGGACAAAAAGGAACTCCTCGATGAAAACGGCGATTTCACGTTAAAGGTCGGCGATACGGTCACGGCGTATTTCCTGGCAACGCGCAATAACGAACGGCTCTTTACCACCCGGATTACCAGCGGTCAGGCGGGACGAAACTTTCTCGAGCATGCCTGGCGCGGCGAAATCCCTGTTGAAGGCTTGGTGGAGAAGGAAATAAAGGGCGGATTCCAAGTAAAGATACCCGGCGATACCCTGGCCTTTTGTCCCTATTCCCTGATGGGACTCCGGCGGGTGGAAGATTCCTCCGAATACGTGGGGAAGCGGATGTCCTTTATTATTGCGGAATATAGTGAAGAGGGCCGAAATGTCATCCTTTCCAACAGAGCCATACTGCAGGCGGAATTGCGTGCAAAAAAGGAAGCGCTCAAAGAGGAATTACGCGAGGGCATGACGGTCAAAGGGACGGTCGCATCGATTCAGAAATTCGGCGCCTTTATCGATATCAGCGGTATCCAGGGATTGCTCCCCATTTCGGAAATCGGGTGGGCGCGGGTTGATGATGTTCACGACGTACTCTCCGTCGGACAGGAACTGGAACTGGTGATTCTGGGTCTGGACTGGGAAAAAGACCGGATGTCTTTCAGTCTCAAAGCGACACTTCCCGATCCATGGGACCGGGTTGAAGGAAAATATCCCGCAGGATCTTCCCATGTCGGAACGGTGGCGCGCCTGACAAAATTCGGAGCCTTCGTAACCCTTGAAGGAGGTGTGGACGGACTGATTCACATCTCAAAGCTGGGTGGCGGCAAACGACTTAACCATCCCGGTGAAGTGCTGGAGCAGGGTCAGTCTGTCGAGGTGACCGTTGAAACGATTGATCTGGAAAAGAACCGGCTCTCGCTGAAGCTGGCACTGGGAGAAAAGGGGAAAGATGAAACGGGGATGGCCGATGGTGACGACTACCGGTCATACCTGCAAAAGACGCCCACTTCGATGGGAACGCTCGGTGATATTCTCAAGGACAAACTTGCCCGTGCGGCAGAGAAAAAGAAGGCGAACAAAGAGCCTTGAGTTCGATTCCCCTGCAACAGAGTGGCTGAGAATCGTATTCACCCTGAATTATTGAGCGAGGAATCCGGGGACAGCGTGCTTATTTCTATTGGTACGGGCCGAGACACCTGGTGCCTGGTGCGCTCAAAAATCAGTGGTTGCGGCGGGGCGAGAAAAACAGGGATACACTTTTTAATCTTGACAATATCAATGCCGGCACATAGGGTCTCCGGCACAAGGATACAAAACCGCGCGGGATCAACCTGTGCGAGACGAGCAATGACCTGAGAAAGGAGCACATGCATGGCAGTAAAAAAATGGGACAGTCCTCCGGCGATGGCGATTGATACGGCGAAGAGCTATACGATACTGATTGAGACCGACAGGGGTGGCATACACATGGAACTCTATCCGGAGCACGCACCGAAGACGGTGAATAATTTCGTCTTTCTGGCCCGGGAGGGATTTTATGATGGCGTGACCTTTCACCGGGTGATCAGCGATTTCATGATCCAGGGGGGAGACCCCACGGGTACCGGAAGCGGCGGCCCCGGCTATAAGTTCGAGGACGAGACGAAGGGGAATCCTCTCCGCCACGAAACGGGGGTAATTTCCATGGCCAACGCGGGCCCCAACACCAACGGGAGCCAGTTTTTCATCACCCATTCGCCCCAGCCGCATCTCGACGGCAATCATACCGTCTTCGGAAAGGTAACGGAGGGAAAGGACGTGGTAGACGCGATCCGACAGGGTGACCGGATGATCAAGGTGGAAGTCACCGAGAGTTAGGGATCGTCCGGCGGAATGCGGACCAAAGGCCGTTGGCGGCGATGTGGAACTGCCCGATGCACGGATCGGGAACGGGGCATTGAATGTGGCAATGCAAGACCTGCCCCTTACGCTTTGAGGTAAATCTCTATCCGTTCCTTCCCTTTGCCGATATTGTTTCTCTTCAGGGTGATGGGGCCGATTTCGCCGGTCCTCCGGATATGGGTTCCGCCGCAGGCAACCCGCCCGAAATCTTCGATCTCCCAGTATCGTTCTTCGTCCGCTTCGTTGCTGAACTCGCTCGTGACGGGCAGATCCGCATCGATGAGTTCCTGAGCCTTCTCTTCCAGGAGTGGAAATGTGCGGGAGATGCTTCCCTCCCATACGAAGTCGAGCCGTGCCTTGTCTTCTCCGATGTGGGCCCCTATTTTTTCGGGCCGGTTGAAACGCCGGTAAACGAGTTCAAGGATGATCTCGGCGGCGAAGTGGAGGCGCATGAGACGGTACCGTCTGATCCGGTCGATCTCGACGATAACCTCATCACCGGGCTTGAGGTCATGGCCGTCCTCCAGGGTGTAGGCGATTTCCGTGCCCTTCTTTTCGGCCTTCTGCACTGTGAATCCGTGGATCGTTCCTTTGTCCGATTCCTGTCCTCCGGCAAAGGCGTAAAAGATGGTCTCGTTCAGGGCGACCACAGTGCCATCGACGGAGGCCACCGTCGTGATCAGTTCCGTCTGATACGGATCGGTCCAGAAGATCTTTTCCGTTGCCATGGTTATCCTTCCGACACGATGTTGTACTGATATTGGCTGAACGATTCCCCCCGAAACCGGCATCCTGGGGATGTTACTCCCGTGAAGGTACACTACTGCTACTCATTGTCAAGGATAATTATATACGGCGATTATGTACCGTTCGGAGGGAGGTCTCGGAGTTTTTCTCTTGATTTATTTTTGACGATTGCTATAAAGTTCAAAAATATTATATACTTCATATATTCCGATTCTATCAATCACCGTCACGTTCCACACCGGGCAGCAATACAGTATAGAGCGGTAACGGAAAGCAGGTTTCCTTCGGCACATTTGATGAACATGGCAGTCCCGAATGTGATAATATACGGATCACCCCGGGTCGGAAAAAACTTTTTCCTCAAAGGTAATGAATCGTGGCCCCAGTGGATAACATTCTCATACTTGCAATCAGCGCCCTTGCCGCGGTGCTTTTCGTCACCGAAAAGTTGCGGGTCGACGTCACCGCCATGTGCGTTCTCGCCTTGCTCCTTATCTTTCAGCTCGTTAAACCTGAACAGGCTTTATACGGATTCGCAAACACTGCCACGGCGACGGTGGCCGCCATGTTCGTACTGAGTGCGGGTTTGGTACGGACGGGCCTCGTTCAATGGCTGGCACGGTATATTGACAGGTTTTCCGGCACGGGTGAACGAAGATTAATCATCGTCCTTGCTGTCACCGTCGCTGTCCTTTCGACTTTTATTGTCAATACGGCAACGGTAGCCATACTGATACCGGTCGCTGTTATCCTCTCAAAAGCCCGGAAGATCGCCCCCTCCCGCGTGTTGATCCCCCTTTCCTTCGCGAGCCAGTTTGGCGGCGTCTGCACCCTGGTCGGTACGTCCACCAACATCCTGGTCAATTCAATGGCCGTGGAAAACGGTCTCGAAGGTTTCGGCCTGTTTGAATTCGCACCACTGGGGATTGTCCTGACCCTTATCGGAGTGTCCTACCTGACCATTTTTTCCGGGATATTGATACCGAAGCGCAAGGGCGTGGACGAACAGCTCGATAAATACAGGCTTGCCGATTACCTGGCGGAAATGAGAGTCATGGAAGGATCCCGCCTGATCAACAAAAGGTGGACGGATCTCCGGAAGAAAGGTCTTCAAGACATCGATCTCATAAAGATCATCAGGGGCGATAAAGCTACGTGGAGAGCTTCTGCCACACGGATAAAGGAGGATGACTATCTCCTGCTCCACGGGAATGCAAACGACCTGATTAACCTGAAGGATAACTACCGGCTCGAGACGAAGGCCGATACGGTGATCGATGATCAGAAACTCCAGTCGGACGAGATCGAACTCATCGAGGCGTTGGTTCCCCCGAGGTCAAGACTGATCGGCCGAACGCTCCGTAGAGCCGACTATATACGACGTTTCGGCTGCATGGTCCTCGCGATCCAGCGGCGCGGCAAAATCCTCCGCGACCGCCTCGTCGATATCAACTTCGACGACGGCGATACCCTCTTGCTTCAATGTGATAGAGAGTCGGTACAGCGTATCATGAGATCGACCGACCTGATTGTTACCAATGAACTGACGGATCTTCACCTGAGAAAAAATCGGGCCGTCACGGCACTGACGATCTTTATCTCGATCATTCTCCTGGTGGTATTCAACATTCTGCCCATACTGGTTGCGGCAATCATCGGGGCGGTGGCCATGGTGCTCGGCCGCTGCATTACCATCGAAGAGGCCTACAAGGCAATAGATTGGAAAGTTATCTTTCTTTTGGGGGGTATTATCCCCCTCGGCCTCGCCATGCAGCAGACGGGAACCGCCCAATGGCTCGCGAACAGCATTTTAAAACCACTGATCCAACTCGGCCCCGTGGCAATGCTGGCATTTCTTTACCTTATCACCGCCATGCTGACCGAGGTGATGTCGAATAATGCCTCGGCAATCCTCCTGGTTCCCATTGCCCTGTCCGTCGCTGAAATCATGGGGGTCAGTGCCCGGCCCTTCCTGATCGCGATCACGTTCGCCGCATCGACGAGCTTCGCCACACCTATCGGCTATCAGACCAATACCATGATCTACGCCCCCGGAGGATATCAGTTCTCGGACTATGCCCGCATCGGAGTGCCCCTCAATATCATTTTCTGGATCACCACGGTGTTACTTGCTCCGATCATATGGCCGTTTTAACCAAAGAAGTTACGGAAACGGATTCATGCCATGACCCTTCAGATCGCACTGGTGCTGCTGATACTTGCTGTAACCGTTTTTCTTTTTATCACCGAACTCCTGCGGGTGGACATCGTCGCCATCCTTATTATGGTGGCCCTCCCCTGGCTCGGGCTGGTGCAGCCCGTCGAGGCATTTTCTGGACTCGCCAGCAATGCCGTGATGGCCGTTATCGCTATCATGATCCTCGGCTACGGCGTTGATCGCTCCGGGGCGATGAACCGGATCATACAACCCATCGTGGAGGCGGCAAAATCGGACGAAAGGCGTTTGATCGGGTTTGTCGCACTGACCGCCGGGCTGGCTTCCGCATTCATGCAGAATATCGGCGTCGTCGCCCTTTTCCTTCCTGCCATGTTGCGAATCGTAAAGCGGACGGGCATGTCGGCATCGCGGCTTTTGATGCCCATGGGATTTGCCGTCATGCTCGGTGGTAATCTGAGTATGATTGGTTCCACCCCACTTTTGATTCTGAATGATCTCTTGAGACACGGAGGGCACAAAGCGTTCAGCCTCTTCAGCGTGACACCCGTCGGGATAGCGCTGCTCACTGCCGGACTGGTGTATTTCCTGTTCTTCGGCGACTATGTCCTGCCCCGGGCAAAAGAAAAGGAAGAAGAAACCATCAGCACGCAGCAGCGGTTGATCGATACCTGGAATCTGCCGACGACCATCTACCAGTGCATCATCCCCGCGAACAGCCTCCTGGCGGGGAAAACGAGAGAAGAGGCTGAGCTGTGGACGAAGCACAGGCTCAATCTCCTCGCCCTCGCCGACGGAGATGATGTGTTTTACGCCCCCTGGAGACATACCCCGTTTGCTGCGGGCCAGCGGTTGGTAGTGCTCGGCGATCAGACCGATCTTATACGCTTTGTTTCAGAATACGAATTGTTGTTCAAAAAGGACCGGCGCCCCTTCGAACATCTGGAGACCGCCGGTCATGTGGGATTCGCGGAATTAATTATCCCGGTCAGATCACCGGTTATCGGCAATACCTTACGGGAGATAGCGTTCCGCAAAACCTACGGTATCGAGCCGATTATGCTCCTCAGCGGTGAAGGTGAAAAGCGGGGGAACTTCTCCGATCAGGTGCTCCAGCCGGGTAACGCCATTATCGTTCACGGCCGATGGCAACAGATTAAGGCAATGGCCGATAACATCAATTTCGTTCTTGTGACGCCCGTGGAAGCAACGGAAGCGACGGAGGAGTCACGGCCGATCCTGGCAATGCTGTGCTTTGTCGGCTCCATCATTCTCGCGCTTTTCGGTTTTCCCCTCTCACTCGGCCTTCTGACGGGTGCCCTCGCCATGATACTGCTCCGGATCGTGCCGATTGATGAAGCCTACAGGGCAGTTGACTGGAAAACGGTATTTCTCCTGGCAGGACTGATTCCTCTCGGCCTAGCAATGGATCGCACCGGCGCCGCCGCATATTTGGCCTCGCAGATGATGCAGGTACTGGAGGGCACTCACGCAATAGTGGTCCTTTTCGCCGTGGGCATCTTTGCCACATTGTTTTCTCTCTTCATGTCGAATGTGGCCGCCACGGTTCTCCTGGTTCCGCTCGCCATGATTATCGCGGACGCGACCGGGATACCCCCCCGGGGTCTCGCGTTGCTTGTTGCCATCTGCGCGTCGAACTCCTTTGTGCTTCCGACACACCAGGTCAATGCGCTGCTCATGTCTCCCGGAGGATATAAAAATGCCGATTTCATTCGGGCGGGGGGGATCATGACGATCATCTTCCTGGTGATATCGGTGGCTTTCGTGTATCTCTTGTATCTATGAGTTATCCGTCCCGGCATGCGACTCTCAAAGGGGACGGCGCTTTACCGGTAACACAAAATCAGGGCCAAAATCAGGGGACGCCAGCCAAAATCAGGGGACGCCATACTTATTTCTATCGAACTGAAATAGGTAAGGTGTCACGATATTCCGATTCCTGTCCTCCGGCAAAGGCGTAAAAGATGGTCTCGTTCAGGGCGACCACAGTGCCATCGACGGAGGCCACCGTCGTGATCAGTTCCGTCTGATACGGATCGGCCCAGAAGATCTTTTCCGTTGCCATGGTTATCCTTCCGACACGATGTTGTACTGATATTGGCTGAACGATTCCCCCCGAAACCGGCATCCTGGGGATGTTACTCCCGTGAAGGTACACTACTGCTACTCATTGTCAAGGATAATTATATACGGCGATTATGTACCGTTCGTACTGTACTGCGAACGGTCACCCATTCAAGGTGAGGTCAAGAAAAAAAACACCTTTCCATTGCAAAAATAGCGTTTGGAATGATATGGAAAGAACGACGTCAGATAAAATAACGTCTCAATTCATAGAAAAAGCCGGATGTTTACTCAGTGAGATCAACCAACAAAAACATATCGAATGTTATTTTAATAATGTTGTGCTGTTATATAAGCCTTCTCCTTGTAGTGGGATTATGGCCGATGAATTTTCGGCAACACAATAGGGCCGTCCTGGATAATCATAATGGCATTACCCTTATTCCTCCATCCACCGCTTATTCGAAAGTACCTCCTCAAAAACTCCTCGATATGCGGGAATTCACGATACTTATCGACATGGTCTCCGATTTTTCCGCATCTGAGGGATTTGGGAGCATTCTGACGTATGGCCTTGATTATCACAGTATGAACTTCATGGTGGGACAGTGGAGAGCAGGTATTGAGCTCAGGATTAAATCCGATGGTAATACCAGAACTATCAGTTTCGGAAAGAAAAATGTTTTCAGAAAGGGAGAACAAGCACGGTTTGCCATTGTTTACGATCTGAACAGATTGGTTCTCTATCACAACGGGGAGAAAATCGCTGCAAGAAGGACAGGTCCTTTGACGTTTTCTCGCTGGAAAAGATCATATCCTCTCGTCATCGGAAGCAATGCGAAAGGAAGGAGCTTCTGGAAAGGAACGATTCGATCAATCGCGATTTTTGACAGGGCACTTTTGAAAAGTGAGATTCAAACCGCGGCTGTCCAAATAAGAGAGTTTTTGCCCCTGATCTACTATTCTTTTGAGAACGATGAAGGTACGGCGGTTACCGACTATGGCGCAGGGACTCCGGTAACTTTGATTGTCCCCAACCGTTTTATCCCATACGGAAGAGCGGTTTTAGAATTTCCGTTGAACGGGCATAACAAATTCCTGAATAATCTCATGGACATCACGATCAACCTGCTCGGGTTTATCCCTCTTGGGTTTTTTCTTTTCATGTATATGACCCAAAGGCATGCATCGTTAATAAGATCTCTCCTGTTTGCAATAGTTGTCGGGTTTACTATCAGTTTTTTCATAGAAATTTCCCAGATTTTTCTCTCGAGTCGATCATCGAGCATGCTTGACCTGATTAATAACACTCTCGGGAGCGCCACAGGAGCTTTTCTGTACCACTATAGAGGTCATTTCCTCAAATACTGCTATAAAATATAGCCCCGGACCGTTTTGAAATATCTTTTCCATAGTCAACGATTGACCCCCTCTTTTCCTGGGTGTCAAAATCAATAGAACCCCTGGATGATTGTTGATAGTAGAAGATAACTGAACGCAAAAAAGCGACAGTAAAGTTTTGGATACAATAAAGCTGTATACAATTTTTGATTTGGCAGCATTGACAATGCTATTAAAAGGATAACATCACTTCTTAACGGTTTGTTACCCTAATTGGTTTTTACAAATTTCACAAGACAACAGAAACCTACCATGTTATAAGTGCAGCAAGTCTAACTAACGATCTCTTTTACCTCTCCGGTAACATTTGCTTTTGAGTCAACAGGAATATGTGTCGAAAGGAAAGCACTTAAACGAAATGACAAAAATACGACGAAAAATCGATGAATTAAAGGATTCGAAAACGGACAATGTCTTTCAAGAAAGACTTTACAAAATCTTAGAGGGAAGCTTAAAGGCCGGTCTTTATGTGGTTCAGAATGGAAGATTCAGGTATGTGAACGACCATGCGGCAAAATACTGGGGATATAACAGGGATGAACTTTTGGGTATGGAATCCATGAATTTTGTGCATCCTGACGATCGGGCAAAAGTTAGGGAAAATGCAATAAATATCTTAAAAGGAGTGGGGTTTTCTTCCTATGATTTCAGGACCACGCCAAAAGACGGAACCGCACGGTGGATGACTGAGGCTGTCACATCTATTCAATACGAGGGGAGTCGAGCTGTCCTGGGAATATCCATTGACATTACCGATCAGGTAGAATATCGCAACAGGCTGACCGAGATGGAAGCCCTTGAAGCATCTATCCTGGATTCCATTCCCCATGCAGTTATTGGCCTCCGGAACCGTCTTGTCATTTTTGCCAATGGTGGGGTAGAATCTGTGTTCGGCTGGAAACCGGATGAGTTGATCGGTAAGAGCCCCCGTGTTTTCTGCCGAACGGAGGAGGAAGGCAGGAACGCAGAAAACCGCTTATATACGACTCTGGAGAGAAAAAGAACCTTTAGCTTTGAGTTGCCCTGTCAGCGGAAAGATGGCACGGACATTGTTTGTATGATAAATGCCTCGCGAGTTGGCGAAGCCTTGAGAGATAAGAACATAGTTGTTATTTATGAGGATATAACAGGCCGAAAACGGATTGAGGATGCATATATGACAATGGCAAGGAGTTCTGTTGCCGGGGTATATATAGTCAAGGACGGAGTATTTGTATTTGGCAATCACAGATTTGCAAAAGTAGCGGGTTATTCCGAAGAAGAGCTGATAGGTTTGGAAGCTTTAAGCATAGTTCATCCTGATGATCAAAAAAGGGCAAGAAACTGCATTGTCAGGATGTTGCGGGGCGATAGCTCGACTCCCTACGAATTCAGGATCATAACCAAGGATGGGAAAATCCGCTGGATGATGGAGGCGGTTACATCAATTCCCGTTGAAGGTGGGAGAGCGGTTTTGGGAAATTCGATGGACATCACAGAACTCATTGAAGCGCGGAACGAAGTAGAGGGGTTAAAGGCCCTTGAAACATCTTTTTTGGAGGCTATTCCCCATGCAGTTATTGGCCTGCGAGAAAGGCATATTGTTTTTGCAAATGATGGTGTTGAATCTGTTTTCGGCTGGAAACCGTCTGAATTGATTGGAAAGACGTCGCGAATACTTTACCGGACGGAAAGGGATAACAGGGAAATGGCAAAACACATTTACAGGGACCTTAAAAAACAACAAACCCATAGAACGGAGTTTCCCTGCATCCGGAAAGATGGCAAACATATCGAATGTATGGTTAGCGCCGCACGAATCGGAGGAAGCCTAAAAGAACGAAATATTGTCATAACGTATGAAGATATAACTGAAAGTAAAAATGCGAAGAGGGAATTGGAGAAATCAAGTGAGAAGCTTCGCAATCTTTCAGCCCATCTTGAAATGGCGCGAGAAAAGGAGCGGACACGTATCGCGCGAGAACTTCATGATGAGCTGGGTCAGCTGCTTACTGCCTTACATATGGATATTGTCCTGTTAAATAGAAAGATACCGGAAGGACACCCATTCCTGCTGGAAAAAACGGAGGCCATGGCCAAACTCATTGACATGACTATGGGGATGCTCAAAAGGATTTATATGGATCTCAGACCAGGCATGCTCGATCATCTTGGTCTTGCTGCAGCTGTCGGATGGCAGGCACGAGAGTTTGAAAAACGAACAGGGATTAAGAGTAAAGTGACAGTTGACCCTGAAGACATGGAATTAGATTCGGATCTTTCAACTACCATCTTTCGCATATTTCAGGAGACACTAACAAATATTGCACGCCATGCGGAAGCAACGAAAGCCGACATTAATTTAAAAGTAAAAAATGACAGAATCGTGCTGACCGTTAAAGATAATGGGAAGGGGATTACTGAAGATCAGCTTTCTAAACCCAACTCTTACGGTTTGATGGGAATAGGTGAACGAGTCTATCATTGGGGGGGGAAAGTCAAAATCACCGGTAAAAAAGATAAGGGAACCGTCGTAAAAGTAGATGTCCCACTTAGCGAAAAAGGAGAAGAATGATGTCAAAGATAAAAATATTGATTGCAGATGATCATCCCATTGTGCGAGAGGGATTCAAGCAAGTTCTTTCTGAAACTTCCGACATGTTTGTGTCGGACGAGGCAAGCAATGGGCAGGAAGCACTCAATTTGGTTCATAAAAATAAGTATGACGTTATCTTGTTAGATATCTCCATGCCGGGCAGGAACGGCCTTGAAATCCTGAAGGATTTAAAAAGCGAATACCCCTCACTTCCTGTTCTGATTGTGAGTATCTATCCTGAGGAACAGTATGCCGTAAGAGCATTTCGGGCAGGTGCCTCGGGTTATTTGACCAAGGCAAGTGCCCCGAATGAATTAATCGCTGCGATACGAAAGGTTTCAAAGGGCGGAAGATACATCAGTTCTTCTCTTGCAGAGAAATTAACATATTATCTCGATGCCGATGCTACGAAATCTCCCCATGAAACTCTTTCTGACCGGGAGTATCAGGTCATGATGATGATTGCTTCGGGGAGAACGGTGACTGAGATTGCAGAAGAGCTGTTTCTAAGTGCTAAGACTATCAGCACTTATAGATCTCACATCTTGAGAAAAATGAAAATGAAGAACAATGCCGAAATTATCATTTACGCTGTCCAGAACAATCTCTTAGGTTAAACAAGCAGGTAGTATTTATTGCCTTTTCTGAGATCAGGGTCATGTAGTTTCTGGGCGAGAGCCCTACCCTCAGGGTACCATGTTGTTTCCCCATATCAGACAAATCCCGATAATTCCATAAGCTTAATCCCCCAAAATAATGCCTCACTTTCTTAGACAAGAGGGGTCCTCTGTCTTAGAAAATAATCGTGCATCGTCTGAGGATAAATCCAGACATATACCGATTGTTTTGCTGATTTCTACTCTATATATTAACCGTGCAGATAGAGAAAGACTAATAAAAGAGAAAGGGGGATCGAAGTCATGTTAACGAGAACAAAAAGACGAGGGAAAACAGATCTGCCCTCAAATGTAGATTTTATTGGTGAGCATATAGGCCGAATGATGGGTGAACCAATGACCCGTATCCATTATTCGAAGAAGATCGTGAACTTTCACTGAGCATAGAAGCAAGTGAATACCGGCATGGGCCTTAAAGGCATGCCGAGAAGACCAGGAAAGGAGAAAAGAAAATGAAGAGAGGAAAAGGCATAAAGGCGAGAAGCAGGGAAATTGTTGTGGCAGAGGAATTTTGGTATGATCCGATGAGCTACCCCGCATTCATGAAAAAGAAAGACGATAAGAAAACACCAATCATATAAGGCTATGATCTTTCGCTGTCAGTGGCAATTTTATCACAGGTGTAGGAACGCCATAAAATACACCTCCTTCTTGTTCGTTCAGGGATGATATTGAATAAATATCGTCCCTGGATGAGCAAACTCTCAAAGGGGCCTGATGATTATTTTGAGCGATTGATAAGCATGGGGAGGATTAAGCACCTCATAAAGATCACCACATATGGCATGTAGAGAAGCTATGATGAGGTGACATAAACAAAATTGTGAAACATTAAAACAGGAGGTCTATCATGATTACAGAAAACGAAAAGAAAGCCAGAGCGAAGAGCCAGGAGTCAAAGAAATCCAAGGATTACTTTAAAAAGTACGGCATTAAGCCCCTCTCCGAAATTAGTCCATTTGGCCCGTAGAGGAGCCTGTGTGTAATAGGAGAAATCGGGGAACATCATACCTGTTTAGCGATTTCTGGTGTCCCCCGATTTCGTCATATCTGTCGAATATCGTAACTTCTTTGTCAATTCTTACGATGTAGACATCTGCTTAACATCTTAACCGATACTGCCAAAACAAAAGGTTAAAACAGCTTGCCATCATCAGGATTTACAAGACGTTGAAAATAAAAGTATCTACTATATACCTACCTTCCGATATCCCGGGCAAACTAGATTACTTTGCCGTTGATCTTGACTTCATCGACATCGGCCTCTGATGGCTCGTATCTGTCATTGTCGCTTATAACTTTCAGCTTTCCTTCCGGATATACCACCTGAATTCTCTTGATCATTTTCTCATGGGTGTATCTGCTTGCCGGGCGCACAAAAAAAGCCGCTTTCCTTGAGAGGAAAGCGGCTTGATTGAAGAATATTATCAGATCGTCGTCTTTACCATACCCCCATCGACATTGATTGCCTGGCCTGTGATAAACTTTGCTTTCTCCGATGCCAGGAAGGCCACCATATTAGCGATATCATTCGGGTCACCGTGGTGTCCCAGGGGGATGTTCTGCTCGGCAAACCACGTGATGGCTTCCGGGCCTGACATGCCGATCATCTGACCCAGCTGGTCTCCCAACTGCCCGGGGCCTTCCCAGAGGGACGTCCGGGTGGGTCCCGGGCACACGGCATTAACCAAAATACTGTCCTTGGCCACGTAGTTGCTCAGGTCCTTTGTGAACATGATTACTGCTGCCTTGATTGCGTCGTAATCCAACAGCCCTCCCGGCTGTTTTCCAAATACGGAAGATATGTTGATAATCCGCCCCTGGCCTTGCTTCCGCATGTGAGGGATGACTTCTTTGGAACACTGAATCGGACCGAATAACATGAGATCCATGTTGTACCTGAACTCTTCCTCGGGGAGTTCCATCGGGTCGCTCAGCCGGCCGGTGCCGGCATTGTTTACAAGGATGTCAATCCGCCCGAATTTTTCCAAGGCTTTGGACACAAAGTTCTTATTATCATCTGACTTGGTTACATCGGCCTGGACAGCAAGGACCTCTGTCCCCTTTGTCCTGATCTCTTCGGCTGCACTATCAAGTGACTCTTTGTTTCGGCCGCAGATGGCCACGTTACAGCCTTCTTCAGCCAAAACCAGGGCACAGGCCTTACCAATACCCCTGGAGGCGCCTGTGATCAGCGCTACCCTTCCTTTCAATCCGAAATCCATTTTAATCCTCCTTTCAACCTGGAATCACCAGGATGCAGGTTAATAAACTATCGTCAAACTTCATCCTGCCCATGAAAAACCGGTATTTCCCATGTTGTTCCCGTCCAGTCCCTCTCGGAGAGGAAACCAACGGGGAAAGATAACAAGCAATTCTCAAAAAAGTCTTTCACGGGAACATGACGGGTTCGGCAGCGATTATTTCGCCGATATGCACGGGTTCCCAGATCGCCCGCAGTGGTTTAATATCAATGTAATTGTAAGCACCTTTTTGTTCTCTTGGTTCGAAGCGCCCGCTTTGCATGCTGGGGAAACCTTCCATTGCCAGCATTTCGACTGCTTCATCCACA
>Ga0265595_1001936_pt1 | contig 14961 bp, 22 predicted proteins | sample saktaG_15_FD_190148 | JGI IMG/M metagenome (GOLD analysis project Ga0265595, IMG submission 190148) | Saline water microbial communities from Sakinaw Lake, British Columbia, Canada - sak_2013_06_06_50m | ecosystem: Environmental > Aquatic > Non-marine Saline and Alkaline > Saline ... | reverse complement strand
TTTCAATTTAAACTTGATAAAATTTATCTTCCTCACTTTGAAGTCCCAGGTAATAAAAATTCTAACGAATATTTAAAAGAACTATGTGAACAAGGATTAAAAAAACGTCAATTTAATAAACCTTTAAATGAAATATTAGAACGGCTTGATTATGAATTAGGCGTTATTAAAGAGACCGGATTTGCTTCTTACTTTTTAATTGTTCAAGATTTTATTAATTGGGCTAAATCTAAAAATATTGTTTGTGGACCAGGACGAGGTAGTGCGGCTGGATCAATAATTTCTTATCTTATAGGCATTACAGAGATTGATCCTTTAGAATACGACTTGCTTTTTGAAAGATTTTTAAATCCTGAACGTATTAGCATGCCAGATATTGATTTAGACTTTGCAGACGACAGAAGAGATGAAGTTATTGAATATGTTTCTAAAAAATATGGTCACGATCATGTAGCTCAAATTATTACATTTGGAACTATGGCTGCTAGAGCAGCTATTCGTGACGTTGGACGAGCTCTTGATTATTCATATAATTTTTGCGATCAAATAGCTAAAATGATACCATTTGGTTCTAATTTAGAAAAAGCAATTAATGAATCACCAGAGCTTCATCAGGCATATGAATCAGACGAAAATACAAAAAAGTTAATCAATATGGCTATGAAATTAGAAGGTGTAGCTCGTCATGCTTCAACCCATGCTTGTGGTGTTGTTATTACAAAAGACCCTCTTAATCTTACCATCCCTTGCCAACATCCAACTCAAAACAACGAAACAATTGTTACTCAATACGAAATGCACTCCATTGAAGCTCTTGGATTATTAAAAATGGACTTTTTAGGACTTAAAACACTAACAGTAATTCAAAATACCCTTAATTCTATTAAGGAAAAAATTGATTTAACAAAATTGCCTTTAGATGATAAAAAAACATTTGAATTATTTCAACAAGCTAATACAACAGGCGTTTTTCAATTAGAATCAGGAGGAATGAAAAAAAATCTTAAAGAACTTAAACCAAACGTTTTTGAAGATATTATTGCTATGGTTGCTCTTTATCGTCCTGGACCAATAGAATTTATTCCAGATTTTATCGCTAGAAAACATGGATTAAAAGAAGTTAAATATTTACATCCAAAATTAAAACCTATTTTAGAAAATACATATGGAATTATGGTTTATCAAGAACAATTAATGAGAATTGCTCGTGACTTAGCAGGATTTACTCTTTCAGAAGCGGATGTTCTTAGAAAAGCAGTTGGTAAAAAAATTAAAAAACTTCTTGATGAACAAAAAGATAAAATGATTGATGGCATGATTAAAAACAAGATTGATTCAACTATTGCTAAAAGAATCTGGCAAACTATTGAACCTTTTGCTCAATATGGATTTAATAGGTCGCACAGCGCTTGTTATGCCCTTATTGGCTATCAAACAGCTTATCTTAAGGCGCACTACCCTACTGAGTTTATGGCCGCATTAATGACATCAGAACAAAACGACATTGAAAGAGTTGCTCTTTTAATTGATGAATGCAAAAAGATGAATCTTAAGGTTTTACCACCTAATATAAATGAAAGTGATAAGAATTTTAGTAAAGCAGGAGAAAAAATTATTCATTTTGGTCTTAATGCAGTTAAAAATGTCGGACATAATGTAGTTGAAGCAATTGTTGAAGAAAGGAAAAAAAATGGAGTTTATAAATCAATCGCTAATTTTGTTGAGCGTGTTGAATCCAAAGATTTAAATAAAAAATCATTAGAAAGTTTAATTAAATGTGGAGCTTTAGATATCCTTGGCGAAAGAAATCAACTTCTGGCAGGAACTGAACGAATATTAAGTTTAACTAGAGAAATTCAAAAAGCAAAGAAAAATGGTCAGATAAGTTTATTCAGTGATCAAATAAAAATAGAAACCCCATTATTAAAATTACCTGAAATTGAGCCAGCTGATAAAAAAGAAGTTCTTAGTTGGGAAAAAGAATTATTAGGCCTATACGTTTCTGAACATCCATTAAAGGATTATCAAAAGAAATTAGCAAAAATTACATATCCTTGCCAAGCTCTTTCTAAAAAAGAAGTTGGTCGTAGAATAAAAATTGGTGGTATAATTAATAAAATTCAAAAAGTTAACACGAGAAATGGACAGCCAATGCTTTTTGTTGAACTAGAAGATATGACAGGAAGAATAGAAGCATTAGTATTCCCTAGTATACTTGAACAAACTGCTACTGTTTGGCAAGAAGAAAAAATAGTATTAGTCAGTGGTCGGCTAAGTGATCGCGATGGAAATTTGAAAATTATTTGCGAGAGTGTTAAGATATTAGAATGAATATAGATATTATTAGACATTCAATTTCACATATTGCTGCAGCTGCAATTCAAAAGCTTTTTAAAGAAGTTAAGTTTGCCATTGGACCAACAATAGAAAATGGATTCTATTATGATTTAGATCTTTCTAAAAGCATAACACCAGAAGACTTACCTAAAATTGAGAAAGAAATGAAAGAATTAATTAAAAAAGATTTAAAATTTGAAAAAAAAGAATTAGAAATAAAAAAAGCAATTGAATTATTCAAAAAACTTAAACAACCTTACAAAGTAGAATTAATTAAAGATTTAGAAAAAGAAAAAGTTAAGAAAGTAACCATTTATACAACCGGTGATTTTGTTGATTTATGCAAAGGACCCCATGTTAAATCTACTAAAGAGATTAGATTTGATGCTTTTAAACTAACTTCCCTAGCCGGTGCCTATTGGAAGGGAAGTGAAAAAAATAAAATGCTTCAAAGAGTTTATGGCGTAGCTTTTAATACAAAAAAAGAATTAAATGAATATTTAGAACGACAAAGAGAAGCAGAAAAAAGAGATCATCGAAAAATCGGTAAAGAATTAGATTTATTTATATTTTCTGATTTAGTTGGCAAAGGACTTCCTCTTTTAACACCTAAGGGAGCGATAATCAGATATGAATTAGAAAAATTTATTATTGAAGAAGAAACAAAAAGAGGATATCTAAGAACTTATACTCCTGATTTAGCTAAAGTAGAACTTTATAAAAAATCAGGACATTGGCAACACTATAAAGAAAGCATGTATCCACCAATGAATATTGATGGTGAAGAATATGTTCTTCGTCCAATGACTTGCCCTCATCAATTCATGATTTATATTTCTAGACCAAGAAGCTATAGAGAACTTCCTTTAAGATATTCTGAAATTGCCAAACAATATAGAAAAGAACAATCTGGAGAAATATCCGGACTAATGAGAGTAATGGTATTTTCTTTAGCTGATGCTCATATTATTTGTCGACCAGATCAAATTGAAAAAGAATTCAAAGAAGTTTTAGAGCTTATTCAATATTCCATGAAAACATTAGGTATCAAAGATTATGGATATAGATTTTCTAAATGGGATCCTAAGAATAAAAAGAAATATGCTGACAAACCAAATGAATGGAGAGAAACACAGAAACAAATGAAAAAGATACTAGATAAACTAAAGCTTAAGTATTCCGAAGAAGAAGGAGAAGCTGCTTTTTATGGTCCAAAACTAGATATCCAAATGAAAAATATTAATGGCAAAGAAGAAACTGCTTTCACAGTTCAAATAGATTTTGATTTACCAGAAAAATTTGATCTAACTTACACAGACGAAAAAGGAAAGAAACAAAGACCTATGGTAATTCATCGTTCTTCTATTGGTTGTATAGAAAGAACTATGGCCTTTTTGATCGAACAATATGCCGGAGCTTTTCCTTCTTGGTTGTCTCCTGTTCAAGCACAAATTATTCCTGTTAGTGAAAAATTTAATAAATATGGAGAAGAAATAAAAAAACAACTCAATGAAGAAGGAATTAGAGTTGAATTAAATGATAACAACGAAACATTAGGTAAAAAAATCCGTGAAGGCGAACTTCAGAAGATTCCTTATCTTTTAATTGTAGGAGAAAAAGAACAAAAAGACGAATTAGTTGCTGTAAGAAATAGAAAAGACGGAGATATAGGTACTATGAAAATAAATAAATTTATTGAAAAGATTAAAGAAGAAATTAAGAAGAAGAAATAATCATTTAGTCAATATTCTCGGACCTTTTTCGTTTATAGCAATAGTATGTTCAAAATGAGCTGATAAACTATTGTCAGCTGTCTGATAACAAAAGCCATCTGGGCCTTTTTTTATTTTCGGTTGACCAATAACGGTCATTGGTTCAATAGCTAAAACCATTCCTGACTTTAACAACTCTCCTTTATGACGTTGTCCAAAATTAGGAACATCAGGACTTTCATGAAGCTGTCTACCAATTCCATGGCCACAAAGATCTCTAATTACTTGAAAGCCCTGTCCTTCTATATACCCTTGAACAGCATGCCCAATATCACCAATTGTTTTACCTGACTTTGTTCTAGCAATTGCTCTTTTGAGAGCTTTTTTTGTTACTTTTATTAAACGGTTTGTTTCTGGATCAATAGAACCGATTGGTAATGTTATTGCCATATCAGAATTAAATCCATTATAAACAATTCCTAGGTCCAAACTTAAAATATCGCCTTCTTTTAATATTCTATCTGATGGTACAGCGTGAACAATCTGTTCGTTAATTGAAGTACATAAAGCAGATGGAAAACCACGATATCCCTTAAACGCAGGCTCAGCACCAAAACTGAAAATAAGCTCTTCTGCAAGCTTATTTAATTCGTTGGTAGTTACACCGGGCTCAACTTTAGCTTTTAATTCTTTCATAATTTTAGAAAGAATCTGACCTGCTTGAGTCATTATTTTAATTTCTTCTATTGTTTTAATAGAAATCATTAAATTCTTTTTTTAATATTATCATAAACTTCTTCAATTGGTTTATCTCCATCAATTTTAATTAATCTATCTTGATTTTCATAATAATCAACAGCTGGCTGAACATCTTTGTTAAAATATTCTAATCTAGCATTGATTGCTTCTGGTTTATCATCAACTCTAGTAATTAATTCTCCACCACACTTATCACATTCTTTTATGCTTTTAAAATCTCCTACCCAAGGAATTAAACGATTGCATTCTTTACAAATTCGACGTTTAGTTAATCTATCAAATGCTTCTTGCTCAGAAATATCAAGTAAAATCACTTTTACATTTTCCCATTCATACCATTTAAAAATATCATCAATTAATTTCGCTTCTATTAATGAACGAGGACTACCATCAATAACGACACCATTATTATCTATCTTTTCTTTCATTTTTCCTATTTCTTCTGCTAAGATATTAAACATAATTGGAGAAGGAACTCTTTTTCCTCTTGTTACAACTTTTTTTAATTTTTTTCCAGTAAAATTGTCTTTTGTGCTTCTTTCTCTTAATAAGTCACCACTACTTAAATACTCAAAACCAAACTCATTAATTAAAAGCTTTGCCTGAGTTCCTTTTCCACAACCAGACCTACCAAAAAGAATAATGATTTTAGGTTGTTTATCTGCCATAAATTAAAGTCCCTCATAATCTCTCATGGTTAATTGAGAATTAATTTGTCGCATAGTTTCTAAAACCACAGAAACAACAATCAAGAGAGCAGTACCACCAATAGCAAATCCAAAGGCAGTAATACCAGTTGATCCTTGTACAATTGAAGGCAAAACCGCAATTGTACCTAAGAAAATAGCTCCGAATAACAATACACGATTAAGAATAAAATATAAAAAATCAGAAGTTGACTTACCTGGTCTAATCCCAGGGATAAAACCACCACTTTTTTGTAAATTACTAGCTATGTTTTTAGGATCAAAAGTAACTGCTGTATAAAAATATGTAAATAAGACAACTAAAAGAAAATATGCAACACCATAAAACCAAACATTCTCAAATAATTTTCCAATTCCTTGAGCCATACTAGATAACCAACCAACACTAGAAGTACTAAAAAAGTTAGCTACCATACCTGGGAAAAGCATTATTGAAAGAGCAAAAATAATTGGGATTACACCAGCTGGATTAACATTAAGAGGTAAATAAGTAGAAACACCACCATAAACTCTGTTACCACGTATTCTCTTAGCGTAAGAAACGGGAATATTACGTCGTCCTTCGGTAATAATTACTACACTAATTGTAATAACTAAAGCCAATACAAGAAAAGCTAAATAAGAAGGAATTTTTGAAGGAGTATAAGTTACTACTAACTCTCTAATAGAGAGAGGAACACCTGAAACAATTCCAGCAAAAATTAATAAAGAGATTCCGTTTCCAATTCCTTTTTCAGAGATTAATTCACCTAACCACATTAAAAATACAGCACCAGCTGTAATTACAGTGATAGAAGTCATCCATTGAACACTTGAAAGCATATCTAAAATGCCTTGCCGGCTTAAAATGGTCAACATGGCATAGGACTGGAGAGCTGCCAAAGGAACTGTTAATATTCTTCCATATTGATTAAATTTCTGTCGTCCCTTATCTCCTTCTTCTTTATATAATGCTTCTAGTTGAGGGAAAATCATAGTTAGGAGTTGCATAATAATGGTAGCAGTAATGTATGGACCTAAACCAAGCATTATAATTGAAAGATTGCTCATTGCACCACCAGTAAAAATATTTAATAAACCAAATAATTGGTTATTGCTAAAAAATTGACTTAAACGTTCAGCGTCAATTCCTGGTACGGGAATATTAGCAGCAATTCGGAAAATTACTAAAATCATAAAAACAAAAAATATCTTTTTGCGTAAATCTTTGATTTTAAAAATTTGTATAACCTTTTTTAACCAATTCATAAATAATATTAAGATTTCTTATTTTTCTCTTGAAGCTTTTTAGTTAATATAACCCCTTTAAACTTTAATTCCTTTTTTGATTCACCTAAAATCTTAATTTTAGGAATACTTCTTCTTATTTTACTAACTAATCCTTTTTCAAACAAGCTTTTAGGAGAAACTATTTCTGATTTTTTAAATTTCTTTTCAATATTCTTTAAATCTAAAATTATTGGACCATCTGTTATTCTGGCTGTTTTTACTCCTCTCCTTATATTTAACCTACCAGACAAACCTCTTCTTTTAGGTAGACGTTCGATCATAGTAGTATCTCCACCAGCAAAACCAACCCTAGGCTTTCTACCTGCTCTAGATTTTTGTCCTTTTATTCCCTTACCAGAATAAGTACCTTTCTTTCCTCCTCGGCCAACTCGTTTACGATCCTTTTTCTTGTGATTAGGTTTTAATTGATATAATTGCATAATTATAGTTCTTTTAATGCCTTAATTGTAGCTCTGGCATTATTTAATTTATTCTTTGTCTTTCCTAGAATCTTTCCTGAAAGATTTTCGATACCAGCCAAATCACAAATAACACGAACTGCACCACCAGCTACAATACCTCTGCCTTGAATACCTGGTTTCAATAAGACTTTAGCAGTATTAAATTTGGCATATACTTCATGAGGGATAGTTCCATCTATTATTTTAACTCTAATTAAATGTTTTTTAGCATCTTCAACAGCTTTTTCAACAGATAAGCTAACGTCCTGCCCCTTAGATACACCAACTCCAACTTTACCTTTTTTATCGCCAATAACTACTGTTGCTCTAAACCTAAATCGACGACCACCAGCTACAACCCTAACAACACGAGCAATGTCAAGTAATTTTTGTTCGTATTCCCTCTCTGGAAGAGGTTTTCTATTTCCTTTTTGTGAATTTTGATTAAACATATTTAAAATTTTAATCCTCCTTTACGTGCTGCTTCGGCTACTGCCTTAATTCTACCATGGTATTTATATCCACTACGATCGAAAACAACTTCTTTTATTTTCTTTTCTAATGCTTTTTCAGCAATTAATTTACCGATCTCACTAGACATTTCCATCTTTTTTATATTCTTTTTCAATTTTAGATCATTAACACTAACTAATGTTTTACCTTTTTCATCGTCAATTAATTGAGCATAAATATGTTGATTACTTCGAAAAACAGAAAGTCGTGGACGTTTTTCACTTCCAATTATTTTTGCTCTAATTCTATAATGTCGTCTATATTTTTTTCGTTGTTTTTCTAACATATTTTTTTATTCACTTCCAACAGCTTTTTTGCCAGATTTTCTTCTAATAACTTCTCCTAAATAATGGATTCCTTTCCCTTTATATGGCTCAGGCTTACGTTTGGATCTAATGTCTGCTGATATCTGACCAACTAATTGTTTGTCAAAACCAGAAACTGTAATCAAGTTCTTTTCTACCTTAAATTCAATTCCATTAGGAGCATCTATATTAATTGGATGAGAAAAACCAAGACTTAAAACAAGTCTGTTACCTTCAACAACTGCCCTATAACCAACTCCTTCAATCTCTAATTGTTTTTCATATCCATTAACAACACCTTCTATCATATTAAAAATTAAAGTTCTTAATAAACCCCAAAGAGCTGAAGAATTTTTTGTTTTATTCTTGGGATTAATTGTAATTTGTTTATCTTTAATTATAACTTCAATTTCATATGGAATTTTTTGAAATAATTCTCCCTTTGGACCCTTAACTTTAATTTCGCCATTATCAATACTAACCTCTACGTTATCTGGAATTATAATTAATTGTTTTCCTATTCTACTCATAATATTACCAAATTTCACAAAGCACTTCTCCGCCCAATCCTTTTTTCTTTGCTTCATTATTAGTCATTAATCCTTGAGAAGTAGAAATAACAGACATGCCGAACCCTTGTCTGATTGGCTTTATTTCATCTTTTTTAATATAAACTCGACGACCTGGTTTACTAATTTTTCTTATAGCCTTAATCAATGGCTTGTCTTTCTTATATTTTAATTTAATTTCAATTATTTTTTTTGTTTTTTTACCTTGTGTAGTTACATCTCCAATTAATTCTTCTTTTTTTAAGATTTCAGCTAATTTTAACTTAAGATTAGAAAAAGGAATAGCAACCGTATCGTGAGCAACGGCTTGAGCATTTCTTATTCTAGTTAACATATCTGCAATTGGATCGTTTACCATGATGATTTTTTTATTCCAGGGATCTCACCCTTATTAGCTAATTCTCTAAAGCAAATTCGACATAAATTAAATTCTCTTAAATAAGCTCTCTTCCTACCACAACGAAAACAACGACGAACTATTCGACTGGAAAACTTAGGAGTTTTTTTAGATCTGGAAATAACTGATTTTTTAGCCATATTATTCTTTATCCTTAAATTTAATAGGAAAACCTAATAATTTAAACAGTTCTAATCCTTGCTCGCGGTTTTTGCTTGTACTTACTACAGTAATCTGAAATCCAAAAATCTTTCTAACATTTTCAGCTGAAATTTCTGAAAAAATTATATGTTCTTTAATTCCAATATTTAAATTTCCTGATTGGTCAATGCCTGATTCTGGAAATCCACGAAAATCACGACCACGTGGTAAAGATAAATGAACTAATCTATTTAAAAAATCATACATATGCTGTCCTCTTAATGTAATTTTTAATCCATTAATCATCCCTTTTCTAGTTTTAAAACTAGATTCTGGTTTTTTAACTTGGCAAGCGCTTGGTTTTTGACCAACAATTGCCATTAAGTCTTTGGATAAATCTTCCTGTATCTTTTCTCCGCCTGTTAATGGATTAAAACCAACATTAACAACTACCTTAATAATTTTAGGTACAGCTAAATTGTTTTTATAACCAAACTTTTCTTTTAAAGCAGGTAAAACTTCTTTCATGTATTTTTCTTTTAATAACAACATATTTATAATTCCTGTTCACATTTTTTACAAATTCTGTATTTACCTTTTTCAGTTAAACGATAACCTATCCTGGTTGTTTTGTTACACTTTGGACAAACTAATTTAACATTAGATACATCAATGGGCTTTGGAATCTCAACAACCTGTCCTTTTTCATTTTCTTTCTTAGGTTTACGATGTTTTTTAACAATATTAACACCCTCCACCATGATTTTATTATCTTTAGGAAATGATTCTAAAACCTTGGCCTTTTTGCCTTTGTCTTTACCACTAATTATTAATACTGTATCGTCTTTTTTTATTTTCATGATTTATAGAACCTCCGGTGCTAATGATACTATTTTATCAAAGCCTTTTTCTTTTAGTTCTCTTGGTACAGGACCAAAAATACGACCACCTCTTGGATTAAATCCATCAACAATCACAGCTGCATTTTCATCAAAGCGAATATACGAACCATCCTTACGTCGAAAAGCTTTTCTTTGTCTAACTATTACTGCTCTAACAACATCTTTTTTCTTAACAATTTTTCTTGGTTCAGCGCTTTTAACAGAAGCTACTATTACATCTCCAATTTGAGCATAACGACGCCTACTCCCACCTAAAACCTTAAAACACTGAATAATTTTTGCTCCAGTATTGTCAGCTACCTTTAATTTTGTTTCTGCTTGTATCATGCTTTTTTAATTACTTCCCATTTTTTATCCTTGCTTAAAGGACGACATTCATGAATAATCACTTTATCACCTGTTTTATATTCATTTTTCTCATCATGAGCTTTGTATTTTTTACTAACGCTATATCTTTTTTTGTATTTAGGATGTTCTTTGTATTGATTAACTGAAACAACAACTGTTTTATCCATTTTATCACTTACTATTACACCCTTAAGAGAACGACCTTTGTTTTCGGTTGTTTTTTCTGAAATTTTATTTTCAATTTCTTTATTTTTCTTCTTTTTTAATAACATTTTTATTATTTAATATAGTTAAAATTCTAGCAATATCTCTACGTAAATTTCTAACCTCTCTAACATTCTTAAGTTTTTTAGAAGATAAATCAAATTTAAGCTGTCCTAATTTATGACGATTTTCAACTAATAAATCACTTAATTCTTTTTCTGTTTTTTGTTGTAAATCTTTTGGTTTCATCTATTAATTCCTTGTAATAAATTTTGTTTTGATTGGTAATTTATGATTAGCTCGACTCATTGCTTCTTTAGCTAATTCTTCAGTTACACCATCCATCTCAAAAATAATTCTACCTGGCTTTATTGGCATAACATAATGATCAACGCTTCCCTTTCCTCCGCCCATAGGAACTTCAATACCCTTCTTGGTTATTGGTTTATCAGGAAAAACTCTAATCCAGATTTTGCCACCACGTTGAATATGACGAGTCATAGCCCTTCTAGCTGCTTCAATCTGACGAGAAGTCAACCAACATTCACCCATTGCCTTTAATGCGAATGAACCAAAAGTTATCTCATTACCTCGAGTTTCTTTGCCCTTGCCTCTTCTTCGTCCTTTTTGCCACTTTCTATGTTTTACTTTCTTTGGTGTTAACATATTATTTTTTCTTATCCTTATCAAAAATCTCTCCTTTACTAATCCAAACCTTTACACCAATTGTTCCGTATGTAGTGTAAGCAGTTGCTTCAGCATAGTCAATATTAGCACGTAAAGTCTGTAAAGAAAGTCTACCCTTTTTTAACCACTCTTTTCGAGCAATTTCAGCTCCATTTAGCCTTCCTTTAACTGAAATCTTAGCTCCTTGAACTCCGTTACTTTGAATAATTTTATCTAAAGTTTGTTTTATAACTCTACGATAAGGCATTCGTCTTTCTATTTGACTAGCTATATCTTGAGCAACAATCGCTGCGTGACTATTGGGATCTCTTATTTCATTTATTTCCAAATTAACATCAACGTTAGATATTTCAGGATTATTTTTACAAATTATCTTCTTGATTTCCTGTTTTAATTCTTCAACACCGCTTCCTCCACGGCCAATTACTAGTCCTGGACGAGCTGTTTCAATAATAATCTTCAATACATTAGCTGAACGCTCTATTTCTACTAAATTAATAGCTGCTTTGCTTAATCTTTTCAAGACAAAAGCACGCAATTTAACATCTTGCTCTAATAATTCTTTATATTTTTTTCTATCAAACCAGCGTGATTTCCAATCATTAACTGTGCCTAATCGAAAAATAAATGGATGTACCTTTCTTCCCATGATTTTAAATACTCTTCCTTCTAAATTGTTTTTTTACATTTCCAAAAGTCTGACGACTAAAAAACTTTTTCTTTGACTGAGAAGTAGTTGAATACGGCTTATCTGGTGCTACTGGCTTTGACTTAATGTCTGGCTTATTTTCTTCTTTTTTAATTAATTTACCAGATTCTTTTAATAAATCAACTTCTTTTTTCTCTCGTTTATCTTTTTTCTCTCGTTTCTTTTTTAATAATGGCTCTTTAGATTCTAAAACTATTGTCAAATGACTAGTCCTTTTCATTATTGGCGTAGCACGACCCATAGCTCTAGGCATCCATCGTTTTAAAGAAGGTCCTTGATCAACAATAATTTTAGAAATAAAAAGATTTTCTTTAATAACACTAAAATCATTTAAAGCATTAGCTATTGCTGATTTTAAAAGTGTTAAAACTGGACCAGCAGATCTTTTAGGCAAAAATTTCAACTGATTTTCAGCTGATATCACATCTAGTCCTCTAATTAAATCAACTACTAATCTAACTTTTCTAGGTGATATTCTTAAATGTCTTAACTTTGCTGTTATCATAAATTTATCAATTATTTATTTCTAGAATCTACTTCTTTCTCTTTCTGCATTTTGCCTCCATGTTTAATAAATTTTCGAGTTAATGAAAACTCTCCTAATTTATGACCAACCATGTCTTCTATAACAAATACCGAAATATGATCTTTGCCATTATGAACTCCAAATGTAAAACCAACCATTTCTGGAACAATAGTACTAGCTCGAGCCCATGTTTTAATTATGGTTTTATCGCCCGACTTTAACTTAGCTACTTTTTTCAATAGCTTAGCATCAACATATGGACCTTTTTTTAAACTTCTAGACATAATTATTTCTTTTTCTTTTTAACTCTACGTTTTAAAATAAGTTTATTACTTGCTTTCTTCTTCCTTGTCTTTACTCCGTAAGCTAATTTACCCCATGGTGTCTTTGGTCCTTTTTTTAAACCAATTGATTGACGGTTCTCTCCTCCTCCATGTGGGTGATCACAAGCATTCATAGCTGAACCACGAACAGTTGGTCTACGACCCATCCAACGACTTCTACCAGCCTTACCAATTACCACTAAATTATGTTCTGTATTACTTAATTGACCAATACTAGCTAAACAATTATCTCTCACCATTCTTACTTCGCTTGATGGAAGCTTTAAATGAGTGTAGCCACCTTCATGAGCCATTACTTGAGCCGAACTACCAGCTGAACGAATCATTTGGCCTCCCTTGCGAGGCTGGAGCTCAATATTATATACTTCTGTACCAATAATAATATTTTTTAATTCTAATCGATTTCCAATTTTTAATGGAGCCTTTTCTTTACAAATAACTTCTTGATCTACTTTTAAGCCATTCGGTGCTAAAATATATCTCTTCTCTCCATCATTATAAATAAGTAAAGCAATAAAGCAAGTTCTGTTTGGATCATATTCAATTGAAAGAACCTTTGCTGAAACACCTATCTTGTCATATCTTTTAAAATCAACTAATCGATACTTCCTTTTATGTCCACCACCCTTATGTCTAACAGTAATGTGACCACGATAACCACGACCAGCTTTTTTAAGTAACTTTTTAGTTAATTTCTTGTCTGGTTTTGTTTCAGTTATAGAAGAATAATCTACTGAAGTCATTCCTCTTCTTCCTGGTGTTGTTGGTTTATATCTCTTCATTTTTTTATTTTGGTAATAATTCTATCTCTTCTCCTTTTTTTAAACTAACAATTGCTTTTTTAAATCCTTTTTTTAATCCATGACGCCATCCTTGATGACGACCCAATCGTCTTTTCTTTGGAGCAGAATGAACTATATGAACATTATCTACCTTAACATCATAAAGTGATTCAATTGCTTTTTTAACTTCAGTTTTGTTAGCTTTAGGATAAATTCTAAAAACATATTTACCTTGCTCTGCTAAAATGCCAGCTTTTTCTGTAATATGAGCTTCTTTGATTATTTGATAAATCTGAACGCCTTTTTTCTTATTAATTATTTTAGGTTTTTCTTTTTCTGGTTTCTTTACTTCGATCTTTTTGACTTTCTTTTCTATTTCAGATTTTTTATTTTTTTTAAATTTATCTAAAAATGACATAATTTTAAATTTTATCTAATTAACGTATGTTTCTTTAACTACCTTGATTGAATCTTGAAAAAATATTAAATATTGATGATTAAGAATATCTAAAACATTTAAACTATCTGCTCTAATAGTCTTAATCTTAGGAATATTTTTAACTGCACGACTAATTTTTAAATCAGTTTTAGGTAAAACAATTAAAAGACTCTTATTTAAATCCTTTTTTAGTTTTTTCCCTAGGTTACTAATCATTTCATTCATTAACTTTGTCTTTCCTTCAGTTAATTCAATCTTGTCTAATAAGACAAATTCATTTTCCTTAACCTTAGATGATAAACTCATTAAAAGTGCTCCCTTTTTCATTTTCTTATTTATCTTCTTACTAAAATTCCTGTCTTTAGTTGGCCCAAAAGTGACTCCACCACCACGCCAAATTGGTGAACGAATTGAGCCATGACGAGCTCTTCCTGTTCCTTTTTGACGCCAAGGTTTGCGACCTCCACCTCTTTTTTCGCTTCTGTCTTTGGTATGAGCAATTACCTTTCTAGAATTTGCCATTTGAGCAACAACCACTTGATGAACTAAATCAGAATTTAATTCTATATCAAAAATTTCAGAAGGCAAATCAACCTTTTCAATTTCGTCTCCTTTTTGATTGTATAATGATATTTTCATAATTATTTATCTTCTCTCTTATCTTTCTTCTCTTTCTTCTCTTTCTTCTCTGTTTTTTCAACTTCTTTAGTTACTACTATTTCTAATATGGTTCCTTGTTTACCTGGCAATGCTCCTTTAATAGCTAAAAGATTTTCGTCTTTATCAACTTCAATTATTTCTAGTCCTTCAACGGTTATTCTGTCATTTCCCATTCGTCCAGCCATTCTTT
>Ga0265595_1001934_pt1 | contig 14967 bp, 15 predicted proteins | sample saktaG_15_FD_190148 | JGI IMG/M metagenome (GOLD analysis project Ga0265595, IMG submission 190148) | Saline water microbial communities from Sakinaw Lake, British Columbia, Canada - sak_2013_06_06_50m | ecosystem: Environmental > Aquatic > Non-marine Saline and Alkaline > Saline ... | reverse complement strand
GAAGCTACAACAGTGTTGTTTAATGTGTGCGCAAAATAAGTTTTACCTTTATTTTCAATTTTTATATTCAATCTTCGTGATTGTCCTTCTTCCATATTTGTTAAGGAGCCTGCTTCCCAGTATTTTTTTTGTCTTGGGCTCCATGCTTCTACGTCGCAAGACTTAGCTTTTAAATCTGCAAGGTCTCCAGAGCAACATTCTAAAACTCTAACTGGAATTTCAAGGGCTTTGAAAAATTCAAGTGAATGATTTAACATTTTATCATACCATTTATAAGATTCTTCAGGCTCGCAAATTACAATCATTTCTTGTTTCTCAAATTGATGTACTCGATAAAATCCTTTTTCTTCAATTCCGTGTGCTCCTACTTCTTTTCTAAAACAAGGAGAATAACTTGTTAAAGTCAAAGGTAAATTTTTTCCTAGAACAGTTTTATTTATGAATCTTCCAATCATTGAATGTTCTGAAGTTCCGATTAAGTAGAGATCTTCGCCTTGAATTTTATACATCATTGCATCCATCTCTGCAAAACTCATAACTCCTTTTACAACGTCACTTCGAATTAAAAAGGGAGGAAGGATATATTCAAATCCTTTATCAATCATGAAATCTCGAGCAAAAGTCAAAACTGCGGAATGAAGTCTTGCTATGTCTCCTTTTAAGAAATAAAAACCATTTCCAGAAGTTTCACGAGCAGAATCAAAATCCACACCGTTTAATTTTTCTGCAAGTTCAACATGATTAAATATTTCATAGTTCGGAATTTTTGGCTCGCCAATTCTCTTAATCTCCACATTGTCTTTATCATTCTTTCCAATTGGTACAGAAGAATGAATCATATTTGGAATTTTCATCATTATTTCTTTAATTTTATTTTCAAGAGATTTTCTTTTTTCTTCTGATTTCGCAATTTTCTCAGGAATTTCTTTTGCTTGTTTCATTTCTTTATCTGCATTTTTTTTGGATTTTTTTAATTCAGAAATTTGTTTAGAAATCTGGTTTCTCTGACTTCGGAGTTTGTCTTCTTCAAATTTTAATCCTCTCCATCCTTTATCAAGCTCAAGAACTTCATCAACAAGTTTTAATTTTTCGTTTTGAAATTTTTTCTTAATATTTTCTTTAACAAGCTCAGGTGTTTCCCTAATTAGGTTTATATCTATCATGGAAAGTTTAAGAAATTAAGGTATTTAAGATTTGTGAATATCAAAGATTTTAAAAACTTGATTTTATTTAAGATTAGATGGTAGAGGTGATTAGTGAAATTTTTCAAGGACTTATTTCTATTTACGAAGCGATTTTTTCGAGCTTGCCTTTGTTTGCTCAGAATTTTGTAAGTGTTTTCTTACTGGTTATTTTAATTGTGCTTTATGCTGTTTTTATTTGGAAGTTTTACCAGTTTGTTTCAAAGAAAAATATAATTGGGTTGAATCTTAAACAGTATAATAGATATGATAATCCTGTTTTAACGAAGATTGCTGCAATAGTTCTTTACTTGATAGAGTATTTTTTGATTTTGCCGTTCTTGATATTTTTTTGGTTTGCGGTTTTTACGATTTTTTTGATTTTATTGAGTAAGGGTTTGAGTGTTAAAACTATTTTGTTAATTTCAGCTACGATAATTGCATCAATTAGAATGACTTCATATTATAAACAAGAACTTTCGCGTGAACTTGCGAAGATGTTACCTTTTACTCTGCTTGCAGTTTCTTTACTTGAACCGGGATTTTTCAACGTGGAAAATACAATTCAATTGTTTGTAGGAATTTCAAGTTACTTTGGAGAGATTGTAAATTATTTAGTGTTTATTATTGGACTAGAAATAATATTAAGGTTATTTGATTCTGTTTTTTATTTATTTGGAATTAATAAGGATTAGTTTTTTTCAACTTTCGGATGTTGAAGTCCTTTTTGATTTATTTCTTTTAATGTTCTAATATGTTTTTGTCTTTCTTCGTTGTAACCTGATTCATTTACTTTTTTTGTTCGAATCATTTTTGAAACATATTCTCCTCCTAAAAAGTGGGGAGTTAGAACATAACTTGCTCCTTGTTTGTATAAATCAAGTGCCTCTTCAATTGTGTGGGCCCGTAGAATTATAATTGCGTCTTTGTTAACTCGTTTTATTGAGTAGATTAATAATGAATTTATTTCATAATCGGGGATTGTTGAAACAGCGATTTTTATTTTATTTAGTGGAAGATCTTCAAGCAAATCTGAATCATATGCATCTCCATAAATACAAGGAACTCTAACTTTTGAAAGCCCGGCAATTACGTCGGGGTTAAAGTCAACTACAAGATATTTTTTATTTAATTGTTTTAAAGATTTTAAAATACTGAATCCAATTCTATTGTATCCAAATAAGATAGCATCGTATTTTTCGTTTAATTTTCTTTCTCTTCGAATTTGGCTTTTTTCAAAGATTCCTAAAAACTTTTTTAACAGACTATACAGAGGAGTTGAATAAATAAAAAAGTAAGTTGAAATTGTGATTGTAATCAGTCCGGTTAAAGTTAAGGTAGATAAAATTTCTTGGCTAATGTGTCCGAGGGAGACTCCAAGTCCGAGGACAATTAAAGAGAATTCAGATATCTGGGAAAGAGTTGTTCCAACTAAAAAGTTTGTTCTTTTAGTGTAACCAAAAAATCTCAAGAAGGACATTAGAATTAATGGTTTGAAAATTAAAACAAATGCAGACAAGATTAAAGAATTAAAAATTGTTGAAGAGATGTTTTCAATTTGGATATTTAATCCAAGGATAATAAAGAAAATTATTAAAAAGAAATCTCGAATAGAATGAATCTTCGAGCTGATTTCAATTGAGTAAGGGGATAGAGAAAGAATTACTCCTGCAATTAGTGCACCAATCTCAATAGAAAATCCAATGTAATTAAAAAGAGCAGCGATAACAAAACACCAACAAATGGAAAATAAGAATAAAAGTTCTTGTGACCTTGCAATTGAACGGGTAAATTTAGGCATGATGAAAATTCCAAACAAGAATAAAATTAGAATTAATAAAAATCCTCCTAAAACACTTTTTAATGCAAAGGAAGTTAGATTAATTGGATTTGAAAAGGAAGAGATAAACATTAAAACTCCTACGGCAACTAAATCTTGAATTATCAAAATTCCAATTGAAATCTTCCCGTAAAGAGAATCAAGGTTTCCGTTATCTGAGAGAAGTTTCATAACAATAATTGTACTACTAAATGCAAGAGCTATTCCAATATAAGCAGAAGTAACCATAGGGAGTTGAAGCATAAACGATGAAATTAAAAAACCAAATAAAAAAGTAAAAATTATTTGGGCAAGTCCGACAAACAGCGAAGCCATTCCAATTTCTCGAATAACTTTTGGATTTAGATGAAGACCTACAATGAAAAGAAGGAAAGCAATTCCGAGTTTTGAAAAAATATGAATTGTCTCTTGTGAAGTTCCTATGCTTAGAATGAATGGGCTGATTAAAATTCCTGCGATGATGTATCCTAAAATAATGGGTTGTTTGAGTTGTCTTACTATATATGACACAATAAATGCAGCAGATAAAATCAAAGCTAGTTGAATAAATATTTCTTCCATCTCTTTTAAGTATAAAATAAACTATAGTATAAAAAGGTTAGGATAAAACTAAAAAATTTTCTAAAAAGAATTGAAGGGGGTTGAATACGACGGAAAAGAGAGATTCTCCGAAATTCACCAAAAGATTTATAAACTTAAATTTTTATTAACAATTACGTAAAAATAAAATGGCACACGAAAAACCAAATATGAATGTTGTTTTTGTAGGGCATGTAGATGCTGGAAAATCAACTATAGTTGGAAGATTAATGTTTGATGCAGGCTTAGTTTCAGAACAAGTCATGGCTAAACTTAAAGAAGAGGCAATAAAGCACGGAAAAGCTGGTTTTGAGTTTGCTTATGTTATGGATAATATTAAAGAAGAAAGAGAAAGAGGAGTTACAATTGATTTAGCTTACAAGAAAATTGTGACACAAAAGTGGGAAGTAACTATTATTGATGCTCCTGGTCACAGAGATTTTGTTAAGAATATGATTACCGGTGCTTCACAGGCTGATTCTGCATTTTTAGTTATTGCTGCTCCAGCAGGGGTTCAACCACAAACAACAGAACATTTATGGCTTTTAAGAACAATGGGAGTTAAGAATATTGCAGTAGCTGTAAACAAAATGGATGCTGTAGAGTATAAAGAAGAAAAATTCACAAAAGTTAAAGAAGATGTTAGTAAATTACTCCAAGGTGTGGGGATTAATCCAGCGAATACTGCTTTTGTAGCTTGTTCAGGATTACAAGGGGATAATGTTGTTAAAAAGTCAGATAAAATGGCTTGGTATAAAGGACCAACAATTTTAGAACAATTAGATCAATTTCCAGCTCCAGAATTACCAAAAGAATTACCTATGAGAATGCCTGTTCAAGATGTTTATGAAATTACAGGTATTGGAACTGTTCCAGTTGGAAAAATTGAAACAGGAGTAATGAAACAAGGTATGAAAGTTAAGGTTCTTCCAGGAAGGACAGGAGAGGGTATTGAAGGAGAAGTTAAGACAATAGAAATGCATCATGAAACTTTACCTGAAGCAGTTGCAGGGGATAATGTTGGAATTAACATTCGTGGAGTTGGTAAAAAAGACCTTGCAAGAGGAGATGTAATTTGCGACGCAGCAAAGCCAGTTCCAATTGTAGAAGAATTCATTGCAACAATCACAGTAATTAATCATCCTACTGTTTTAGCAAAAGGATATACGCCAGTTTTCCACATTCACACAGCTCAAGTTCCATGTCAATTTATAGAATTAATTGAGCAGATTGATCCAAAAACAGGACAAGCAATTAAGCAAAATCCTGACTTTTTGAAAAATGGAGACACTGCAAAAGTTAGAATTAAGCCAATGGGTAATTTATGTTTAGAAACTCAAAAGGAAAATCCATTTATGAGTAGATTTGCAGTTCGAGATGCAGGTCAAACTGTAGCAGCTGGAATGTGTACTGAAATTACAAAGAAAAAGTAAGTTTGAGGTGATTGGCTACAGAGAATAGTTCTGAGGGAATTACAATGGGAAAAAATGAGCAGAGAAAAATTATTGAAGAATTAAAAAAAGAGTTTCTTATGGGATTAGACGTAGTTTTTGTTGATGATGTTGAAATGGAGGGGCGATTTTGGGGAGGGGTGCATAAGAGATAGGATTCTTGAATTGATGAATGATGAAGGGAATTATTTAGAATTTTCTGGAAGAGATAGAAATGTTCCAGGAGGAAAAGTAAAGTCTGTTTGTTACTCTGGGGGAAATGGAACGATTGGAAGAAGTTACGCTCCTCAAAAATATAGAGAATTAGGAGAACAAAAAGAGTTTATATTAACAATAACTGAAACATTAGAGGCTCTTAATGATTCTGAAGGGGAGCAAGAGTAAAATGTCAAAACAACCAATTAGACAAATAACTAATCCAGAAGCATTGGAAAGAGGAGGAGATATAATTTCTAATAAGAGTATAGTTTTTACTTATTGGGGGAGGGTTGAAGGAAAACATGTTTTAGTTCTTCCATGTGGAACTCTTGATCCCCGAGACAGAGCAGAATGGGAGATTAGAGGAGGAATGACAAATGAGGCAGGTTCTTATTATGGAAATTTGATTTCCTTTGTTAGAATTTATTCTATGAAAGAATTTCCATTAGATAAAAGTAGAAGATTAGACCACGAAGGAGTAATCTCAGCACATTGCCAAAAATTTGAGAAAGGAACAGAAGATTATGATAAATATTGGACTCGATTGAGAAGAGAAACAAGAGGAGTGGGGGAATAAATGCCAGGTTGCGTAAATACCCCTTCCAATGCTAATTAATTTAAACCAAACATTTTAAAAACTCAAAATTCTAACTACTATGGATTAGAAAGATATAGGGTATCATTATCATCACATCACAATCATAACTCTTATTGAGTTGATAGTAAGAGATTTCTATATTTTTCTATCTGAAATCATAAGATTTCAATAAAATAAACTAGGAGTAAATTAATAAATGGCAAAAGTAAGTCCAGTTTCAATTAAGTATCTTATAAAGATAAACTTTACAGCTGAAGGAACATTAGAAAGGCCTGATGTTATTGGAGCGATATTCGGACAAACAGAAGGACTTTTAGGTGATGACCTTGAAATGAGAGAACTTCAGAAAGAAGGAAAAATTGGAAGAATTGAAGTTCGTTTAGAAAAACAAGGCTCAAAAACTATTGGAACAATTGAAGTTCCTACAGCATTAGACCAGAGTGAAACTACTTTAATTGCAGCAGCTATTGAAACAATAGACAGGGTTGGACCAAGCGATGCTCAAATGGAAGTTGAGAGTATTGAAGATGTTAGAGGAAACAAACGTGACTACATCATTGATAGAGCAAAACAACTTATGAAAGAGATAGAAGGTTCAACAGATTCTCGGGAAATTTCAAAGGAAATTAATGAATCTAGAAAAACTTCAAAGATTCAAGAATATGGAGAAGAAAAAATTCCTTGTGGAGATATTAGCGGTAATGAGATAATTGTTGTTGAAGGGAGAGCTGATGTGATTAATCTAATGAGGGCTGGAATAGACAATGTTATTGCGATGAATGGAACAAAACTTCCTAAAAGTGTAATGGAATTAACAAGAGGTAAGACAGTTACTTTGTTTGTTGATGGTGACAGAGGAGGAAAGTTAATTATTAAGAATGTAACAGAGAACGCAGAAATTAACTATATTGCAATAGCCCCTGATGGAAAAGAAGTAGAAGAACTAACTGAAAAAGAAATTTTAATGAATTTAAGAAAGAAGATTCCTGTTGAAAAATTTTTTGAGCAAGATTCAAGAAAGCCCTCAACGGGGGCTTCTCGTTTTTCTGAAAAGGATAGAGAAAAATTAAAACAAATTGCAGAAAAAAATAGAGGAAGTAAAAAATCAATTATTTTAAATGAAGAATTAAAAGAAATAAAAAAAGTTTCAACAAAAAGTTTGAACCTAACACTAGACCGATTAAATGAAAAAATATATGCTTTGATTATTGATGGAACAGTAACAAAGACGATAATGCAAAATGCAGAAAGAAAAAATTGTAGAGTTATAATTGCGAAAAATTTCTCAACAGCAGACACAAGTATAAAATTAATAAGTATGTAATTTAGCAAGATTTAAATAATAAAGGAAGTTGGTTAAGGCATGAAAAGAGGATATTTAATTGCAGTTATTTTATTTATAATTTTATTAATTCCTGCTGTGTATTTTTCATTCTTCTTTACCTACAAATGTGATAATCTTTCCTGTTTTAAATCTCACCAAATTGAATGTTCGAAAACCCAGTATGTCCGGGACGGAGAAGAAGCAACTTGGTTGTATGAAATAAAAGGCAAGTCAGATAATAAATGCGAAGTTTATGTTGAGATGTTGCAAGTTAAAAAAGGGGATTTGGATAAAGTTAGATTGAATAAAAAATCAATGAATTGTTTCTTGAAAATTGGAAGCATAGAAATGCCAGAAAGTGATTTAGAAAATTGTCATGGAGAATTAAAAGAAGAGTTACAAGTAATGATTATCCAAAGATTGCATACTCATGTTGTGGAAAATCTCGAAGAGATGAGAGCGATTATTGGGGCTGCTTAAATAATTTTAACGGAACTTAATGAACCTATTGCACAATTTGTCTGGACAAGTAGTAACTTAATAATTAATATTGAATGTTATCACCATAAAGTTTATAAAGATATTTGGGATTTGAAAAGTACAAAAAGCATAAGTTTTTTGATAATTAAATGATAAAAGAACAAAACATGAAATCAAAACAAATTTTGGTTTCTTTATTAGCAATTGTAAGTCTTCTATACATAGTAGCTACAGTTAGTGCTACAGAGATTGCAAACATTGAATATGTTGAAGTGAATGACTTGCCTGTGGGGTATGAAATCAGCTCTGTTTTAGCTGGGGATACTATCACTGTTGAAGTTTATTTTGAGGCTAGAGAAGATGCTTCTGATGTAAGAATCAAAGCAGAAATCCAAGGCGACAAGATAGATGTAGATGAAAAGACAGGTCAATTTGACGTAGAAGAAGGGATTCTATACAAGAAGATTTTGGTTCTTGAAGTTCCTTATGAACTAAGAAATGAGGTTTCAAATGACCTTGAACTTAGTGTTAAAATTTGGAATGGAGATTATGAAACAGAAGAAAGTTTTGTATTAAGAGTTCAAAGACCTTCTTATAATGTTGAAGTGAAATCTGTTGCTGTTAGTTCAACAATTACTGCAGGGGAAATTGTTCCTGTAGATGTTGTATTAAAGAATAGAGGTTACAATGACTTAGAAGATTTAGAAGTTAGAGTAAGTATTCCTGCATTAGGTGTGCAAAGAACTGCTTACTTTGGAGATCTTGTTGCTGTTGAATGCTCTGAAAAAGACGCAGATGATGGTCTTTGTAAAGACGCAGACGACGAAGATACTGTAAGTGGAAGGGTTTATTTAACAGTTCCATATAATGCAGTAGCAGGTCTTTATTCTCTTGAAATTGAAGTAGAGAATTATGACACAACAAGTACTAAAGTAAAACAGATCTTAGTAGAAAATGACTTTGCTGGAAATACTGTTGCTCCAATAACTGGAAAGACAGTAGCAGTTAAAGCAGATGCAGAATATGACTTGCTTTTGGTAAACCCAACAAACAACATAAAAGTTTACAACCTTATTCCTGAAAGTTCAGACGGACTTGCAGTAAAGGTAAGTGAAAGTGTTGTTGCTGTTTCAGCTGGTTCAAGTAGAACTGTAAAAGTTACAGCTCGAGCAAGTGAAGAAGGAACTTACAACTTCAAGGTAAATGTATTTTCTGGAAGCGAACTAGTTAATCAAGTTGATTATAGTTTAGCTGCTCAAGGAAATGCAATCGCTAATCCAATTGTAGTACTTACAGTTATCCTTGTGATAATCTTTGTGGTATTATTAGTAGTATTAGCTATTTTGCTAGGTAAGAAACCTGTAACAGAAGAACTTGGGGAAAGTTATTACTAATTCAATTTTTTATTTTTACTTTATTTATTGCTTTCTCCCTTTTTTTATTTGATTAAATAGAAAATGAAAACCCAAAATACCCTCCCAAACGAATATATGTATAGAAGCAGAAATCTTGAAGAAGAAGTTAAATGGAGAGAAAGTTGTGTGAAATTTAATCAGGAAATAGTCGATAATTATAGAACCTTTTATAGATGGGTTGGAAAACCTTCAATTGTATATTTAGCACTTCGTGCAATTGGTCACTTTGGGGGTTTTGAGATTAATCGAGATTTAGAGCACAGTCTTCTTGGTCTCGTAGATATGTCGGCGATGATAGGATTTATTGCAGGGGGATATTGTATGAAGGCAAGCGAATTCCTTGCGGGATTTGATTTAAGGTCTGCTCAGAGAAAATTAGAAGAAGTGAGAAGTAGATCGGAGTTGGAAGAGGGAAAATAAAGGGGATTATTTTGACTATAAAAAAGGTTAATTATGGTAAATTCTTCCTCTTGGTCCAAGCTCAATTACATAAATGATTAGTTTGTTATTATTAATATCTAATATCAATCGGTGGTCTCCGACTCTTTGAATAAAATAGGGTGTGCCTTGTTTTCGCTTTGCAAAATGAAATGGACGTATTCTTATTCTTTCAAGAACACTAATAATTCTGTTTTGTAATTCTTTATTTAATTTATCAAATTGGTCAGAAGCATTTTGAGAAAACTCAATAGAGTACATTTTATTTTTGAAGACGTTTTTTTATTTCTTCAAGTGAAACAACTTTTCCCTCGGATATTTGTTTTTTAGAGATTTTAATATTCTTCAATGTTTCCGGAGAGAATTCTAATCTGTCTTCAACTAAATCCCAAATTAAGTCTTCATAGCTTTCTTTTTGATGAACTTTCATTACCTGAAGTGTTCCAAGTAAATCTTCACTTATTTGAATTGTTGTCCCCATAGCGAGTACATAATAAGCTATATATTTAAATGTTTTGTTTTATATTTTCAGGCTAACGACCTTTGAAATTCCGTCATGCATTGAAACTCCGTAAAGTGCAGATGCATTTGTGATTATTTCGTCGTTATGAGTTATGACAAGATATTGACCTTTTTGCATATATTTTCTTAACAGACTCGCAAGTCTCTGAGAATTTCTTTTATCCAATGCCGCATCAATTTCGTCTAAGATATAGAAACAATAAGGTTTTAATTCCTGAATTGCAAAAATTAAAGACAGTGCAACAAGGGTTTGTTCTCCTCCAGATAAAGAAGTGATGTCAAAATATTTTCCATGACCTACTTTAACAGAAATGCTAACGCCTCCTTCAAAGGGTTCTTTTTTATTTTCTAATTCTAAAGAAACGTGACCTTTTGCACTTAATTGGGCAAAATTTCTAGAGAAAATTTCATTTAATGAATCAAGAGTTCTCAAAAAAGTTTTCTTCTTTTTAATATCAATTTCGTGAATTATCTTAAAGATTCCTTGTTTCTCTTTTTCAACTGTATCTGCTTTTTCTTTAACAGCGTCGTATTCTTTTTTAATTTGGTCATAAACTTCTAATGAGCGCAAATTAACAGAACCAATTTGGTCTAAAATATTCTGGGTTCGGTTTAATTTTTCAACAAGAGAATCTCGATTAAGTTTGATTAAATCAGCATTTCCAAATTGTAAAATCTCAGATTTAAGATTTTCAATTTCTGCATCGACTCTTGCTTTAATAATTTTAAAATTATTAGTTTCTTGTTCAATATTAGATAATTCATTTCTAGAAGAAATAAGTGCGTGCTCTTTTTCACGAATTTTTGATTGAATAGATTCCCTTTGTGAGATTAATTCTCTAAATTTTTTGCTTAACTCCTCTTCTTTTTCTTTCTTATCTTCAAGGCTTTCTTCTTTTGAATAAATAGATTCTTTCAATAATCTCAATTCTTCTTCGAATTCTTGTTCATCTCTTAGAATTTGTTTTAGAGATACTTTTGTTCTTTCAAGATCTCTCTGTTTAAATGAAATTTCTGAGTCAACGTTCTCTTCAGTAAGAAGTGAAACTTCCTGAAGTTCTAGTTTCAGAGATTCGTAACGGTGTTCAACGGTAGAGTTATCATCAAAAATTGATTCTACTGATTTTAATTTTTTAGAAAGAACAGTAATTTCTTCTTGCTGCGTTTTGATTTTATCTAAAATATTTTTAAGATTATTTTTTTTATCTGTAATTGAATTTAACTTAATCAAATCTAATTCTCTTTTGCTAATTTCGGAATTTAGTTCTTGAATTCTCGTCTTTAAAGAAACTTTTTGATTAGAAATCTTTTCGAGAGATTGATTTGATTCTTTTACTTTTTGATTCAATGAGTTTATTTTTGGCTGAGATTCTTGTTTAATTGAAGAGATATGTTGTTCAGTAATTTTGTTTTTACATAGGGGACAGATATCTAACTTAGAAATCTTTTCAGATATTTCGCCTAATCGCTGAATTTCGTTTTCTGATGAATGAAGTGTCTTCCGAGAATCTATTTCTTCTTTTTCAATATTTTCTATTTTCTCATTTGATTCTCGAAGGTTTAACTTTAAAACATTTAATTTCTCTTCAGAAGAATTTTTATCAAAAAGTTGAGCTGAATCATTTTCAATTTGTTTTAATAAAAACTCAGATTCTTTTTTGTTTGATTGAAGAGAACTTGTTTTTTCTAAAAGGCGCTCTTGAAGTGATTTTAGCTCAGCCTTCATCATGTAATGTTTTTTTCGTTGATCTTCTAACTCTTCAAGTTGTTTTTTCTTTAACTCTATTTCCTTTTGCTTTTTTGTTATAGACGGAGATTCTCTTTGAAGTTCACGAATTTCTAGTTCTGATTGGGTTATCTTTACTTGAAGGTCTTGCTTTTGTTTTGAAATTTGAGATAGCCGAATTTCAATATTTTCAAATTTTACATTTAATCCCGCGAGTTCAGCTCGAATATCTGCGATTTCTTGATTTAATTTTTCTTGCTCTAATCCTGTTGATTTTTGAATTGTAGCATTTATTGAATTTGTTTTTTCTTTAAATTGTTCAATATCAAGTTCAGAGTTCAACATTTCCTTTTTTATTTTTTCTTTAGCTCTGTTTAACTTTTCTATTTCCTCAAGAGTGATTTTAGATTCTTTGAATTTTTTATTTAAGTCGAAATTAATAATACTTGCCTTAAGGCGTTTTACATCTAACTGAAGTTTTTGGAATTTTAATGCTTGCTGTCGTTCTTTTTCCAAATTGTTTAAATAATTTGTTCGTTCTCTTAAAACTGCGAGTACCTCTTTTAATCGCTCTTCTGTTTTTTCAAGTTCCCTTAATGCTTTTGATTTACGCGATTCGTAGATAGAAATTCCCGAAACTTCTTCGATTACTTTTCTTCTTTCCTCTGTGTGCATTCTTGCAAAATTTTGAATTTCTCCTTGAAGAATTATGTTAAATCCATTTGGATCAATTCCTGCTTGAGCCAAAAGGGATAGAACTTCTTGTCTTGTTTTTGTTTCTCTATTGATTTTGTAAACGCTTAACCCATTTCTTCGAATTATTCTTTTTATGGATATTTCTTTTTCTGGGAGGGAGAAAGTCTCGTCGCTGTTATCAAATATTAATTCGACAAAGGCTTCTTTAGCAGGACCGATTGTTTTCGAACCCATAAAAATAAGGTTTTTTGCTTTTGTTGCTCGCATTGACTTTGCACTTAATCTTCCTAATACAAAGCAAAGAGCGTCGGAAATGTTTGATTTTCCTGAACCATTTGGCCCGAGAATAACATTTATTTCTTCGGTAAAATCTAATTCAGTTTGTCTAACAAAACTTTTGAATCCTTTCACAACTAGCTTTTTTATATATACCATCTTTTATAGAACAAAATAGTGGTATATGTTTTTAAAGATTCTTGTGACTAAAACTCTAGCTTCATTTGATTTGATTTTTGAATTGCGTTTTTGTAAGTTTGCCAGGTTTTTCTAAAGAGATTTTTATCTTTAAGTTTATCTGCGTTTTTTTCAAGAAACTTGCAAGTTACAGGGTCTGAGGGATAACCAGAACCGATTTCTCCAAATTCTTTTTTTAGTTTTCCTACTTCGTCTTCTCTCTTTTGCTTTGCTAAAATTGAAGCAGCTGAAACTGAAATATGATTCCTATCTGCTTTATGTTCACAAGAAATTTCTAAGTTAGAAAGATTTTCTACTTTGGTTTTTAAGAAATCTGTCCAAGAGGAGATATTTGTTGATGGACAATCCACAATTACTTTTAATTTTCTGTTTGGATTTGAATTTATTAAATTAATTATTTTTGCGATTTTTATTGCTTCTAAAGAATTTAGATTTGTTCCCGTAGTTAGAGAAGAGTCTATTTTTTCAGGTGAAACTTTTATTCTTTTGAATTCAATTGCTGATTTTTTTATTTTTTCTGCGAGGAATTCTCTTCGTTTTGGAGTGATGTCTTTTGAGTCTTTAACTCCAATTTTTTTGTATTCTTCTGAAGTTTTTTCATCTACTAAAACTCCTGCAAGAACCATCGGACCAAGAACTGGCCCGCGACCTGCATCATCAATTCCAAGAGTTAACATGGGAGTAAAAATGAAAGTGGGTTTTTAAAGATGAGTCATGAAAATACAGTGGTAAGGGTTGAATCCTCAAACACAAGTGTTCAAATAAATATTAATAAGAATAGCAGGGGTGGCTCGAGTCCACGCTCGGATTTTTACATTTCGCTTCGCAACAACATCTCGCGTAAACTCTCAGGATTTGAATTCAAATCAAATTAATAAGAAATTAATAGCAGGGGTAGGATTTGAACACTACGACCTCCGGGTTATGGGCCCGACGAGCTAACCAGGCTGCTCCACCCTGCTATAATTGGAGAACTAATTAAACTTTTAAAGGTTTTGTTCTTAAAAATAATATGCAAACTTTTCTTCCATATCCAAATTTTGAAAAATCTCTTAAAGTTTTAGATAACCGACGATTAGGTAAGCAAAGAGTTGAGGTATTTCAGATTTTGAATATTCTTTTGAATCGAACAAACACTAAAGGTTGGCGAAATCATCCTGCTGTGAAGATGTGGAAAGGTCATACAAATGCGTTGAAACTTTATTTTAATCTTTCAATCAGTGAGTGGATTTCACGAGGATTTCAAAATAATATGAAACTTGAAAAAATTCGGGGGAAAGTAATTTTACCTAAATGGATGGGAAATAAAAAGTTTCATGCTTCGCATAGAAGTAACTTATTGAGAAAAAACAAGGAACATTACTCTAAATTTAAATGGAAAGAGGAAAATAATTTGGATTATGTCTGGCCAGATAATTAGAACGCCTCAAGCAGGAATCGAACCTGCGAGCCCCGGAGGGCCCGGATTAGCAATCCGGTGCAATACCATTATGCGATTGAGGCATATCAAATAGGGGGAATTAATTGCTTTTAAGGTTTTTTATTGGATTGAGAGCATTTAAAAACGAAAAAATCCCTAATAAACTATGAAAAAAATAATTTTAGTTTTAATGGGAGCAATGATTCTAAGTTCTTTTTTAGTTATTGCAGAGAATAGTAATTCTGAGAATAGGGCAGAAATACAAGAAGAACACCAAGGAGATGTTGAAGGAAATCTTATTTCTCAAAATATGGAACAAGAAAGAGTACGTGTTCAAGATGGAGAATATCGAGTTTTTAATGGGGAGAAAATTGAAGTAAAAGAAATGGATCAGAAGAGAATTCAAATAAAAATTCAAAATAAAACAATGAACTGTGATTGTAATCTAAGCCAAGATGGAGACAAATTAAGGATTCATTTGAGCAATGGAAACAACGCAGAAATAAAGATTATGCCTGAAACAGCTTCGGAAATTGCAATGGAAAGATTGAAACTAAAAGATTGTAATTCTGAAAATAATTGCTCAATTGAATTGAGGGAAGTTGGAAAGGGAAATTTAGCAAGA
>Ga0265595_1001932_pt1 | contig 14987 bp, 12 predicted proteins | sample saktaG_15_FD_190148 | JGI IMG/M metagenome (GOLD analysis project Ga0265595, IMG submission 190148) | Saline water microbial communities from Sakinaw Lake, British Columbia, Canada - sak_2013_06_06_50m | ecosystem: Environmental > Aquatic > Non-marine Saline and Alkaline > Saline ... | reverse complement strand
GAATAAACGCAGTAATACTGAAAAGGCGAGACGTTGGCGAGCCAGGTATATTGATAAGGAGAAGCGTCGGTCGGGTCTTTTGGGACAGCGCCCGTGGGCATGTAGTTCCCTATGCCCGTCACGGAATTAGCGCCGGCTGTGACCGTGATATATCTCTCTGCTCCGCCGCAACCGGAATCATCGTAACACATTTCCATGGCCAAATTTATCTGTCTGATATCTGATTGCCTTTTTGCATCCCTGGCTTTTGCTCTGGCAGGGCCTACGGAAACCAAAACGATCGAAGCCAATAAACCAATCACCGCAATTACCACCAATAGTTCAATTAAGGTAAAACCTTTTTTCATATTTTAAGTTAAAGTAAGTATTTATACGACCTTTTTAAAGTATAGCACATTTAATCCAAGTCAAGGTGTGGAAAACTTTCTAGAGAGCAATCATTCTGTAAAGCGGCATCAGAATGGAAAGCATCAACCCGGCAACGACCAGCCCCAGGATGAGAATCATAACCGGCTCCAAGACGCTCAAAACGTTATCAATCATCCTGTCAATTTCTTTCTGATAAAACTCAACAATATTCATTAAGCTGCTGTCCAAGGTGCCCGTCTTCTCCCCGACCAGGACCATCTGGATGAAAACCGGGGGAAATAAATCCGGATGACGGGACAAAACGGAAGATATGGGCACTCCTCTCCTGACCTCGTCCCTTGTTTTGAAAACCGCTTCTTTGTACGCGGTATTACTGATGATGTCCCCGACCGTTTCCAAAGCCTGGGCGATGGGCAGACCGCCGGAAATCAAAGTTGAAAGATTCTCGGCAAAACGAGCCACATTCACCATTTTTAAAAAAGATCCTATCACCGGGAGCTTGACGAATTCTCTGTCAAAAAACCTTTGTCCCCTGTCCGTCTGGTAATATCTTAAAAATCCTGCCACGAACAAAATCAAAATTATCAACATCACCCAGCCCCAGGCCCTCACAAAGGTGGAAGTATTTATGACGAACATCGTTATCCAAGGCAGAGCCTCTTTCTCCGTAGTCAGGACTTCGGCCAGCTGGGGGATGACGAAAAAAATCATCAGGAGCAAAACCAGAATGACAACGAAGACAATCAGGGAAGGATAGAGAAGAGCTCCTTTGGTTTTGGCGGTCAAATGATATTCTCTCTCCAAGTGGTCGGCCAGATAGTTCAACACTTCCGCCAGCTTTCCCGAAACTTCCCCCGACCTCACCATGGCGATATAAAAAGAAGAAAATACTTCCGGGAAATTCTCCAAGGCCTTCGAAAGGGCCGTGCCTCCCTCAACTTCTTCCGACAGCTTCATGATTTTCTCTTTGAAATCCGAGTTTTCCGTCTGCAGGGAAAGTACCCTTAAAGATTCTACCAGGGGGACTTTGGACTTGAACATTATGGCGAGCTGTCTGGAAAACAAGACCAAATCTTTCTGGGATACCTTTTCAAAAAATTTAACCCTTCTTGCATAAATAGGAGGAACCGATTCTTCGAGAAAGGTTACGTACAGGCCGTGCTTCTGTAAAAGCGAAACCGCTGCCTCCCGGGAAGAGGCTTCAACCTGACCGCTTCTCATCTCTCCCTTTTTCGTACGCGTTTGATAGTTGAATTTCATTATCTTATCTCACCAACATTTTGAGTTCAGTCGGGCCAAGCGAATAATTAAGAGCGTTTTCCAGGGAAATTTCTTTCCTCTTGACCAAATCTGCCAGAGCCCTGTTCAAAGAAATCATTCCGGCTTCCGCCGAAGTCTCGATAACCAAAGGCAACTCGTGTATCTTGTTTTCCCGAATGAGATTGGCCACGGCCGGAGTGGAAAGCATCACCTCACAGGCGGGAACCAAGTCTCCCTTTATTCCGGGAATGAGACGCTGGGATACGACTCCCAATAATGACCCTGACAACTGAGCCCTTATCTGGTTCTGCTGTTCGGAAGAAAAGCTGTCTACGACACGGTGAATGGTCTGAGATGCGGAATTGGTGTGCAAAGTGGCAAAAACCAAGTGTCCGGTTTCAGCTGCAGTAATGGCGGTGGCTATGGTTTCCGGATCCCTCATTTCCCCGACCATTATGACGTCGGGATCCTGACGGAAAGTGGATCTCAATGCCTTGGCAAAGCTCAAAGTGTCCTGATAAACTTCCCGCTGGTCGATGATGCTTCTGTCGTCTTTAAAAACGTATTCTATCGGGTCTTCGATAGTGATTATATGGTCGGTTCTCGTCCGGTTGATTTCATCTATCAAAGCGGCAAGAGTGGTGGATTTTCCGTGACCGGAAGGACCGGTGATTAAAATAAACCCCTGATTGGCCTTGGCGAATTCGTGAAGAATGGGCGGCAAATTCAATTCTTCGACCGTTCTTATATTCGCCGGTATCAATCTTAAGGCAATGGAAATTTCTCCTTTTTGAAAAAAAACATTGATTCTGAAACGGGCCTCTTCCCCGAAATTGTAGGAAAAATCAATCTCTTTTGCCACCATGAATCTTTCATTCTGCTCCGGGGTCATTAAAGCCTGAGCGAGACCCGAAGCGTCTTTGGAGGATATGTTTTTCTTTTTCAAAAGAGGAATCAGCCTGCCCGCTATTCTTAAGGTCGGCGGGTGGTCGACTGAAATGTGCAGGTCCGAAGCCTGCTCTTTTACCGTTACATCTAAAAGTTCCTTTAAAAGACTCTGATAATTATTATTATTTGTCATATATTTCTTTGATTTCTTCAACCACTTGACTCGGTGTGTAATGGGCTTTTATCAGGTATTTTACAGCGCCCAGCTCCACCCCCTTCTCGACTTCTTCCTTCTGCCCAAGATTGGAAAGAATAATTATTTTTATATTTTTCAATTTGGTGTCTGCTTTGATCTGCCTCAGAATTTCCCAGCCGTCCAACTGGGGGAGAACGATGTCCAAAACGACCAAATCCGGTTCTTTTTCTTTTACCTTTCTCAAGGCCGATTCTCCGTCCGAAGCCACCTCAACGGCAAAACCGGACTCTTTCAGTTTCGTCGTATAAATATCGATCAAAAACGGATCATCTTCTACTAATAGAATGAATTTTGACATATTATTTTTCTTCTGCCACTCTTAACACTTCTTCAATCGTGGTCACTCCGGCCAAAGCTTTCAGAACTCCGTCCTGTTTCATGGTCACCATGCCTTGTTTTTCCGCTTCTTTTTGGACGTTAGCCTCGGAAGGCTCCCTCAGGATAACGTCTGCCAGAGATTCGGTCATTGATAAAACCTCGAACAGGGCTATTCTTCCGGTAAATCCCGTTCGATTGCATTTGAGACAGCCCTGGGCTGAGTAAAGAGTCAAAGGTTTTGGAATTTTTAAATTCTTTTTCGCGCTCTGGGGAAGGCGGTCTATCTCTGCCATAATCATATCCCTGATCTCCGGCTTGGGTTTTATTTTTTTTCTGCAGTCCTCGCACAGCCGCCGGACCAGCCTCTGGGCCATGGCCAGTTGCAGGGTAGGGGGAAGCAAGTAGGGCTTAACCCCCATGTCAATCAAACGGGGGATTACGCCTAAAGCATTGGAAGTATGCAAAGTGGACAATACGATATGGCCAGTGAGGGTGGAATGGATGACCAAAGCGGCCGTCTCTTCATCTCGGATTTCACCGACCATGACGATATCTGGGTCCTGTCTTAAAACGTGGCGCAGGCCGATTGGGAAGTCGTAGCCGATTTCAGGTTTAACCTGGGACTGGTTCACCCCTTCGACGAAATACTCGACCGGATCCTCAAGAGTCACGATGTTTATGCCTTCGTTGTTCAAAAGTTTTAAAATTGCATATAGCGTAGTTGTCTTACCGCAACCCGTAGGTCCCGTTGCCAGTATCAAGCCATAAGGTTTCTGGACCGCTTTTTTGAGCATTTCCAGATTTCTGCCCTCCAGTCCCAGATCTTCGAACTTTTTCAGCCCGACGGTCGGGTCTAAAACCCTGATGGCAATCTTTTCCCCCAGGGTGGTGGGAAAAGTGGAGACACGGAAGTCAACCGACTTCCCGTCAACTCTGGTGGAAAATCTGCCGTCTTGGGGAATTCTGGTTTCGTCTATCTTCAAATTGGCCAGAATCTTGACTCTGGCGACAACCGCCGGATGCACTCTTAAAGGCAGAAATATGGAAGAATGAAGCTCCCCCAGCAATCTAAATCTGATTCTTAATTTTTCGGCAGTAGGCTCAATATGGACGTCGGAAGCGTTGCCCTCCACGGCATGCCTGAGTATAACCGCCACGATTTTGGTGATTGGTGCTTCCTCGGCCATTCTTTCGAACTCGGCAGCGGTTGCCGGTTTTATCTTGACCTTCTCTTCTTTCAGCTCCGTTTCCAGTTCCTCCAGCGCCTGGCCTACTTCCCTTTTAAGGGTACGGTACTGCCTTAAAAGATTCTTAAAGGTGGTTGAGGTAATGAGAAAAACCTTGTAATTGAAATTATTCTGTCGCGATAAAAACTTCAGGGCTTCCTGAGTCTTGAGGTCCTCGGGATAAACCATGCCTATTTCCAGGTATTTATCGGCTTTGCTCAAAGGAATCATCTGGTAGTATTTGGCTGTTTCCTCGGGAATAAGTTCCAGGGTCTTCAGGGAAATCTTTTCAACATCTACCTCTCTCATGGGTATCTTAAGGTTTTCGCTTTTCAAAGTAAAAAGCACCTGCTCGGGAACCAGTCCCGTTTCCAGAAGTACTTCTTCTTCCTTGCGGCCAGATTGTTTTATCTGAAAATCCAGAGAAACCGCTTTCTCTTTTGCTATCAAACCTTTTTCAACTAACTGTTTTATTAAAGACATGATTAATATGTTAAAAACGGATTTTCCCTTCCGATTTCCGCCGGCTCGCCGGAAACTCCTTCAAGCGGCTGAATCTCGGAGAAAGACTGTAATTTTTCCAACAAAGGATTGTCAAACGCTCCGAAATTAATCTCCACTTTCTTCTCGGGAACAAGAATGATTTCCTCTCCGGTTAGCGGCGTTTCTTCCTGGAAAAAGCCTCTCCAGACGACTATGAGGGTAACGACCAAAACCAGAACAAAGACGAAAATCAGGCCTTTTTGTAGTTTATTTTGCTGGAGAAAAACGATTGCCATGTTAGTAACTGTAAACTTTGATTCTCAGATTAAAGGTGAACGTGTCTCCTTCTTTGGGCGTGGAAAAAGAAATATTTTCCACTTCAATCAGCCTGGCTGATTTTTCTATTGCCGATAAAAATTCCTTGAAAGACGGGTAAGAGCCGGAAAGTTCCAGACTAAACTGAGTCTTTCTCAGGCTGGGGTTGCCTTCAGAATATGAAGCGGTAAAAGGGCTTATGCCTTTCAAAATCAGGCCGGACTGAGAACTGGCTTTCTGAAGGAAATTGAAAAGGGAGGCCAGAGACGGGTCGTTGGGCAAAGCTGAATTGATTTTGGAAAGTTTTTCTTCGTAATTCTTGAATTGTTCCTGAATGTCGGCAAGCTGCGAAAAATACTGTTCCTGGTATTGGAGTTCGCCTGAAACCCTTCCCATTTCCGCCTGGATTTCTCTCAGGTCCTGAAATCTCGGCCAGAGAATGACGGCTCCCATAATCAAAGAAAAGAAAAAGCAGGCGGCAATAATCATCGGTATGGATTTTAAAAGATTGAATCTGTTCATTCCAATTGGGCTCTGTTAAAAGAAAAAGACAGGTCGAAATTTATCCTGCCCGTTTTATCTATGGAAACTTTTTCCAGGCTGACGCTGTTGATCGAACTCTCGCCTTTAAAAATCAATATCTGCTGGCCCAGGGTTTCAAAACTTTGGGTAAGCCCGGAAAAAGAAATTCTTCCCTGTTCGGTATCAAAGCTTATCCTCGAAAACCAAACTTTGGGATGGGTCTTATCCTCCAGAAGATTGAAGAAGTTAGAGTTCTCCAGGTGGTAGGGGGCCAGCGAAGAGAAATCAGTGAGTTTTTTCTCGTAGGTTAAAATCTCTTTTTCCAAAGAAACTCTTTCCGGTGTTCTGCTCTCAAAGAAATCCGTCCTCAATTCCTCGAGTTTGTTCTGGCCGCTTTTAATGGAGTTCCCCAGGACAAAAAAACTGATGATGGAAGAAAACAAAATCAGCAGAGCAAAGTAAAAAACAATGTTCAACCATCTGGGAATCTGAGGAGCTTCTTTTGGAATTAACTCTACCATGTGATTTTTGGATTTAATATTCAAGGCCTCTCAGGGCAGCGCCTACCGCTATCGTATAGGAAGGACCCATTTCCTTGAGAGTGCTTTCCAATATCGGGGGGTAGAAAAGGTTTGAAAAAGGGTTGGCAATCTCCGTTTCTTTTTTAAGATTTTCGGCGAAGTATTCCTTCAGACCGGGCATTAGAGCTATGCCGCCGGCCAGTATTACTTTTTCTACTTCCTTTCCTCCCTGGCGGTAAAAATTATCGAAAATCTTCTGGATTTCCAGCAAGATCATATCAATCAAGGGAAGCAGGACCTGCTTTACTTCGTCTCTCCCTCCGGAAATTCCGTATTTTTGTTTAAATTCTTCGGCTTGGGGATATTCGAGGTTCAGCCCTTTGGAGATTATTTTGGCGAATTCGTTGCCTCCCATGTCGAAGCTGTGGGACATTTTTAAAGCTTTTTTTTCGACGATGTTGCAGGTTGTGCTCTGGGCGCCGATGTCTATTATGGCCAGGGTGCCTTTTTGGTCTTCGTTCACCAAACCCCTCAAAAGGCTGAATACTTCCGCTTCCAGGGCGAATAATTCTAAATTGGCAAGGGTGGCAATCTCCCGGTACTGGTTGATTACCTCATTGGGCACGGCCACCAAAAGAATCTTCAAGTTAGTCTTTCTTTCATCTGCAGTCCTGCCTTCAATCACCTGCCAGTCCAGAGTTACCTCGCCCAAAGGCAGCGGTACGTGCTGCCGCGCTTCGTACCTGACCGCCTGCTGGAGCTCTTCTTTGCTCATCGGCGGCAATTCAAAATTAGTAAAAAAAGTTGAAAAGTCCGGGATAGAAAATATGACCTGCCGGGTTTTGATTTGGGCTTCTTGCATTGCGGCCTGAATCGCCCGGGCAATGTCTTTCGACGAAAGTAGAAGCGTGCTTTTTTCAAAAGTCCTGAACTTTTTATCGTAGAGGACGGAAGCGGGCAAGGAACCGTAGTTTTCCAATTTCCTGCGGTTGCCGAACCTTGAAATTTCTACCATTTTCACGAAAGAAGTGCCGATATCTATGCCCAGAAACTTTTTTGGGATCAATAACTGAAATAAATTCCAAACCATAATCTTTAACGTCTTACTTTCTATCTATTATATACATATATAAAGAACTTGCCAAACCATTTTCTTAGTTAATAATACCTTAGTTTCTTTTATTCAACAATAAACCAAAAAGCCCCTCAATGGGGGCCCTTGCTCCGTGGCGGTGGGGGTGAGATTCGAACTCACGATACCATTGCTGGTATACCGCATTTCAAGTGCGGCCGATTCAACCGCTCTCGCACCCCACCACGAAAAAGCGGAGGGGGTGGGATTTGAACCCACGAGGGGTTTTAAGGCCCCTGCCTCGTTAGCAGTGAGGTGCACTAGACCGGACTATGCGACCCCTCCCCGCATAATAAATATAGCTTATTTTTTGTATCTTTTCAAATATTTTGGATTGTGGGAACTGACTATTTTAAAATATCTTTTTACGTCATCTATACTGTCTAGACGGACATCTTTTCTTTGCGCAAATCGAGGATTGAATCTATTTTCCTTCAAAATAGAAAAAACTGATTGGCGTAGCGGTTCAGAATAATTGGTAAAAGAAAGTTTTTTATATTTGTAATATTTTCCATTTACTTTATAGCGATGTATAAAAAAACATCCATCGGTGTCCATCAAACCGCGAAGACAGGCAATGGAATATTGCTTGTTCCTTTTTATCCAAATAGGAATGTCTACCTGCTGTTCTATTTTATTTCCCTGCTTCAGCCCAATTTTTTCTTTGCAATAACTGACTAGACCACTTCTTGAAATAATGATATTAATCGCCGATTTATTTTTTTGGCAGTAGATACCAATAGGAACATTAAATAATTTTTTAGCCAAAGCGATAACAAATTTGCTATATTCCTTTTCGTCCTTAAGACATAGGGTGACGGTTATCTGGCTGTGCGTAATGCCTCCATCGCCCAACAGAATACCAGTAAATTCCGCAAGTTCTTTCGAAAATTTTGGCTTTAGGAAATATTTTGGTTTAGAAATAACACATTTATATTTTCCTTCTTTTCCCCACCATTCGTACCATTTTTTTCTCCGATATTCTGGGTTGCCTCCAATTCTGCCATATTTTCTGAATACGGCCCTACCGCCTTTTGAAGCACCTTTTTGTACGTACCAATAACGATCCTTTAATTTAATATCACGGGGAAGAGAAAAATGGCTTTTATCGCATAAAATTTTTAATGCATTGTAATCCATCAAAAACCTTTCGCGTCGCCAATCCCTTATTGTTCTTTCAGAAAGATTACAAAATCCAGCTGCTTTCTTGATTGAAATCTTTGAGAGAATTTTATTAATAAAATTTCTTTGTTTTCCCTTTAAGAAAACAACCCTTTTAGAATTAATCTTTTCTGCCATATCTCCATACTATCAGAAATAATGAGGCTTGTCTATGGAAATTTCAATAATTTTATGCTATTTTGAGCTTGTTGAGGATCATCCTCAACAGAATGTCCCTGTAGCTTAATGGATAAAGCGTCTCCCTGCGAAGGAGAAGAGTGGCTGTTCGAATCAGCCCAGGGACACATGAATCTTAATACTCCCATTGCTGAGATTCCCAGGGTGGGACCCCAATCTCAGAAAAAACTAAAAAGATTGGGAATCAAAACCGTGGGAGATCTTCTCTTTCATTTTCCTCACCGGTATGAGGATTTTTCCAATTTGATTCCCATATCTTCCGCTGTAAATGAGGTGGGAAGAGTGATCTGTTTGCAGGGAAAAATCACAGACATTAAAAATATAAGGATTTTCAAGAGAAGGATGACCATTACGGAAGCCCAAGTGGAAGACCCAACCGGAAAAATCAGGGCAACCTGGTTCAACCAGCCTTATCTTATTACCACCTTTAAGCCGGGTGATTTTGTTTTTTTGGCGGGGAAAATGGCCGTAAAAAACGGCAAAAAATATCTATCCTCTCCTTCTTATGAAAAGATACCGGCCCAGTTTGCGGAGGCAGAAGTAAAATACGATTCAACCCACATAGGAAGATTGATTCCGGTCTATCCTGAAACCGAAGGAATGTCTTCCAGATGGCTGAGATTTATCATTAAGCCCATTTTGACAAAGTTGAAAAATGAAATTCCCGAATCCCTGCCCGAAGAGATAAGAAAAAAGAATAATCTTGTGGAAATGCAAAAGGCAATCTGGCAAATTCATTTCCCCGATTCCCCGGATCAGGCGGAATCCGCGAAAAAAAGATTTGTTTTTGAGGAGCTTTTTAATCTGTCGCTGATAATTCTTAGAGAAAAAATGAATCTGGCCAAAGAAAAGACCATGAGTGTTCCCATAAACCTTGAGGTTGTTAAAAAATTTGTAGGCCTACTTCCTTTTAAATTAACCTTGGACCAAAAAAAATCCGGCTGGCAGATTCTAAAAGACATGGAAAAACCGAGACCCATGAACCGGCTTTTGGACGGCGACGTGGGTTCGGGGAAAACGGTGGTAGCGGCCATGGCTGCCCTTAATACGGTAAAGGCCGGATTTCAGGTTGCCCTGATGGCTCCGACCGAAATCCTGGCAAGGCAGCATCACAATACTTTGATCCTGACCCTGAAAAAATTCAAGTTGAAAATCGGACTGATTACCAGCAAAGAGAATTACGTTGACGGAAAAAAAGTAAAAAGAAACGAACTTTTGAAAAAAATAAAGTCCGGGCAAATCGATATTCTGGTCGGCACCCATGCTCTGATCCAGGAAACCGTAGAATTCAAAAAACTGGGCCTGGTGATAATCGACGAACAGCACAGATTCGGCATAGAACAAAGAATGAGGCTGACTAGAAAGCAGGGCTTCGTCCCCCACCTTCTCTCCATGTCGGCCACCCCCATTCCAAGAACCCTAACTCTGACCATTTACGGAGACCTTGATTTGTCTTTGATCAAGGAACTGCCCAAGGGAAGAAAAAAAATAATCACCGAAATCGTTCCTACGGAAAAAAGAAAGGACGCCTATGAATTCATCCGCAAGGAAGTGAAATCCGGAAGACAGGTATTCGTCATCTGCCCCAGAATAGAGCCTTCAAAAAACCAGGGCTCCAATCCAGATGAGCTGAGCGAGATGGCTTTGTCCTGGCAGGACGTAAAGGCGGTGAAGGAGGAATACGAAAAACTGAAGAAAATAGTTTTTTCCGATCTCAAGGTCTCAATGCTCCATGGAAAAATGAAGACCGAAGAAAAAGAGAAAGTGTTGAATAATTTTAAGGAAGGCAAATGCGATATCTTGGTTTCAACTTCCGTGATAGAGGTAGGGATTGATTTTCCCAACGCAACAATAATGGTGATTGAAGGAGCGGATAAGTTCGGCCTGGCTCAGCTGCACCAATTCAGGGGAAGAGTGGGAAGGGGAGAACACCAGTCATACTGCTTTTTGTTTACCGATTTCATCCGTAACCCCAGATTAAGAGCGATCGTCAAATCCCAAGACGGTTTTGAACTGGCGGAAAAAGATTTGAAACTCAGGGGGCCGGGAGATCTTACCGGCCAGCGGCAATGGGGCTTTCCGGATTTCGTCATGGCCTCCATGGCGGACGCAGATCTCCTGGAAAGGACCAGGAATGCGGCAAAAGAAACATTAAAATACGACCCGCAATTAAAAAAATTCCCGCTCTTGCGGGAAAAGCTGGACTCCTTTCAAAAAAGGATTCACCTGGAATAGCTATTTTCTGACTTTTTCCGTCACCCAAAAACCGAGGTACTTGCCCAAAATCAAGCGCGTCTGGGCGTCGAGAGAAGGGAAAGAACCAAAAAGAATCAAGGTCACGGGCAGCAAAAGCCACTGCAGAAGCATGGAAAGGTTTTTCCATCTGCCGTATTCTTTGGGCTTGGGCGGCAGAAGCAGAAGGGAAGTAATGGCTGAAACTATCATGCCTATCATGGCAACGGTCATAATATAACTGGTAAGACGGGGCAGATTGTAAGAAAGCACGCTGACCTGGAAATCCTGGCCTCCGAGCATCAAGGGCAGCCATCCCAGAAAGAAAATCAGCAGGGCGGAAACCGACCAGGACCAAAATCCGTCCAGAATTACAAGAGTATGGCGCACTTTCTCCCTCAGGGAGATTTTTTTGTTTTTTAAGAATCCGTAAATGATATAAGGGATTTCAATGCACCCCCAGGCCCACCTTCTCTGTTGTTTGTACTGATTGACCGCCGTTTTGAAAAGAGAACCGGCCATGACGGCGTCCATGGAAACCGGGTAATGGAGAGGAATCACCCGGTAATCGCCGTCATAAAAAAAATATGCTCTCCAGAATATTCTCGAATCATCGGAAACAATGTTGGCAGGATACCCTACCTCCTCCATGGCCTTGTAGGGCATGGAATGAGCCGAATAGGTTACCAGTTGTTCCGGCCTCTCCTGCTGCATCATCTGCCAAAAGGTTCCGGAACTTGCGATCACCCTGGAAAAAGCCGGGGCCTCCCAGATATTGTTGTTGTAAACCGGTATGGGCTGATAACTCGATTTCAAAGGATTCTTTGCATTTAAAAAATTCCAGGCAAGATTGGCGAAATACTGCGGATAGGGCCTAGTATCGATGTCGAAAGCCGAGACAATGATCTTTTCCGCCGGTATTTTAAAAGGCGTAATGATTTTTTCCTTGGCTTCTTTTATCGCCCAGGCCTCATTCGATCCCTTGCCCGCAACCTCGCCGGTAATGTCCTTGGGGTGGCAAGTGACCAAAAAATAGAAAAATGTTTTTCCGAATTCTTTTGCGATTTTACCAGCCACCGCCCTCGCCGCCTCTCCCGCTCTTTCTTCCGTGGCCAAAACTACTATCATTTTGTCTTTCGGATATTTGGCTTCCGCCAGGGATAACACGCTCGGTCTTACTATTTCCACTCCTTCTTTGTACATAGGGAATATAACCAAATGATAAATCTCTTCCCAGTTTTTTGTTTTGAAGTTCCTCAATTTCATAAGCCAGTCAGTTTCAAGGTTTCTTTTCATCTGTCTGTAGCTGCTTAATTGATGAAAGGAAAGATAGGAAATCCTGAAAAGCCAGAAAAAATCAAAAACAATAATAAAAATAGCCACCACTACCGGGGCTAACCAAGATAAGAGAAGGGCAAGGGCGATCGTTATCCAGGAAATGAATCCTGGGAGCATTTCAAGGCAACGATACAAAATTCTTTCTTTCGGATTTTTCAGGTCCTGATTGCGGGAGAGATTCAAATAATCCTTTTTCATGCGGCCCCAACCAGATTTGAACTGGTGTTTCTTGGATGAAAACCAAGTGTCCTAGGCCAGGCTAGACGATGGGGCCATTGAGGTTAGCTAGGCTAAACTCTAATATAATATCGCGAAAATTGAAAAAAATCAAGAAAAAAGATAAAATGATTTTATGATTATTCTCGCAATTGAAACATCTTGCGACGACACCGGCATTGCAATTTTGGAAATCAGAAATTCAAAATTAGAAATCCTATCCGACATCGTCTCTTCCCAAGTCAAACTTCATAAAAAATACGGGGGAGTTTATCCTTTTTTGGCGAAAAGAGAACATCAGAAAAATCTGCCGATGGTCTTAAAAAAAGCTGTGGACCGGGCAAAAAATCCTAAGATTGATTTTTTGGCCGTGACAGTAGGCCCGGGTCTGGAACCCTGTCTGTGGACGGGAATTAATTTTGCACTTGCTTTGGCAAAAAAGATTAACCTGCCTCTCGTTCCCGTAAATCACGTGGAGGCGCACATACTCGCCAATTTCATTAACGAGAGACCTAAGTCTTTCCCGGCTGTTTGCCTGGTGGTTTCGGGAGGGCATACCCAGTTGATATTAATGAAGAATGTGGGCAAATACAAAATTCTGGGCGAAACCAGGGATGATGCCGCCGGAGAGTGTTTCGATAAAACCGCCAGAATCCTAGGACTGGTCTATCCGGGAGGACCGGAAATAGCCAAAGAAGCCGCAAAACACGACAGGCAAAAAGACAAATATCATATAGAATTGCCCCGACCCATGATTTATCAAAAAAATTATGATTTCAGCTTTTCCGGGCTGAAGACGGCTGTCTTATACGACTTCAAAAGCCGGGGCGCGAAAACAAGGAAGTCAAAGGAATATATAAGGGAAATGTGTTCTGAGATCCAGCAGACTGCGATAGACGTCTTAATCCGCAAAACTTTGAAAGCTGCGAAAGATTTCAGAGTCAAAGCCGTAATTCTGGGCGGAGGAGTAGCGGCTAATAAAGAATTGAGGGAACAATTGAAAAGAAAAATTGGAAAAGAAATGCCGCATACCATATATTACATGCCTGATCGGAAGTACTGCACCGACAACGGCTTAATGACGGCTGTCGCGGCCTATTATCACGGAACAGAAAAAACCAAAAATTGGAAAAAAATCGAGGCAAGTGCTAATCTAAAAATAGGCGAATATTTATAACATGCAACTGGAAAAAGCCTACGATCACAAAAAGGTAGAAGATAAAATCTATCAACTCTGGCAAAAGAGCAATTTTTTTAATCCGGACAAACTGCCGGGAACCAGGAAAAAAAGCTATACCATCGTAATCCCCCCTCCCAACATCACCGGAGAACTGCATATGGGCCACGCGCTCAACGCCACCATCCAGGATATTTTAATCCGAAAGAAAAGAATGCAGGGTTTCAAAACCCTCTGGCTGCCCGGCACCGATCATGCCGGAATCGCCACCCAGAACGTGGTTGAAAGAAAATTAAAAAAAGAAGGAAAAACGAGATTTGACCTGGGAAGAGAAAAATTCATTGAGAGCATCTGGGAATGGAAGCAGAAATACGGAAACATAATCCTCAACCAATTCAAAAAACTGGGAGTGTCGTGCGACTGGTCTAGAACCAGATTCACCATGGACCAGGAATACGCAAAATCAGTGGAAGCCGCCTTCCTGCATTATTACAAAAAGGGTTGGATTTACCGAGGAGATAGAGTGGTTAATTGGTGCACGAGATGCCGGACTTCCCTCTCCGACCTGGAACTCGAATATCAAGAACAGAAAGGAAGTTTATGGTATATCCGCTATCCTCTGAAAGATTCTGAAGATTATATAACCGTGGCGACAACCAGACCGGAAACTATGCTGGGAGACACTGCCGTGGCCGTAAATCCAAAGGACAAAAGGTATAAAACTTTTACGGGCAAGACGGTCATCCTCCCTATTCAAAACAAGGAAATCCCCATTATCGAGGACAGAGCGGTGGATCCGGAATTCGGTACTGGGGCGGTAAAAGTAACTCCGGCCCATGACCTTACCGACTGGGAGATAAAAGAGCGCCACAAGCTAGAGGTCGTGAAAGTGATAGATGAGAACGGGAAGATGACAAAGGACTCTAAAATCTGCCAGGGCTTAACCGTGCTTGAGTGCAGAGAAAAGGTGATTGCCGAACTGCAGAAAAATAATTTTCTGGTGAAGACTGAGCCGTACGACTATTCCCTCCCTTACTGCTACCGCTGCCATTCCTTGATAGAACCCCTTACCTCAAAGCAATGGTATTTGAAGATGGATGAACTCGCCAAAGCGGCGGTTTCGGCGGTCAAACAAGGCAAAGTAAAATTCATCCCCAAAAACTTCGAAAAAATCTATTTTGACTGGCTTAAAAACATAAAGGACTGGTGCATATCCCGCCAACTATGGTGGGGCCACAAAATTCCCCTTGAAGGAGAGACCGACGTCTTGGACACGTGGTTTTCTTCCGCTTTGTGGCCTTTTGCCACGCTGGGCTGGCCGAAGAAAACAAAAGATTTGAAAACTTTTTATCCGACTCAGGTCTTATCCACAGCC
>Ga0265595_1001931_pt1 | contig 14990 bp, 17 predicted proteins | sample saktaG_15_FD_190148 | JGI IMG/M metagenome (GOLD analysis project Ga0265595, IMG submission 190148) | Saline water microbial communities from Sakinaw Lake, British Columbia, Canada - sak_2013_06_06_50m | ecosystem: Environmental > Aquatic > Non-marine Saline and Alkaline > Saline ... | reverse complement strand
CAATAACAGCGGGACTACCAATCCCTTTGGACACTGAAACAGCTCTTTCCAATCCTTTTTCAAAGACCAAAGATACCAAAGCTTCTATCTGTTTTTCGGGAGAAAACCTTGCTATCTCCTTAGCATCGTCTCTATCGGACAAAGGAATATCAGAAGGCGAAAGAGAATGTAATTCCCGCAGCTTCCCCTTAACGTCTTCTTCAATAATTTTCTTCCTGAGTTCTGGCGTCTCATTGCCAAGTTCAGCTTCTCTCTCTAAGACCCTTTCTCTTAGCCCTTCAATCTCAGGCAACTTTTCTCTGGAAACTTCAGGATTAAAATTGTATTCTTTTTCTGTCATTTTTTTATCTTATCACGTCAACAATGTAAAACAAAGCTTCAGATTTGCTTTTTTTGTCCTTTTGTATTATATTAAACCATTATGCCAATTATTAAATCAGCCAAAAAAGCTCTTCGCAAAAGCCAGAAAAGAAGAGCAATCAATGCCGCGAAAACTAGAAAACTAAAAAGCCTCTTAAAAGAGGTGAGAGCTTTGGTAGCAGAAAAGAAAATTGAAGAAGCAAAAAAGCTTCTGCCGCAAATCTACAAAACCTTAGATAAGGCAGCTAAAACAAAGCTGATTAAAAAGAATACTGCTTCCAGAAAAAAATCAAGAATCTCAAAATTAATCGCTAAATCCCGCTAAGAAACAGATCAAGAGCCGTTTCTGAACCGATTTTGCCTGTCTTTATCGCCAAGTCTGCCTCAAATAACTGCTGGTAGATTTTTTTTAATTCAGCAAAAGAAAACCTAGCTGCCTGCTGGTAGCTTTTTCTAACCACAAAAGGATGTAATTTCGTTGCCTTTGAAATAGCGTAATATGGCATCTGTTTTTCAATAAGCTCTTTTACCATCAAAAGATTTCTAAACTGGAAATTAATCATTGAAAGAAGATAAACAGGATTGTCACCCTTCTCCAAATGTTCGTGGATTAACAATAAAGCCTGTTTTTTATTTTTGGCAGCAATAGCGTCAATCGTTTTGAAAATATCGCTTTCAATTTTCGGCTTTACCAATAATTCCACGTCTTCAACATTAATTCTTTTGCCTTTTTTAAAAGCAGCTAATTTCTTCACTTCATTAGATATCTGCCAAAGATCATTGCCGGCAAAATCAATGATTTTATCCAAGGCCTCCGGACTGATTTCCGCTTTTAACTTGGCAAACTCTTGCTTTATCCAGGCCCTTAATTTTGCTCCCTCCAAAAATTGGAATTCCTGTACTTTAGCTTGTTTTTTCAGGGTTTTTAACAGCTTATCCCTTTCCAAAATCTTATTCTCCTCATAAAGCAAAATAATGTCTTTTGTATCAAGGAAAAAACTAAGACTTTCCAATAATTCTTCTTTGAAATCTTTATTAGAAAAAGAATTTGACAGAACTATCATCTTTTTTTCGTCAAACATTGAAGTTTGCTGTAATGCGTCTTTAAATTCTTCAAATTTCAAGTTCACAGCGTCAAAATATATCAAACTCAATCCGCTTTTGTGGATTTTTTTATAACTGTTAATAATCTCCTGCAATTTCTGGCGGCTGCTGTATGTATCTGGGCCGTAAAGCAAAATAATCATATTATTTCTGGCACTTAAGACAAAAATGGGCTGACCGGCCATTAATCTTCATTTTAGTGATTTGCCCTCCGCAAGAAGAACACTTTTTCTTATGGTAAGCTTTGTGGTATTTAACATAGTTTCCCTTTTTGCCGCAAGCATCAACATAATCTTCAACCGACGATCCTTTAGCTTTAATGGCTTTTTTCAAAATTTTCTTAATATTTTGGAATATCTTCTTAGTCTCTGCTTTATTCAACATTTTCGCCAAGCGCGTCGGCCTAACCTTAGAAGCAAAAAGAATTTCATCTGAATAAATATTGCCAATGCCAGCGATAATCTTCTGGTCCATTAACAATGGCTTTATCTTAGCATTCGGTCTTTTATTTAAAAGCGATTCAAAGGTTTTTAAATCCATTGTTAAGGGTTCTGGACCAAACTCTTTCTCCATTATCTTACTTTCTTTCACGTTTTTAAACCAGCCGAATTTCCTCAAGTCGTTAAAAACCAAACGGGAACCGTCCTGAAAATTAAAAACCTTGCGGGTATGGCGCGAAGGTTCTCCGTTAAAAATCAATTGACCGGTCAGTTTCAAGTGAAAGATCAGACTGCTTCCGTCTTTGAAATCAATTATTAAAAGCTTGGCCCTTCTCCGTACTTTAGTAATTTCCTTCCCTGATAATCTTTTACCGACAATCTTACCAGACAACTGAAGTCTGATGGTTTCTACTTCGGGGAGTTCGGGCATACTCTCCTATTTTAAAACATTCTTTATCTTTTCGATAATCTCGCCAGGAGTGAAATGCGCCTTGATCAAGAAATCATTCGCTCCCAGCTTTAATCCTTTTTCTATGTCTTCTTTCTGGCCGAGGTTGGAAAGAATAATTACTGGAATCGAAGCTAGGCTCGGGTCTGCTTTCATCTGGGTCAAAACCTCAAAACCGTCAATACCGGGCAAAATAAGATCCAATAAAATCAAATCTGGATTTTCTTCCTTGATTTTTTTGATTCCATCCTCCCCATCTACCGCCTGAGCGATATCAAATCCTTCTTTGAGCAGTTTTTGGTTGATCAAATCCCTGAGGAATTTATCGTCTTCAATGATTAAAATTTTCTTTGCCATAAATTAACCTATTTGTTTTTTTATTTTATCAACTACTTCTTGCGGGTCAAAATCAGTCTTAATCAGCCAGTCTTTTGCCCCTAATTTCTGGGCTCTGTCGATTTCCACAGGCTGTCCGGAATTGGAAATGATAATTACCGGAACATTCTTCAAGTTCTCGTCTTTTTGCATTTCTTCCAGCACTTCAAACCCTCCCTTTATCGGCATAATGATATCCAGCAAAATAAGGTCAGGAGTTTTCTCTTTTATTAATTTTAACCCTTCTTCGCCGTTTCTGGCAATTAAAAGTTCATACCCTTCTTTGGTTAATTTTTTCTCCAGAAGATTAAGGATAAGCTCCTCATCTTCCATGATTGCGATTTTTTGTGCCATATAATGTATTATACTACTTTATTTAATATACTTAAACCTTTAATTCTCTTTTATTGGCAAAGTGAAGTGAAAGATACTGCCTTTATTCGGTTCTGATTCAAACCAGATTTTGCCGCCATGGGCTTCAATAATGTTTTTAGTGATGAAAAGTCCGAGTCCGGAACCCTCAGTATCCAGCCTTATGACGTTGGGCGCCCGGAAAAACTTGGTGAAAATCCTTTCCGTTTGGTCTTTCGGAACGCCTACGCCCGAATCCTTTACTGAAAGCTGTACTTCTTTTTTATCGCTTTTAAGGGTAATACTTACCTCGCCGCCAGAAGGCGTATACCTAATAGAATTGTTGAGAAGATTCTCAATGGCTACCCCTATCTTTTCTTCATCCACCAAAACTTTAGGCATCTTACCAGCCGGTTTCTTAAAGCTGAATTTAATCTTTTTCTTTGCTATTTCTTCCTTATATGATTTTACCACAAATTGGACCATTTCCCTAATATCAGCTAAAACAGGCTTATAAACATATCTTCCTTCTTCAATTCTGGTTACATCCAAGAGATCATTAATCAAGTTGATCATTCTCTCGTTGCTTATATATGATTTTTCAATGAACTCCCTTTGTTCTTTGGTGATTTGGCCGAGGTCGCCGTCCAACAGCATTCTTAATGTCCATTTTATGGCAGATAAAGGAGTTCTCAGCTGATGGGCAGCCAAAGAAACGAATTCCGTTTTCATCCTCTCTATTGTTTTTTCACGAGTGATATTGTGCAGAATAACCAAAGTCTCAATTCTCTTCTTTTCACTCATCATTAAAACAGAAGACACCTCTAAATTCAGATGCTCTTTAATTATCAGTTCCTCCCTGAAAACTTCTTTTATCTCTTTGCCTAAAATTTCAACTAAGGGAGGAAATTCCGGAAAAGAACTTAGCTCTGCCACTGAACAGCCGATAACATCATTTTTTTTAACGTTAAAAAACTTTTCTGCCTGTGGATTGATCAGAGAGAGTTTTCCTTTTCCGTCAAAAACCAGCAGTCCGTCAGTAAAATTGTTGACGATTGACAGGGTTTTGTTTCTTTCCATCTCAACCTCCTTCCTGGCTGTTTCAGTATCTTCAAGGATATTCAAAAGAGACTTTTGGGTATTAATCAGCTCGTTTTCCTTTTTTTTAATATCGGTCAAATTAAAAAGGCTGAAAAAATATCCGACAACGTCTCCCTCCTCTCCCTTCCTCAGTATAGTAGAAGCACTGACCGGAATCTTTATCCCTGATTTTGTCGTAAGAGAAATCGCCTTTGCTTTAATGAATTCTTTGTCCAAAGTTTCTTTTATCAAAGACTCAATTTCTTCTGCATTAAATATGTCTTCTACTGACTTGCCAATGCTTTCTTCTATTCCATAACCGGTAATTTTCTCAAAAGCAGGATTAACTTCCAAAATAATCTTGGCCGGACTCAAAAGAAAAACCGGCAAAGGCAAAAAATTAAAAAGATCTCTTATATAATTTTCTAAAGAGTCTAAATCCTCAAGCAGTGTAGCAATTTTCTCTGCTTCTTTGTTTTCTACTGCCATTTTATTAAAAATTTATGTTCTTTTCCTCCGTTAAAAACGCATTCTATTTCTTGGCAAACTATCTTTTTGGAGGCTATGACCATATTCAGGACTCCGGGCACCACTCCTTCAAAACAACGGCAATAAACCGGGTGGAGTCTAAAGTCTTTTATAACTATAATTGCATATTTTTTCTCCAAATCGTACTCTTTGACAAACGCTTGACCGACGGTAAAATATTGCGACCAGGTTTTTGAAGTTTCTTGGGCGACTTTTTCGATTGAGGAAAAATACTTCATTAGGAGCTTGATAACCCAGGAAAAATTCATTGCGTATTTGCACAGTTCTTTTATTTCGTCATCAGACCAAGCAAATGTTTTTTGAATTGCCAATAAAGAAAGAGCTCTTAATCCTATCGGATAAAAGTCGAACTGGCTTATCTTTTTATAAATGATCGGATAGCCCAGTACTTCTAATTCTTTTTCAACCATTGCCAGCCCCTCTTTCCCTTTTTCTTTCAAAATAAATTCTGCATCGTTTTTGAAATGGATTCCCCTTGCTTCCCCTTTGACCTCCATAATCTTTTTGGCAATCTCTTTGGTGAGCTTTACTGCCATTTTATTAAGAATTCGTGGTACTGAGCCCCGCGGAAGGGACAATTTGTTTCTTGAAAATCTATGCTCGGTGTTTTAATAAGCATTTTCAAGATTCCGCAGAAATAACCGCCAAGATAGGTACAGAAAATGGGATCCAAAGCCAAGTCCTCTATTTTGACAATGGCGTATTTCTTTTCTTCATTCAGCTCAACTGGCAATAATTTGCTGATTGTATAGTGCTTGTCCCAGATCTTTGGCGCTTCTTTAAAAAATACCCTTTGGACGGAAAAAAAGTATTTGACGAAAAGTTTGATCATTAAAGAAACCTTAGTGGCAAAAACGCCCATGCTTTTTACGTTTTCATCGTTAAAATTAAAAGCTTCTTTTATCGCCAATAAAGAAATAACTCTTAATCCAATAGGATAATAATCCATCACTTTTACTTCTTTGTATTGGATTGGAAAACCTATGGCCTTTAAATAATCCTCAACTTGTTTGAGGCCTTTTTCTCCTTTTTCTTTGAGAATGAATTCCATGTCAGTTTTTAGAGCAACGCCTCTTACCTCTCCTTTAGTCTGAGATAACTTTTTAGCTGCTTCTTTTATTGATACTTGAGACATAATTTAATGATTAATTATGAAGTAAATAAACTAAGACCTTTTATTTTAATTTTTCTCTCAAATCTTTAATTTCTTTTTTAAGCTCTACCATTTTCAACTCTCGACCGACGGCCAGCTTTTGGAATCTCTCCATATCTTCCAGCTTCTCCTGGATTTCTTTAGTCCTTTCCTTTATAACTTCTTCTTGCTTTCTGGTCAGCTCTTCCAATTCTCTGGTTCTGGCTTTGACTTTTACTTCCAAAATATCTTTTGCCTCTTCAACCTCTTCCCTGGCTTTTATCAGTTTTTCCTGTTTTTTACGAAGGTTCTCTGACAAAGTCCCATAGTTTTCAGCGACAAAAAGGAAAGCGATTGTCAATGTCAAAGACTGAATCAAGATAAAAACAGGATCTTGGTAAGCTCCCTGGGAAACGCTAAACACTTCTACGTGGGGAACAATTCCAAAATATTCCAGGGTGGCTAATTCAAAATAGAAAAGCAAGCAAGCAAGGCAAAGTATAAAAACTTTCTTTTTTGACAAAACACTGCTGGCCCAGGCTAAAATACATAAATAGAAAATTGCTCCTATCCATTCTACTCCTCCAAGGTAATGGATAACGACTGTTAAAAATAAAACATCGAAAATGTTATTTTTGAAATGGAAATTGCACAAATCTTCATGGTTTTTTTTGCGTTTTATGGAATAACTATGAAAAATATAAAACAGTATCCAAACAAAAAACAGGAGAAAAAGAAAATTAGACATGGGAATGCTAAAAATAAATCTAGCAGTCAAGGCTACAAGCATACAGGCAACCAAAACCACCAAGGTCAAACGAATGTCGTTTTTAACGCCCTTTAAGGATTCTTCAAACAGATCGTCTTTGGAGTTTTTGTTATTTGGCATTATTTTTAACCGTTTTTATTATTCTACCACAATTTAAGGTTTTCTTTTACTCTTTCTTTTACGTTATCTAAATCAGACAACCTCCCGACCAGAGTATAAAATTCAAGCTCTTTTAAAATATCAATAGCTTTTGTTTTGTCATAACCCCTCCAAGAGCATTTTTCCAAGCTGAAATCTATGGGAACGTTTTTGTCAATTTGCGCCAAGTCTTTAGAAAGAAAAGCCTGCTCTTTGTATTTAACAAGCGTTTCCCTTAATTTTGGCTTAAGATTTTTGGCCTTTTCAGAATTCTCTTCAATCTCTTTATACAAATTCTCTAAAGTGCCGAATTCCAAAAGCAGCTTAATGGCTGTTTTTTCTCCAACGCCGGTAACTCCCGGAATATTGTCTGAAGCATCTCCCCTTAAAGCTTTGAAATCCAGTACCTGCTTTGGCAAAAGGCCCTGGAACTTTTCTTTAACAAGAGTTTCATCATACAGAATAATATCTTTCACCCCCTTTCTCAAAGCAAAGAGTTTTGTTTGCTTATTGACCAGCTGCAAAGCGTCCAGGTCTCCGCTGACAACTATATTTTCAATCGGCGGAATTATCTGTCTGCGCAAAGACGATTCAGCAATAGTGCCGATAATATCGTCTGCTTCAAACCCCTCTTTCTCAAAGATAGGCACGTTAAACGATTTTAAAACTTCTTTTATTATTGGAATCTGCTGGTATAGTTCATCTGGCGCTTTCGGCCTTTTGGCTTTGTAGTGCTTGTATCTTTTATGTCTGAATGTCGGTGCTGCCAAATCAAAACAAGCTGCTAAATAATCAGGATGAAAATCCTTTATCGCCTTAAAAAAAACTAAAAGAAACCCGTAAACAGCGTTGGTTATCTCTCCTTTTTTCGTAGTTAAAACAGGCAAAGCATGGAAAGCCCTGTGGATTATGGAATTGGCGTCAATAATTAGAATTCTTTTTGTTTTATTTTCCATTTTTTGATTTTATCACAATTTTCCTAATTCCCTTGTTTATAAATTCAAACTCCAATAAAATAGCATTCCTCGGCATTATCTTTTTAATTCTGTCTGCCCATTCAATGGCAATAATATTACAAGAATCAGAAATAATATCTTCAAACCCCAAATTAATCAGTTCTCCAGCTTTTTTAATTCTGTAGCAGTCAATATGGATAAAAGATCTTTTGGGAACTGAAAATCTTTTCATTAAAACAAAAGTTGGGCTAAGAACCCTTTCTTTCACCCCGAGGCCTTTGGCAAAACCCTGTAAAAAAGTAGTTTTCCCTCCGCCTAAATCTCCCATCAATCCTAAAACAACTGCTTTCTTTGGGGTTTTTAATTTTAAAATTCTTTTGGCTAGTTTTTCCCCCAGCTTTTTTGTTTGAGTTGGGCTCTTGGTTAAATAAATTTCCATTGACTTTTAGGCGATTTTAAGCTAATTTTAATTAATCAACCTTATTTTAAACCTTATGGGAGAAAACTTCAAAGACAATACCAAAGGATTGAGAATTTCTTCTGAAAAAAATAGTGAATTCAAAAAGAATATTAAAAATATTTCTGATTTAAAAACGGAAATTGAAAAAGCGACAATCGAGAACATTTCCGAACTTATAGAAACAATTATGGTCGGTGCCATCAATTTGGGCGCCTCTGACATCCACGTTGAACCGGAAAAGGACAAGGCTAAAATCAGAACAAGGGTTGACGGTCTTCTGCAGGACGTAGCCGCAATTGAATACGAGCTGTATGAAAGCCTGCTTTCAAGAACAAAACTCCTATCTGAAATTAAGATGAATATTAACGATCGGCCACAAGACGGCCGATTTAGTGTTTTATTGGAGACTCTGCCCATTGAAATAAGAACATCCACTTTGCCGGCCGAACACGGAGAATCAATTGTTTTGAGAATTTTAAATCCAAAATCCCTGGTTGATTTAGAAGCCCTGGGATTAAGAAGCGACTTATTAAATCTTTTTAAAAAAGAAATCGAAAAGCCGAACGGCATGATTATCGTAACCGGCCCCACTGGTTCCGGTAAAACGACCACTCTTTACGCTTTTTTGAAAAAAATCAATAAGCCGGAAATAAAGATAATCACCATTGAGGACCCGATTGAATACCATGTCGAGGGCATTTCCCAGACTCAAGTAAATCCGTCAAAAGGATATGATTTTGCCTCAGGCCTCCAATCCATTGTCAGACAAGACCCTGACATCATCCTGGTCGGTGAAATCAGAGACCCGAAAACCTGCCAAATAGCCCTGCAAGCTGCTTTGACCGGCCATTTAGTTTTCTCAACCCTGCACACAAACGATGCAGCCGGCACTATTGCCAGACTTACCAGCTTGGAAGGATCTTTAGCCAATATCGGACCAGCTGTTAATATGGCCGTTGCCCAGAGATTAGTCAGAAAAGTCTGCAAAAAATGCAACAAATTAATAACTCCCTCTCCGCATATTTTGGAAAAATTCAAAAAAGAACTGAAAAGCCTGCCGAAAACCGTAAAAATTCCCCCAATCAATAAAGAGCTAAAAATCCCCCAGGCCAAAGGATGCAAAAAATGCAATTCCACCGGCTACAAAGGAAGGCTTGGCATATTTGAAGCAATCTTGATTGACGACGAAATGGAAGGCTTTATTTTAAAAAACCCGTCAATAGCCGCCTTTAAAGAAGAGGCCATAAAAAGAGGAATGATTCCCATGCGCCAGGACGGCCTAATCAAGGTCTTGGAAGGTCTGACGACAATTGAAGAGGTGGAAAGAGTATCAATTGAATAATAAGATAAAAAAATAGCCCCAGGGCTGGGGGGACTAGAGTACTAGGGACTAAAGTTTGAAACCTTTTTGAGGATTCTCCCAGTGAAACCAGGAGGTCCGTCAGAAGGAAAGATTCCGTCCCCCAGCCCAAGAGCTATTTTCCAATAAATATATTGTAACAGATTATGTTATTTTTGTCAAGAGCTGAGGCAAAACCCGGACTATTCTTTTTAGTCTTTTTGTTTACTTTGACGGCATTTTGCGTACAAGCCACCGAAACCGCAGAAAAGATAGATATCAATACTGCTTCTCTAGAAGAGCTGCAAAAGATAACCGGTGTTGGGCCGATGATAGGCCAAAGGATAATAGAGGCAAGGCCCTTTGTTTCTGTCCAAAATTTAATAAAAGTGAAAGGAATTGGCGAAATAACTTTGCAAAAAATAATAGATCAAGGGCTAGCCTGGGTATCGGGAGAAATAAAAACTGAGGCGATCACTCAAGAGTATGAGCCAGTTGTTGATAACGCAAAGCAGCAGCTTCAAGAAAGCTATGCTTCCGGCATTATTATTAATGAGATCCTTCCCTCTCCCGAAGGCCAAGACGAAAAAGAAGAATGGATTGAAATATTCAATCAGAATGACTTTTCAACAGATCTTTCTTTTTGGCAAATAACCGATGCTATTGGCCAAACAAAAACTTACACTTTTCCTGTTAATACGACGATCAAAGCCAAAGGATTTTTAGTGTTTAGCCGGCCAACCACTAAAATTACTTTGAATAACAGCCAAGATGGGTTATCATTGATTCAGCCGAACGAAAACATAATAGACAGTGTAAATTACGAAAAAGCGCTGCAGGGCCAATCGTACAGCAGAATGGAAAATAGCTGGGCTTGGAGCACTGTTTTAACTCCGGGTGGAGATAATATGGTTTCATTGCCGACCAGCCAAGATAAAAGCGAACAGGAAGCAGAAGAACAAATTGAAACCCGACAGATGGCCGCTATCAGCCAACAAATGCCAAAAACTCCCTTCTCTGTTTTCTTAACTGCTTTGGGATTTGCCGTTCTTTCCGGAGCAATAATCGTCCTTACCAAGAAGAAATTAATTTAAAAATATGTCAGGCCATTCCCACGCTAAAACCATCAAACACCAAAAAGAAATAACTGATAAAAAAAGAGGCCAGATGTTTTCAAAAATGGCCAGGCTGATTTCTGTTGCTGTCAAAGAAGGAGGGGCTAAGGTTGAAACCAATTCAAAGCTCAGATTAGCTTTTGAAATGGCAAAAAAACTGAATATGCCCAAAGAAAACGTTGAAAGAGCTATCAAGCGAGGGACAAACGAGCCAGCCGGAGAAACTCTGGAAGAAGTTTCATTTGAAGCTTATGGCCCCGGCAACATTGCCATAATTATTACTGGCATTACTGATAATAGAAACAGAACGCTAGGCGAAGTAAAACAGATTTTGAACCAGTACAACGGAAAACTGGTCGGCGAAGGCGCCGTTAAATGGCTTTTCGAGAAAAATGGGGTTATTACAGCTGACTTGGCGTCTCAGAATGAAGAATTAAAAAACAAAGAAAAGCTGGAAATGGCAGCAATTGAAGCGGGAGCAAAAGACGTTAACTGGCAAGATAATGTTCTGAATATTTATACCAATCCCGAATCCTTAGAAACGACAAAAAAAGAACTAGAAGATAAAAACATTAAAATAGATTCCGCCTCCCTGGACTGGCTGGCGAAAGAAGATATTGAAGCGGAGGGGCAAATAAAAGAGTCCTGTCAGAAGCTTTTTGACGCTTTAGATGAGAATGATGCGATCCAAGAAATCTATTCTAATTTAAAGGATAATTAAAACACTATGGCAAAAGAGGCCGATATCAGAAAAAAAGCGATTGAACAGCTTCAGGCTGATGGCTGGATAACATGGTTCGCCCCGAAGGTTAAATTTCTGCAGACTGATGTTTTCGGAATAATAGATTTGCTGGCCCTAAGGGGAAGAAGTAAAAAAAACATACAGCTTACCACGTTGTCAAACGTTTCAGCCAGAAGAAAAAAAATAGTAAGTTTCCTAAAAAAATATAAAGTTGAATTAATTGTGGAAATCTGGGCCTGGAACCAAAAAAAAAGATGCTTTAAAAAGGAGAAAATTGGAATAAACAATTGCATAAGAGAAAGCGCCTGATAAAAGATTGCTCTTGACAACATTTTTAAAAAAAATATAATACTGAGTAGAACCAACTAAGCATGAAAATTAATTTCGTGTTTGGAAAAGGTCGAATTCCTTAGATAACAGACTACTCCGCCACAAGCGGAGTAAAGTAATTAAATAACAAGGCAAAAAATACTATGGAAGACAAAACTTTAAAACCTTTCGTCAGCGAAGACGAAGAAACAACTGAAACTCCTGCAGAGGAAACTCCAGCAGCTACAGAAGAGACTCCAGAAACTCCAGAAGCCACAGAAGAGACTTCTGAGTAGTAAAATGAGAATCCCGCTTTCAGCGGGATTTTCATTTAAGCTATCTTCGCAAATTTTCTTTTACCGACCTGGATAACCAGGCCTTTTTTTATCTTAATTTGCTTCTGCCAATCAATCTGGACTTCATTGCCGATCTTAACCCCCTTTTGGTTAATTAACCTTTTGGCTTCAGCTTTTGACGAGACCAACCTTGCTTTAAACAGTAATTCCAAAATATTCAGAGATTTTTGAGAGATTTTGATCAAAGACACGGACGATGGCAACTTCTTCTCTTTAAAAACTTTATTAAATTCTTTTTCAGCAGATAGGGCCGATTCCTTGCCGTGATAAATAGAAACTATTTCCCTGGCCAGCTTTGCTTTCAAATCGCGAGGATTAGTTTTTTTAAAAGACATGTTTTTTATCTCTGATAGCGGAATGTCCGTGCAAAGCTCGAAATATTCAAAGATAAATTCGTCTTTCATCGACATAATCTTCCCGTACATTTCATTCGGCTTATCGACTATCGTTACCATATTCCCCCAGCTGGTTGACATTTTTCTGCCGTCCAAACCGGAAAGCATTTTTGAGGTTATTATATCTTGGGGCGGCTGGCCGAACATCTTTTGTATTTCTCTTCCGACCTTCAAATTGAACAGCTGGTCAGCGCCGCCGATTTCCACGTCTGCTTTCACGGCGAAAGAATCATATCCTTGGAATAAAGGATAGGCCAATTCATGAATGCCAATCGGTTTTTCCTGCTCCCATCTTTCTTTGAAGTTTCTTCTTTGGATCATTTGCTGCGCGGAAAAATGCATTGCCAGAGATAATAATTCTTTTACGGTTATCTTATTTAGCCATTCGCTGTTATGGCGGATTTCAGTCTTTTTCATATCTAAAATCTTTCCAATCTGCTCTTTGTAGCCTTTCATATTCTCTTTAATCTCTTTTTCCGACAATGGCTTTCTCATGGCCTGTTTGTCAGAAGCATCGCCGATTAAAGCTGTAAAGTCGCCGATAATCAAAACTATCTTATGCCCTAAATCCTGAAAGTTTTTCAGTTTTCTGAATTGGATTGCTCTTCCTATATGTATTTTGGGACCAGTCGGATCAATGCCGTGTTTTATACGGAGCTTTTTGCCGGATTTCAGTTTTTCCAACAGACTATTTTTTTCAATAATCTGTTCTATCCCTCTTTCTAAAATTTCATTGATTTTTTGCGAAGTAGTTTTCATTCTTCTAATTTACTATATAAAAAGCAAAAAAACAACTAAAAACGCGCCTTGCCGGGCGCGCTTTTAAAGTATTATCTTTTATCTGCATCCATACAGGGCATTCAGTTTGGTTCTGGTCGTATTGCCGACAAAACCGGTTCCATATCTCAGTCTCCAAGGAGTCAGAATTTCACTGCTGTATTTTTGTTGGAATCCAACTACTGCTGAAGCAAGAGATTCGTCAAAATAGGAAGACTTTGTTCCTTTTCTATATAATCCTTGCTTTTCTAACGCGCTCTGTAAAGCCTCAACCTCTGGGCCAGAAACTCCTATTGCTAAATTCGCGGTAAAAGTATGACACCAAGAAACCGGAGTTCCTGTGAGCAATGCTAGCTGCTCCTGGAGTTGGGCGATTTGTGCCATAATCTGTTGAATCTGCGACAGCAATAATTGAATAAGTTCGTCATCTTCTTCGTTCCCAGTAGAAGTAGTTCCTGCCGTAAAGCTTAATTGGCTGCCATATACCCAAACAGATGAATTCCTGGCCTTGGCCTTATAATAGTATTTTGTCCCTGAGGTTAAGCCAGTGAGCGATTTGCTAAAATTACCTGCACTAAAGGTTCCTGCTTGCTTCCATTCATTGATAAGAGAACCTGAGCTTGTTCCCCAGTCAAAGCCTTTTTCTAAAACGCTTGAGCTTCCGATCGAATTAATCTTTCCGTTTAAAGTGGCTGAAGTATTAGTAATGGATGTAGCTGCGTTGGTAGTGACCGAAGGCTTAGTAGTGGTTTCTTCGCTGGCTGCAGTAACCTTCAGATAAAAAGTGGTTGATTTGGTTGTCGGCCCTCCAATGGCTTTTATAGTAATTGTTTTACTGCTGACAGGAGTGCTGTTAGAAGTGTCTATTGTTAAAACTGATGTACAGCTAAGAGTGCAGGAAGTCGGAGAAAAAGTAGCGGTTGCCCCTGTCGGCAGATTTGAAGCTTCGAAAGAAATAGAATCTGCAGAGCCTGAAGTTAAAGTAGCAGTAATAGTTGTTTGGGCTGAATCTCCTTGGGCAATCGTATCTAAGGTAGGGGTGCGGGAAAGAGAAAAGTAAAGAGGAGCTGTTCCGGCCGTAAAACTCAATTCGCTGCCGTAGGCCCAGCCAGATGAATTCCTAGCCTTAGCTTGAAAATAGTATTTGGTCCCTGGAGTCAGGCCACTAAGATATTTAGTAAAGCTGCCTGTGCTGTACGTTCCCGTTTGAGTCAATTCATTCTCAAGCGAGCCTGAGCTTGTTCCCCAGTCAAAGCCTTTTTCTAAAACGCTTGAACCACCCTTGGAATCAATATTTCCCCTTAGAGTGGCCGAGGTGGTGGTGATGGATGTAGCTGCATTAGTGGTAACAGTGGGAACATCAATTTCTTCTTCCTCTTCTGGAATAGCGCTACTAAAATTAGCGACTACTGATTTAACAGATGTCATGGATACGGTACAGGTTCCTGTGCCAGTGCATGATCCTGTCCAGCCTGAAAAGGTATAACCTGAAAGAGCTGTGGCTGTTAAATAGACTGTGGTGCCGCTGGTGTAGGAGTATGAACAGGTAGATCCACAGCTAATGCCTGATGGAGAGCTGGTGACTGTACCTCCAGCAGTTGGGTTTTTGGAAACAGTCAGAGCATAGGTGCCGGAGGTATAAGCAGTAAAATTAGCGGTTACATTCTTTGCTGAATTCATAGTTATATAACAAATATCCCCACCATAAGCAGTACAGCTGGACCAACTCGAGAAAGAATATCCAGAAGCAGCTGAGGCCGTTAGAGCTACTTCTGTGCCGCTAAGGTATGAAGCA
>Ga0265595_1001928_pt1 | contig 15000 bp, 16 predicted proteins | sample saktaG_15_FD_190148 | JGI IMG/M metagenome (GOLD analysis project Ga0265595, IMG submission 190148) | Saline water microbial communities from Sakinaw Lake, British Columbia, Canada - sak_2013_06_06_50m | ecosystem: Environmental > Aquatic > Non-marine Saline and Alkaline > Saline ... | reverse complement strand
TGACATAAATGCTGCCGTTATTCTCCGGGTAAGGAGAAGAGGGAGCGGCCAGTTTAAATGTTTTGAATTTTTGAGGAGCACTCCACTTCCCGCAAAACTCTCCTTTATCATCAGCGCAAGTTTTAACTCTCCACCAGTAATCAGTCGACGTTTTTAAAAGCGGGTAATCCATATTAGTTTTTGGTATAGATACTAATTCTTTATCTTTAGGGAGAATATTTTTACTAAACTTCTCATCGGTTGAAATTTCGATGACGTAGGACTTGGCCCCTGGCACTCCCTTTTGGTCGTTCCATCCCCATTCAAAATGAACTGGGATTGTTAAGCCTGTTGCATTAGCATTGGGCGCAGTTAAAACGGGGGGCATTCCTGTAGTCCTGAAAGACCATTCCTGGCTATAGCTTGCCTCGCAATCTTTTCCTACATAGTCCCAGCAAGTTTTAATTTTCCATTTGTAAATTTTATCTAATTCTAAGCGACCATAATCAATATTAGCTTCAGACACAACCACGAATTTGTCCCCTGTGATATCGGGCGTTAAATAGTAATAGTAAGACATACTGCGGGGGATTCCCTCCCAATTGAGATTTAACGGTAATCCAACAGGGGTTTGTCCCTCAGGGTCATTAGCAGGGGATATAAGAGTAGTAGCCTGTAATGATCCTATAGTCTCAAATTTCCATCTTTGGCTGTAATATTGGAACCCTGATTGTTTACAGTCGGTTCCGTCTTCATTCAAGCAGGTGGCTACCTCCCAATAATAATCAGTATTTTTTGTTAAGAAATTTAAAGTATCGTTATATTCCGAGGAGAGTTGTCCGTCCCTTTTTGATATTGGTATTGGAGAAAACGACTCTTCCCCCGTTTCTCTGTAAATTCGGATTAAGTATGCTTTTGCTTCAGGGTTATCGCACCAATCCAGCCTGACAGGTATGGTTGAGGTCGTATTTAATTTCGGAGAGGAGAGCTCTGGAGACATATCTGTCTTAAAGCTCCATTTTTCGTTCCAAGAGCCGCAGTTTTTACCGTCCGCATTGCAGCAGGCCTGAACCTGCCAATAATGAGTCGAATTAGTTTTCAAAAGGCAAGTCTCTGGCGAGTAAAAAGTGTTTGCCGTTGGCCCTTCTACCGTTCCCTGGTTTGTCCCCTCGAGTTTATAACGGTAAGAATTAGCCCCAGGGGTACTGTTCCAAACGATATTAAAAGGAGGTTTTAGATTTTGTTCGCCGTTTCCCGGGGAAACGTTGGTAGGCGCTGATAAACACTGGCCGGAACAATAGCAGGTAATCTGTCCATCGCATTTTTCCCAACTTTGGCATTGTTGCGATATCTGCCAGCTGTCGCATTTTGTTTCCCATATCCCTGCACAATATTGATTGCCATTTTCGTCCTGGTCAAGCTCACTACATTCCTCCCAGCAGTTCCTGGAGAGAACGGACCCATTGCACCCTGGCCGGCACTGTTTTTCTACCCGGTTATTTACGGCAAAAACGTAGTTATTTTGAGCAAAAAATAAAAAGAACAACAGAGAGAAAGAGAACAATAGATAAAGTCGTCGATCCATTATCATATTTTAAAGCTTTTTGTTAATTTTATCCAATCTTCTACGCTTAAAGTCTCCGCCCTTTGGGTAGGTTGGATGTTGTTTTTCAATAACCATTCGGCAGTTCTTCCGCGTTCAACTTTGAGCCCTTTTGATAAGTTATTGATTATCTGTTTTCTGGGTTGGGAGAACCCGGCTTTCGCTATTTTAAAGAATAAATCGCGAAGGGCTTTTTCTCTCAGTTCTTCCTTCGGAACTATTTTTATTATTGCAGAATCGACTTTTGGTTTCGGCCAAAAAGAGTTTTTTGAGATATATGATATGATTTTCGGCTGTGCGTAAAATTGGACGGAAACGGCCAGCAGATTCATGTCGGGGACTTTGACACAAATCCTTTGGGCTACTTCTTTTTGGATGACCAGCGTCATGTCTTTTGGAGGATTTTCCGCTTCTAAAAATTTTTTAATAACAGGAGCCGTTAAATAGAAGGGTAGATTGGCTACAATTTTATAGTTTTTAATTTTTAGCTCTTTAGCCTTCAAGATATCTGCCTGGACGATCTCAATGTTTTTGAGATTTTTGAATGTTTCTTTTAAAATTTCGGTCATCTTGGGATCTTTTTCTACGGCAATGACCGTCTTCACTATTTTTATTAATTCCTGGGTGAGGTTTCCTGTACCGGGGCCTATTTCCAAAACAACGTCAGTTTCTTTGACCTGAGAGGAGGATACGATTTTATTAAGAATAGAATTGTCAACTAAAAAATTCTGCCCCAATCCTTTTGACGGCCGGACATGGTATTTTTTGCGTAATTCTTTGACGGGGATAAAGCTCATTACTCCAGCTTATCATTTAAATTAATATACAGAAATATTTTTTAATAAATGATTTATGGACAATAACGAATAAAAATGTTAGAATCAAGAAACGTTATTGCAGAGGAATAACATGCAAAAAATGCAAAACGTAAACAATTTTAACAGAAAGAGAGAATATGAAAGTAAAAAAGCTCCCCAAAAGTTTAAGGAAGTTTATTCGTCGGGAAAAAGGCAGAATTCGCCGGGAGTTTTCTGATTTGAAAGAACAAGAGAATAGAATTGAAGATATGTACAATAAAATTGCTCCGAAAACTAAAATAAAAAAAGAACAAAACAAAGATGAAGGTAAGTGAAATCTACAATTTGGCTATAAAAATGGGGATTGAGTTTGATTTAAGGGGCAAGGAAAGGGTTGAGAAGAATTTAGTCCGCCTAAAAGACAGATACGACAAAATGCCGGAGGAAAGCAAAAAAGAGTTTGACTTAGAAAGATTAAAGAATCCTTATTCTGACACAAGGATTCATTTTGATTCTAAAAAAGAGGTCAAAAAAGTTTTGGCCGGTATTGATATCGGCGTAGGAGAATTGTTATTGGCCGATAAGATAGGAGGGGTTGATTTGGTAATAAATCATCATCCTATAGGCAAGGCTTTATCTTCTTTGGATGACGTGATGCACTTGCAGGAAGAAGTGCTGGAGTTGTATGGAGTGCCAATAAATGTCGCTCAAGGCCTTTTGAAAGAAAGAATCAGCGAGGTTTCCAGGAGAACCAGTACTGGAAATAACTACCAGGAAGTGGACGCGGCCGGGCTTTTGGGCATTTCTTTGATGAACGTTCATACTCCGGCAGATAATCTGGTTGCCAGCTATTTAAAGAATGAAATTGAAAAGAAAAAGCCAGAATATGTTGAGGATATTTTAAAACTTTTAAAGGAGATTCCAGAATATCAAGAAGCGATCAAAAGAGGAATGGGGCCGGCTCTTTTCAGCGGCCAACCGGAGAACAGGTGCGGAAAGATTGCCCTGACCGAATTGACCGGCGGGACAGAAGGAACCCCAAAGATTTATGAAAAATTGGCCATTGCCGGAGTTGGGACGATAATATCCATGCATCAATCGGAAGAACATAAAAAAGAGGCTGATTCCGCCAATATCAACGTGGTCATTGCCGGACACATATCTTCAGATTCTTTAGGAATGAATTTGTTTTTAGACGAATTGGAGAAAAAAGGAATTGAAATAATTCCTTGTTTCGGATTAACCAGGTTCTCGCGCAGCAAATAGGATATTAGGTTGATTTTCAGCAGTCGCCCAAAGCGGCTGTTTTTGTTAGAATAGAAGAAATGATTAAATGTGTTAAAGTTAAAAAATGCTTAAGAGAAATACAAAATATCTCCAAATAGCTTTTAATCGTTCTCTAGGGGAGGTAGCTAAAATGATAGCCCTTTTGCCTTTATCAGATAGGATTATTATTGAAGCGGGTTATCCTTTGATTAAAACTTACGGAGTTGAGGCCATAAGCTCAATAAGGGATTTTTGGTATCAAAAATTTTTAGGCCCCCAAGAGAAGAATTTACCAATGAAAAGTTTTAAATTGGAAGCGTTGGGGATATCCGACCTGAGAGATCTTTTAATTAAAGGAGGTTCTTTTAAAAAGATATTTCAGGAAAAGGACATTCCCCGGAAGCTTCCCGTGATTAATCCGTACATCGTCGCTGATTTAAAATGTATGGATAGAGCTTTTACCGAGGTAGAGGCTGCAAAAAGCGCCGGGGCTCAGGCAGCGACCTGTTTGGGGCTGGCTCCTTTGGAAACTATTAATGCCTTTATTAAAAAGTGCGGAGAGATGAAAATTGACTCTTTTCTTGATATGTTAAACATAGAATATCCTTTTGAAATTCTGAGCAAGCTTGAGAATCTCCCTAAAGTAGTCATGCTTCACCGCGGAGTTGATGAAAGGGAAGAGAATAAGGATAAGGAAATACCGTATTTTCAGATAGAAAGAATAAAAGGGACGTATGACGATATCCTTATAGCTATTGCCGGGGGAGAGACTGTCAGGGAGGCGATAACAGGCAGCTTTAATGATGCTGATATTGTAATAATCTGGAAATTAATCAACGAGAACCCGGAGAATATAGTTGAAATAACCAAGGAATTTTTGGGGGAAACAAAATGATTCTTAAAAGAAACAGAAAATATCTTCAAATAGCTTTAAACAGCACTCTTAACGAAGCGACAGAAATCGTCAGGAAGCTTCCTTTTTCGGAGAGAGTCTTAATAGAAGTCGGGACTCCTTTAATAAAAATATACGGCAAAAGAGCTATTTCTGAGATAAGGTCCATTATCCCTTCGTATATGGTAGCCGATACTAAATGCACCGATTTAGCTTCCCGTGATGTCAAAATGGCAGCTGGAGCCGGAGCCCAAGCCGCAACCTGCCTTGGAGTGGCTCCGGTTGAAACAATAGACAAATTCATCAAAGAATGCGAAAAGGCAGGGATTGATTCAATGGTTGATATGATGAACGTGGAAGACCCTGTAAGCATTCTTAAATCACTGGAAAAGGCTCCGGATGTGGTTATCATCCATAGGGGAGTGGACGAAACAGAATTTTCCGAAGACAAACAGATACCTTTTTACCAGATAAACGAGATTAAAAATAACTTTGATATTTTGTTGTCGGTAGCCGGTGGAGACACGATTGATGAAGTCCAAAGGTCAATATTAAATAGCGCAGATATTGTTGTTGTTTGGAAGGATTTTTATCAGAGCACCGACGAGACGAAAGATTTGGCTAAAGAGTTTCTGAAAGAGATAAGATAGAAATAATATCAAAAACAAAACAAAAATCCCCAGCAAAGGGGATTTTTTAGTGTCTGGAGTTTCTCTATTTATTTTTTCTCTCTGACGCGATGGATTTTATACCTTCCATTATTTCTACCGGCAAAGCAAATATTATTGTTTTCGACGGATCAGGCTGAAGCTTGTCTATCGTTTCAAGAGTTCTTAGGGACAAGCCGCCTGGAACACTAGATAATATCTGGGCGGCTTTTTGGAGGTTTTCGGCTGCTTTCACTTCCCCTTCGGCCTTAATAATAATAGCCCTCTTTTCTCTCTCTGTCTCTGCTTGGGCGGCCATAGCTCTTTTCATTGAGGCCGGAATCTCAATATCCTGGATTTTAATCGCAGTAACGTCAATCCCCCAGGCGACCGTTTCAGAATCTACAGCCTGTTTGATGTCTGTGGCTATTTTTTCTCTTTCGGTCAATAAAGTATCAAGCTCTACTCCGCCAATACTGTCTCTCAAAGCAGCTAAAGCGTACTGAGAAACGGCATAAGTATATCTTTGGACTTTAAGGACGGCATCTTCTGCTTTATCAACCTTAAAGTAGACTACGGCGTTAATACCTACTGGCACATTATCTTTTGTGATAGCTTCTTGACGGGGGACATCAATAGTGGTGATTCTCATGTCCACCAGCATCATTTTCTGGAAGATTACAAATATCCAGTTTAACCCCGGCTGTAGGGTTTTGCTGTATTTGCCAAGAGTTAAAATAACCCCTCTTTCATATTGATTTACGACCCTTAATCCTCCTAAGCCGAAAACTACGAAGATGAAAATTAATATTGAATACCACATAGTGTTTAAATTAGTTTATATTGATAATACCGACTTTCTACTATATATAGTACAATAAAACCATGATATAAATCAATACATGGGAAAAGAATTAGAATTGGAAAAACTAAATAAGGAAATCAGAAAATGCAGAAAATGTCCTCTATGTAAAACAAGAAAAAATACTGTTCCCGGAGAAGGCGGAATTAGCGGGAAAATTATGGTGATCGGTCAGTCTCCCGGGGCCGAAGAAGACAAAACCGGAAGGCCATTTATCGGAAGAGCTGGTAAGTTCTTAACTCAACTTTTGGAAATCGCAAAAATAAAAAGAGAAACGGCTTTTATTACTTCTCCTGTAAAATGTTTCCCGCCGAAAAACAGAAAACCATCAAAAAAAGAAATTAAATCTTGTTTTCCTTATTTGGAAAAGCAGATTAGCATTATTAACCCTGATAATTTAATTTTGTTGGGAGAAGTGGCGTTAAAGATATTTTTTCCCGATAAAAAACTAAAAGATTGTAGAGGTAAAATTATAACAAAAAACGGCAAAAGATATTTTGTCGTTTATCATCCTGCGGCCGGTATCAGATTCCAGAAATTTAAGAGAATATTGGAAAAAGATTTTAGGAAGATTTCTAAATCTTTTTAGTCATGTAGGTATTCTCCAAGCGGTACCCAAGTTTTTTGAAATAGTTTCTCGCTCCAACCCCTGAAATTATAGAGATTTTATTTAAATTAAACTCTTTTTTAGCTATTTCTTCAGCTGTTTTTACTAATTTTTTACCTAATCCCTTGTGCTGGGCAGATGTTTTTATTCCTGAAATCGGGGTTAGCTGTCCATAGGTGTGTATCTCACGAATTATGGCAGAATTATCGGAAGTTATTCTGAGACGGAGCAAGCTATAAAGTTTTGTCCTGTCTTTGTTCTCAAAACTTAGAAAGATCTCTTTTCCTCCCGAGGCTTCATAATCTATTCTGAAAAGATGAATTTTCTCTTTCAAATCATACTTCCCTTTGACCTCCCGGCACCTGATACATTTACAGGTCCATTTTTCTTTACGGCTTGAATCAGAAATAATCTGGCGTAAATTGGAAATTTTAGCCGGACCTGCGACAATAATTTGCGAAGGAATATCCCTGCTTATTCTCTGCACCCTTACGTAATAAGGGAGATTCTTTTTAATGTTTTTTAAAAGGCTAATCAGCTGTTTTTCGGTATAAGGGCTGTATCTCCCTTTTTTCCAATAATTGTATAGTGGGGCTTCTTTTAAGATGGCGCATGGGTAAATTTTTAACAAGTCCGGGCGGAAGTTCGTATCTAAAAAAAGCTGTTTGAACATTTCTCTGTCTTTTTTGATATCAGATCCTGTCAAATTTGGCATCATTTGATAAAGGATCTTAAAGCCGGCATCTTTTAGAAGTTTTGTCGCTGAAATTATCTCTTTCACACCGTGTCCGCGTAGATTTTTTCTTAAAACATCGTCGTAAATAGACTGGATTCCCAGTTCAACCATTGTTGCCCCGAAATTCCTTAATCTTTTGATTTCTTCTTTGTCGATAAAATCAGGTCTCGTTTCAATAGATAATCCTATTATTCTGTCTTTCGCTCTCTCATTCAGTTTTTGAGCCTCATATAGATTTTTTGTCGCCTTTCTGTTACAAGCATCAAAGCATCTCTTAATGAACCAATCTTGATATTTGTGCCGGTAATAACTCCAAGTACCTCCCACAACTCTTATTTCTATTTTGTCTGTCGGATGTCCCTCTTTTTGCAGCATTTCAATTCTCCTTTTAATCTGTAAATAAGGGTCATAGTTCAGTTTCTTTGCTCTTTCTGCCGCAGGTTCTCCGGAAACGTAGCTTTTGGGGAAACCTTTTTCAGCAGGGCAGTAAAGACACTGGCCTGGGCAGGGATAGGGCTTAGTCAGGACAGAAACGTTAACGATGCCGGATAAAGATCTGACAGGCCTGGTTTTCAATAACTCTTCCAATTTCCTGGATAATCTTGTCCTGTTGTTTTTCGCGAATTCGTGGTAAGCTTTTAATAGTTCGATATTGCTCGGGCAGGGAATCTCGTATTTTTTTGAGATTTTTCTCTTAAAAACAGCTAAATCGCCCGGATTTTTTATTCGGGAACGGATTAGGTCGTTTATTATTTTTTTTATAATTTTCATAAAATCAAACCGACAGGGCTCCCACATATATAATACGTTAATCGCGCGGGATGCATATTTTTCATGGATAAGGAATACGCAAGACACCTATTAGAAAAGACTAAAGAGGATTATGACTTTATTGCCGAGGATTTTTCAAGAACCAGGAGTTTTGTCTCGCCCGAATTTCAGAAGTGGCTGTCAAAATATTTATCCTCCGGAGAAAAGGCTTTAGATTTAGGCTGCGGCAACGGCAAGTTTTATGAGGTTTTTAATGTTAATGGCGTCGGATATTCCGGCGTGGATTTTTCAGAAAAGTTAATTAAAATTGCGAAAAACAATCACCCTTCAGGAAATTTTCTGGTCGCCTCCGCTTTCAATCTACCATTTCCAGATAATTTTTTCGATAAGGTATTCTGTTTTGCTGTTTTCCACCATATCCCTTCTGCCAATCTTCGGCTGGAATTTTTAAAAGAAATAAAAAGAGTTTTAAAGCCAAAAGGGACTTTAATTTTGGCGGTTTGGGATTTAAACCCATTCAAAATGATTATAACCGCCAGGTGGAAAAGATTATTGAATTTTTTATCATCTTTAGAGAATTCGAAGTTAGATTTTAAAGATTTTTTTATTCCTTGGCAAAATAGCTGCCAGAGATACGTGCGTTATTTTAATTCGGGCGAATTAAAAAGATTAGCAAGAAAATCTAATTTCAAAATAAAGGAAATAGGTATTTTAGGAAGTTTTAAAAAAGAAAGCAATCTGTATTTGGTAGCTGAAAAGACAAACGCCCCCATAGCTTAATGGATAAAGCGCGACCCTCCGGAGGTTGAAATCTCCGTTCGAATCGGAGTGGGGGCACAAAAACTTGACAAGGTTTTAAGATCGATTAAAATTCAATTGAGGGGTGCGAGCTTTTGCTCTAAGGACAGGCAGTTCTTAACGAAGGAGGCATAAAATAATTATCTGGCTAATGTCCATCCAGGTTCGAACCCAAGCTGAATTCGAGAAGAGCTGCTCCCCCTCACCAAAGAAAGAGGTTTTGATGCCTCTTTTTTGGTTTGTATAATGTGTTAAAATCAAGATAGAAGATATATGCATCCCGCGCAATCAGTGTGATATATGCGCGGGAGCCCTGTCAATTTTGAAAATTATACCTCTGGGGATAATTTCTCGCCAGAGGCTCAAAATTATGAAAAACCGTAAATATACCATTGCCGTTTCGGGAGCTGCCAGGATCGGCTGTTGTTGTAAAGATGTCAAAAAGATAGGCAAAGAGGTCGGAAGAGAAATAGCCCGGCGGGGATGCATATTGGTTACGGGAGCCACCACGGGAGTTCCCTATTTCTCCGCTTTGGGGTGCAAAGAAAAGGGAGGTTTTAATGTCGGCTTTTCTCCGGCAGAATCCGAGGCGGCCCACATTAAAACTTATCGCCTCCCAACGGACCCGTTTGACGTGATGATTTATACGGGGGCAGACTATGTCGGCAGGAATATGTTAATGACTAAGTCTGTAGACGGGGTTATAATAATCTGCGGCAGAATGGGTACCATACATGAATTTGCTACTGCTTTCGAGATTAAAAAGCCAATAGGCGTTTTGGAGGGTTCGGGAGGAACAGCAGACAAGGTAAAACTTATTGTCGCCGGGCCTCAAAGAAGCGTAAAGAAGATTGTTTACGAGAGAGATGTTAAGAAATTAGTCGGGAGATTAATTGATTTAATTGAAAAAGAGAAAAAAATTTCAAAAAGGTCGATTAAATAAAACAAGTTTAATTATTTTATGGCAGAAAAATTTGAAGAAGGGAAATTAATAGGTAAAATAACCCACTATTTCGGCAATATCGGAGTCGGAGTGATTGAGCTTTCGGATAAATTAAGCGTGGGGGATGCCATCAGAATAGTCGGCGGGGAGGTTGATTTTGATCAGACAGTTGATTCAATGCAAATTGATCATAAAGAAGTCAAAAAAGGCAAAAAAGGAGATTCTGTTGGCTTGAAATTAGTCCAGAAGGCCCACGAGGGGTACAAGGTCTACAAAGTGTAGTTTTTTTAGTTGTCGTTACTGTTTTTAAGTGGTTTTTTACCATATGCAATTTGTTGCAGATTTTCATTTACACAGTAAATATTCCCGGGCGACAAGCAAGGATATGGATTTGGAAAACCTTGATAAATGGGCCAAGATAAAGGGAATCAAGGTTTTGGGTACGGGAGATTTTACTCATCCTGAATGGTTTAATAATTTGAAAGAGAAATTAGAGCCGGCTGAAGTCGGACTTTTTAAATTAAAAAACAGCGAGACTCGGTTTATCCTAACCGCCGAAATAAGCTGTATTTATTCTAAGAAAAACAAGGTTAGGAAAATACATATAATAGTATTCGCTCCTTCTTTTGAGGCCGTAGAGAAGATAAATGTTAATCTGGGACGGATAGGAAATTTAAAGTCTGACGGGAGGCCGATTTTGGGGTTGGACGCAAAAGAATTGGCTAAAATTGTTTTAGATGCCTCGCCAGATTGTTTAGTTGTTCCGGCACATTGTTGGACCCCATGGTTTTCCATTTTTGGCTCTAAGTCCGGCTTTGACTTCATGGAGGAATGTTTCGAAGAATATTCAAAATATATTTTTGCCGGAGAGACTGGGATCTCGGCTGATCCAAAAATGTTCTGGCGCATTTCGGGCTTAGATAAAATTACCTTAATTTCAAACTCAGACAGCCATTCTCCCGCTAAAATAGGCAGAGAGGCAAATGTCTTTGGCACAGAGATTTCTTATCCGGCCATAATTGAGGCTATAAAATCAAAGAATCCTAAGAAGTTTCTTTACACAATTGAGTTTTTTCCTGAAGAAGGGAGATACCATTATGACGGTCATCGTTTGTGCGGAGTGTCCCTTTCTCCTCAGGAGTCAAAGAAATATGGCAATATTTGTCCAAACTGCGGAAAACCTTTAACCATAGGAGTTTTGAACAGAGTCGAGGAATTAGCCGATAGGCCAGAGGGTTTTAGGCCGGAAAACGTCATTCCCTTCAAAAGATTGATCCCTTTGGAGGAAATTATTGCTGATGCTTTCGGAGTTTTGTCGGCCGGCAAAAGGGTTCGGGAAGAATATAAAAAGCTTATTAGCAAACTTGGCAACGAGCTTAATATTTTACTTGAAACCCCTTTATCTGAATTAAAAATAGCTACTTTGCCGGAAATAGCCGAAGGAATAAGTAGGGTGAGGGAGGGGAAAGTCTTTATTGAGCCAGGATATGACGGTGTTTACGGAAAAATTAAGATTTTTTCTCCGGGAGAGCGGAAAAAGCAGCTAAAGCAAAAAGCTCTTTTTTAGTCCTTGACATAACGTATAAAGGGAGTATAATGGTGTCAGACCAATTAAGTCGTCGTATCTTAAAGTAAGTTCTCAAACTAAAATAAGTAGAGCGACCAAAGGTCAAAAGGTCGTTTTATTTTTTGAACCGAAGTGAGAAAAACAAGGTTCTTGCCAAGGTTCTAATTTATTTAAGTAAGTTAAATCTATGGCTTTCAAGAAATTTGAAGGCGAAAGAAGAGACTTCGCTCCTCGACAAATGTTTCAGGGAGATTGGACATGTGCTGACTGCGGAACAAAGATTTCGGAGCTTCCGTTCCAGCCATCTGCCGATAGACCTATCTATTGCAGAGATTGTCACGCAAAACGAAGAAGTCAATTCAGACGCTAAGCAAATTCCCGCCGCAAGGCGGGTTTTTGTTTTGGTAATAAAAAGCCCGTCTCCATAAGGGAGCGGGTCTCGTCAGCAAAGCCTTATCATTCCTCTCAGCCTGTTCAAGATTTCTAAATCGCTGATAGTATAGACTTTCCCGCCGGTCACAACGACAATTTTCGGCGTTTTACTTATCTCACAAAAGTAATCGTATACGCCGTCTTCGGCGCTTTTAAAATTTTCTCGTAGAATCTTCTGCGTTGATTCGTCAATCTTGTCGATGTATTTCCTCCATTTTGGCGGCAGGTTTTCAATAGAAGCTGCTTTTTCCACTTTGAACCTCCTGGAATCATTTTTTTAATGTCCTTATTTGTTTTTCAAGCTCTTCGAGAGCTTTTTCTTTTTTGACTTTTTTAATTGCTTTTCCTCTTTTAGTAATCAAGGCGAATTCTTTTGTTCCGACGACAGCCAGATCCGCTTCCCTGGCCTCGCCCAGACCGTTGACTATACAGCCCATAACGGCAACCTTTAAGGGAGTTTTGATATGACTAGCCATTCTTTCGATTTCCCCTGCAATTCTTATAACATTAATCTCGGTTCTGGCGCAAGTAGGGCAACTTATAACCTTTATTCCTCTTTCTCTTATCTCCAGACTTTTCAGTATTTCCCAGCAGGCCCTTACTTCTTCTTTTGGGTCGGCGCTTAAAGAAACTCTAATAGTATCTCCTATTCCTTTTAATAATAAATATCCGATTCCAATTGATGATTTAATAGCGCCTGAAAAACTTGTTCCAGCTTCAGTAACCCCCAGATGTAGGGGATAGTCGGTTTTTTTAGATAAAATTTCATACGCTTTTATCGTCCTTAAAACATCAGGAGCTTTCAGGGATATGACTAAATTGCGAAAATTTAGGTCCTCCATTTTTTTAATACTGCGGAGAGCCGATTTTACCATCATTTCGGCGGTGACTTTTTCCTTTTTGCCTAAAATGTCTCTTTCTAAAGATCCGCTATTGATGCCTATTCTAATGGGTATTTTTTTCTTTTTCGCCAATTCTACCACCTTTTTTAGCTCGTCTTTTGGGAAATTGCCTGGATTTATTCTTATTTTGTCCACCCCTTGATTTATTGACTCTATGGCTAAATCCGCCGAGAAATGAATATCGGCCACCAAAGGAATCTTTATTTGTTTTTTAATTTTTCCTATTGCTTTGGCTGAATTTAAGTCTGGGACACCTACTCTTATCATTTCACAGCCAGCCTTCTCTAGCTTTTTTATCTGGCCAACAGTTTCTCCTACGTTAAAAGTATCGGTGTTGGTCATTGATTGCACTAAAATGGGAAAGTCACCTCCGATTTTCAGGTTTCCTATTTTTACGATTTTAGTCTTCCTCCTCTTAAACATTTTTTAAATAGTTTATTATATCTTTAACAATCCAGTTTGGGGCAGAAGTTCCAGAGACTACCCCCAGAACAGGAATTTCTTTAAACCAATTCCTTTTTAGGCTATCTGCTGAGTTTGTCAACCAGACAGGCTTTTTATGTTTTTTAACGATTTCCGCCAGTCTTTGTGTATTAGCGGAGGTTTCAGATCCCACCACCAAAACTCCGTTTACTTTTTTTATCATTTTAGAAAGTTCTTTTTGGCGGGAAACAACCTGAGGGCATAGAGTATTTACATATTTCAATTCTTTCGCCCTTTTTTTAAGAATATTTATGATTTTATTAACTTTTTCTGAATTTTGGGTAGTTTGGCTTATTACTCCAACTTTTTTCATACTTTTTAACGATTTAGCCTGAGACTCTTTTTCAATCACTATGGCTTTGCTACCCGCATATCCTTTTATCCCTTTTACTTCCGGGTGGTTTTTATCTCCGATGATAATAACCTTATATCCTTTTTGAGAAAGGGATTTTGCTTCCTCCTGAACTTTTTTGACTAATGGACAGGTCGCGTCTCTTATTACGATATTCTTTGGGAAAACTAAGGGGGGGATACCGTGAGCTCTAATTACTAAAGTGCCCTTTTTTGCTTTTTCCGGGCTGGATATCGTTTTCCCTTCATTTCTTTTAAAATCATTGATTACCTTCTCGTTGTGGATGATCTCCCCTAAAAACTGGACCGGTTTAGGGTCGTTTTTCAAAGAATCGTAGCCAATATTCAGAGCTCTTTTTACTCCCGTGCAGAGCCCAATGTTTTTAGAAACAATTATTCTCATCTTTCTCCTCCATTCTATTTCTTTTTAATCGAAAAATAAAGTGTTATTATTGATATTGAATTAATCATGGCTAAAAAGGGAGAGAAAACAAGTTTATTTTTAGTCCAAACCGTTAAAATAATAGATCCCGTTATAAAGAGGCTACTAGGCCTTTATGTTGGTAAAAAATTTCAGGATGTAGTCAAATATCAGATTAATACCGGAGGAAAGAGAATAAGGCTGGCTTTAGCCATGGCCTCAGCTAAGCTTTTTGGCGGGGAGACAAGAGATATATTATATCCTGCCGCTGGCTTGGAAATTTTACACAATTATAGTTTGATTATTGACGATATAATTGATAACAGCGTTTTAAGGAGGGGGAAGCCGACTGTTTGGGCGAAGTTTGGCAGATCAATTGCTCAGTGCATAGGTATTGATTTTGGAGCAGCCATTTTCCAAGCGGCAAATCGTTCTCGGTATTCTGTGAGGATATCTGAGATTTTCGCTAAAACGCTTAAAGTATTAGTTGAGGGGGAGATATCAGATATATTATTTGAGCAGTCTGGCCGTAAAGATGAGCCATATGTTATTAAAAATCGCTATAGGAATGTTTCTGAAAAAAAATATCTTGGGATGGTTAGCAAAAAGACGGCTTCTTTGTTCCAGAGCTGTTGTGAAATCGGCGCTATTTCTGCCGGAGCTAAAGAAAAACAAATAAAGGCTTTAAAGAACTATGGGTTTAATCTTGGGGTAGCTTTTCAAATAAAAGACGACATATTGGATATTTTCGGCGAAAGGCAAAAATTCGGCAAAAAAATTGGTAAAGATATCCAGGAGGGAAAGATGGGGAATGCTATTATCTGTTTTGCCTACCAGGAGTTTTCTCAAAAAGAAAAGAAGGAAATTTCTCAGATTATTCGTAAAAATGTAGTTTCTGACCGAGATATCCGTCGGGCCATAATATTGATTAAAAAAACTAAAG
>Ga0265595_1001927_pt1 | contig 15003 bp, 14 predicted proteins | sample saktaG_15_FD_190148 | JGI IMG/M metagenome (GOLD analysis project Ga0265595, IMG submission 190148) | Saline water microbial communities from Sakinaw Lake, British Columbia, Canada - sak_2013_06_06_50m | ecosystem: Environmental > Aquatic > Non-marine Saline and Alkaline > Saline ... | reverse complement strand
TTCTTCGAAAGTCTTTTTCAATTTTTCGACATCCAGCTTATCAGTCGGAATGTTTTCCACATGCCGCCATCGGGGATCATAGTAGCGTTTTAATTCACCATTGGAATAAACATGTCCGGGTGGGAAAGGCTCGAATCGCAGACAAATATCCTTCAATGCTTTCATTTCCGAGGCAAACCAGGTGCTGCCATCAGGCCCCCAGCCCCAGAACAGGGGAACAACACCAATCGGATCACGGGCTGCAATAAAATCGCCGGTCTTTTCGTCCGATAAAACAAATGCAAATACGCCGTCAAGTTCCGCGACCAGATCAACACCTTTTTCTTCATACATATGGATAATGATTTCACAATCCGAACGAGTGGCAAAATGGTGTTGGTTCTGTAACGTTAACTGCAGGTTTTCATGGTTGTAAATTTCACCGTTGACCGCCAGGGCAAGATTTCGCTCTTCGTTTAAAAGCGGTTGAGCACCGCCTTCCGGATCGACAATTGCCAGACGTTCATGGGCGAGGACGTTGCTTATAAGTGTTGAACCATTTTTATTAATTTGCTGGACGTGAAGTCCACTCCAATCGGGTCCACGATGCCTCAATAATTTTGCATGGGATAACAATCGGGGACGTAGACTGTCCAGGCTTTCAGTGCTGTTTAATACAGCGACAATTCCACACATGTTTTACTCCAATCTTGTGTGATAGTGTAAATTCGGCAGTACAAATACAGAGTCGTGATTTGATTCAGTTTGACTGCCGGATCAATTCGACGATTTTAAGAAAATTTTACCCACAATCCGCGATCAAAGAAGCAAACTCGCAGTTGTGTTAATTATAGAAAATTATCGGATAAAAACAAGTGAGGAATCAATTATTTTAAAGTATTTAGGTATGATTTTGTTGAAACGACGGATTTCACAATGATGATCGAACCATTTTTAATGACAAACTCTGATAGGCCAATTTCCGATTCCGATGGACCCCAATCATACGTATAGCCCAAACGAGTCCACGGATAGCCCGATGGTGTGTAGGAGTGCTGTGAATTGTTTCTGAACCACTGTTTATAGCTTTCATCAGTTCCGGCAGGAAAATCAAGTTCACAGATCTTGTCTGTAATTTCGTTGTCCGGTGCCGGGCGAAACAGATCGGCCGGATCTACCCACATCTCAATAAAGTAAGAATAATCGGAGCAGGGTGGAAGGCCTAGCAATTGCTCAATCCGCAACACGGTGTCAGCAACAGCGCCATTCGATTGAAACCAGTCCCTTATTTCAGGAACCACAGTTACCCAGACATCTCCCCGGACAATGGTGAGTGTATCCAAAACTCGATAAACGTCAGGATATTTTGTCCAGGTTGCGACCAATACCCGTTCGTCTTTCCAGGATAGATAACCATTGGTTTTTAGAATAGGGATAAGATTTGGATATATTTCAGCCGGTTCAGCGATTTTAGCATCTGAAATGGCAATGAAATATTGAACTTTAAGATTTTCTACATTATTATTGTACACACAATAGTAAAATTGAAAGGTGAATAGAATAAAAATGAAAAGTATAACTTTTTTATTTGATGTCATTAATTATTCGGTGACAGGATTTTATCCCCAGAAAGCCCTGATTTTCCATTTTGAATTTCCATATCGAACAAAGAAAATCAACAGATCATTATGAATTAACTCAGGATATTGTTCTTCCTTCAAATTATTGCCGATGAATAGAAAATCCTGATCATCGGGCTCCCAGTAATGGATATCTTTGACCCATTGTTTATTATTATAGTCATCGTAAGTCAAGACGTAATAATTGTAGTGATCCTTATAATCTTCTATTGTTATGGTATCATTTAATAAATTTGAAAAATGCTTTTCCACATCGAACTTAGAAATACCAACCGGTTTTTCGTCTGCTTCACACCAGTTAATTTTATTGGGTAAATATGATGTAAATGTCTCAATATCTTTCGTACAATAGGTGTCGATTACCTGAAGTGCAAAGTCCTCCGCGTTTTCAGCGTACCACTCTTCATCGAAGGTATCAAAAAGTTCACACCGCAGTATAAATAAAAGTGTTATTAAAATAAAATTTAAATATTTCATATACACCTAAAAATTATTGTATGATTTACTACAACATGGACAAGGTATTATTACTTAATGTAAAACGACGTTGGATTTCAACCGATGGTGAACTTGTCATTGAATCCCCAATCTCGCGATCAAAATAGACGACGTTGATTTGTCCGTCCTGAATGTCTAATGCCACCATTGATATTCGATCACCAAGCAGAATTGATTCTAGTGCGACAGTTTTATCCTGTTGTTTTATTACTGGTATTAAATAATAAAATGTTCCGGAACCACCCATGTTCGCGGTCAAAATAACCACTGCGTCGGATTGATGATCACAATTTAAATCGCCCAACGCCAGCCATTCGCTCAGATTGACTCTGAGTTTTGATGCAGCTCCGGGTACGATTTCTTTTACACACGTTCCTTTTTCAAGTTTTACAACCTGATTATCAATTTGGTATTCCATGCTTGATAACCGGCGCAGAAAGGACCTGTTTGAAAAATCCCAATTGGAGTGATTACAGGATTGAGAGTATAGTAAAAATATTAATGTCAGGAAAATAGGAGTGTGTGAAAATTTCATGCATCTAATATACCAATGATCAAGACTTATTTTTGTTGTTTTTCATCACATTCTTAACCATTTTCCCAAAATTTTTATCCCTCTGCCTTTTTTCGAGATAAGACATTTCATAAAAGGTTGCTTCTTTTTTCATTTTAATATAGTTACGATAACGGTCCCGTGATATTATTTCCTCTTTTAATGCTTTTAGAACTGCGCAACCCTTCTCATGTTCGTGTGTGCAATCGGAAAATTTACACAACAAGGCGATCTCATCAATTTCACTGAAGGTTTCGCTGATTCCTGCATCGACTTCAAAATTTCCCAGTTCACGCATCCCCGGTGTGTCGATAATCAATGCTCCATTTTCTAGTAACAACATCTGTCTACCTGACGTTGTATGCCGCCCACGACTATCGAACTCACGAACTGATTGAGTTTTAATAATATCTTCTCCAATCAGGGAATTGATTAGAGTACTTTTACCAACTCCCGATGAACCCAGCAGACAATAGGTATTGCCAAATTCCAGTATTTCTGCGACGTCACTCAATCCGTTGCGATTTAAATTGCTGAAGGTAACGACATTTTTCTGCCCGGTTCGTTGCCTGATTTCTGTCAATTTTTCATCAATTTCACTACTTGAAACCAGATCGAGTTTACTTAGCAATATATAGGGTTCAATTCCAGCTTCGTTGATCATGACCAAGTACCGTTCGAGCCGTGGAAGATTGTAATTTTGATCCAAGATTGCATTATCAGGGCGACGTCGATATTGGCCGCAATTAGCTGAAAGTCGATATTTTTCCCCGGTGTTTTCCGTTTCAGGACAGTTTTTCTGGGAAATAGTTTGTGGATAACTGCAAATGCGTTATCGTCAAAATATTCGGCATATACCCAATCACCGACCGTGGGATAATCAAGAGCAGATTCGGCGTTAAATATCAGCTTACCGGTGACCTCAGCTGGTATTTCTCCGAGTTCGTTTTTAACCATATACTGGTTCCGGGATACGGATATCACCCGTGCCGGCTGTGTCGATTGTAGCAGTTCTGAATCGTTGTTTTCCTGAAACCAGGTAGAAAAACCCAAATCTTCAAGTTTCATCGCATGTCCTATATTTTTACCATCGTGTATAAATCGAGTAATGCATCCAGAGGGCTTATATTCACTTTCTGGTAATAACAGCCATAAAAACAGCCGGTACAATGATTGACAATTTTGGCTTTTTCGCGGCGCCAATTTGGATCATTTAAGTTCTCAATATCTAACACATTTATATTGCTTGTATATTCCTGGCAGGGCATGAGGCGACCATCGTTATTGACAACCAGAAAAGTATCTTTTTCTGAAGGGCACTTCCAGTTCATTTTCTGATACATATTTAAGTCAGAATTCAAATATCCCCAGCTGGGAGCAACCAACCCGGTCTTTAATTTATGAGTTCTCATCTGTTTACGAAGGTCTTCGAGCAGTGCGAAATCCTGAACCTTTAAACCAAACTCTGAGGATGAAAAAAGACCTCCAACATGCTGGAAAAAGCCAGTATCAAAAATGATTCCCCGTTCAGTGATTTTATGCATAATGTCAGGAATTTCATGGATATTATCCCGATGAATAACCGTAATTGTCGAACAGATGATGCCTTTGGATTTGGCATATTCCAGCAAATCCAGAACAGAGCCGTCGGATTTGACACCGATCTCAGTCAGTGAGTCAAGGGAGGCCGTCAGAAACAATAATCCGGCATCCGCCAGTTGGTTGATTGTATTTTCTGTCATTGTTGTAAAATTTGAAATCAACCACGGAACTGCTTTACGATCATGGGAAATATGGTCAATAATATCACAGATATCCTTGCGAATCATTGGCTCGCCGCCGGTAATGGAATAGAGACGAATTCCCCAGGCGTGGAGTTTGTCGATTACTGAAAACCATTTATCCGTATCCAGGTCTTTCCATTTGTGCCGGATAGCCCGGCAGTAAGGACAATTCAAATTGCATTTCCGGGTAATAAACAGTGACGTTGAAAGCGGACCTTTTACTGACGAAATCATCCGTTGGCCAATCTGCAGCTTTCTTTTAAATGGTATTTTCAATTAATGGTCCATATCCTTTTACAATAATTGATATTGTACTGAGTTTGAGAATAATTAAAAAGTAAAAAATAAGGTCTCCGATTTTTTACCGGAGACCTTTAATACTATAATTATTCTGGTTATTTCTTTAATACACAGCGAAATCCAACCGCAGATCCATATTTACCGGAGGTACTTTGGGGATCAATCCAATAGCGGTACCAGACGGAAAGACTTTCCAAATTTGCCTTGACCCCTTTGGATTCATGATAACTGCCGCCCTTGATTACCCGATAGCTGCGAAAATTGCCACCGTACCAGGAGTTTGTCCATTCCCAGACATTTCCGGTCATGTCATAGGCGCCGTATGGACTGGGGCTATTCATTGTTTCATCTTCACCGTTGAATTTTCCAACCGGAGTAGTGGATGCTGAAAAACCACGTTTCATACAGCCGGCGATGTTGGCATTTTGACAATCGATCGTGTTACCCCAGGGAAAATCAAAACCCGTTCGGCCACGAGCGGTTTTTTCCCACTCTTCTTCGGTTGCCAGTTCGAGCTTGTACCATTTCGCGAAAGCATCGGCGCCAAACCACGAGATATCACCGATCGGATGGTCCAGATATTCATCATCTTCCAGGATGAAATAGCCTTTTTCGTCGTCAAAGAGGATGTCACCAATCTCTTTTTTCTTTTCTTTGACGTCGATGAATTTATACTCACCGGCGGGTTTAAATTCATCACCGGTATAATGTCCGTAGCCGTTTTTATCGATTGCATTCCGGCAATAGGCCTGATTCATGAAATTCAGGTACTGTCGGCAGGTGACCGGGTACTTCATAATTTCAAAGTCGTAATTAATTTTTTGAATGATATTTTCTCTTCCGGAAGTGAATTCACCGGCGGCAACTTTTACAAACTGAGTTACTTCCGGATCGTTGGTATGAAATTCCATTGGTGTACACCATTCTCCATAAATTCTACCTTTATTTTTCGGACGGACAGACCATTGGTGCCAACCTTCAGGCAGCCCGGAAACGACCGTAAATGTATCCATAACCAGTTTTGAGTATTCGACATAGTCGGGATTGATGGAGGTTACTACTTTAACTTCGTATTCACTGGCGAATTTTGACTTGTGCCATACCAATCGTGGTGTTTCGGTACTTTTGTAATAAAATTTATTTTTGGGTCCAATTAATTCTGGAGGCAGGGGTGGCTCGATTGAAAATTCACGGATAATACTCCACTTGCTCCACTTTTCTGCCGGATTTTGCGAAGTTACTGCCCAATAATAATGCCCGATGGTCAATGGCTCGGTGATTAAGAACGTGTCGGTAACACTATACGTCAATGCAATGTTCTTAAATGTACGATCTTTGGCGATGGCAATAGTATAATTTTTCGCACCGTACAAATTTTTCCATTTCAATAAAATCTGGCTACGGCTTTTTATAATCATTTGATCAGAAGGGTAGACCAGGAAAGGTGATGTATAGGCGCTTTCCAGGACGGTTACCGGAATTTCCTGGGAGAGTGCGGTATTTTCGGAATTATCAGTAGCTGTAGCTAAAATCCGGTGAATCATTCCGTCTGCCCAGTATCCCATATTTAAAATGATTTCATAAGGTGGATTGTAAACTTCTTCGACGATTTCGTCGTCGACCCGAAAACTAACTTTCATAATTCCCTGGTTATCTTTAACCGTTGTGACAATTCGCATGGGACCGGTCGCGGTATATCCGGCTACCGGTGTGAGGATTTTAATTTTGGGTGGTTTCGTATCGGGTTTTGGTGCAGCAGTGACAGTTGATATGCAGAAAAATTGCAGTAGAATCAGACACAATAATGATCGAAAAAAGTGTGTTAGGCCAGGCAAATCGTTCTCCAGGGTCACTCGACTTGTTCTTCCAGTAAAATTCATAGTAATGGTCCCCTCTGTATGATACTACATCAATAACATTTAATGTATTGAATATACTGTTTGTTTGGAAATCTTTCAATAAAATGATTTGGAAAATATTTGTTTGTGTATCAGGAAATGCATATCACGCACCATCTCATTAACTTGGTATGAAATATAGTTTAAAGCAGGTCGCAATCGATGGCGAAGTTGAAACCGGCTCTCTGATGGCCGGTCAGTCTGTTGGTCTTATAAAAGATATTTTACCGGTTCGAATAATTATTGACCGAATGATCGCTGATATTGAAGCTGAGGTGACGCAAGTCCGGCAACGGTTAGTCAATATCCGTTGAGTTTAGAAATAATGTCCGATAGACAAATAGAACAGGCTGCGGTTTTTGAAATTATACCCATAATCCACAGAAATCGGCCCTAACGGGGTTGGAACGAGAATTCCTGCCCGCGCGCCAATGTTCATATCCGTCCAGTTAAAATCATCGAAAGTATCCCAGACATTACCGGCTATGGCGAGAAATTGCAGGTAACTACCTTTTGTCAGATTGGTCCGGTATCCGATTCCCAGAGAGAGTAGAACATTTCCCCAGAATTCGTTCTGATGATAGCCGGGAAGCGAATTCAGTCCACCTTGCCGGAAGCGATCATAATGAGTCAATGCCCTGGAAAGATATCCGAAATTAATGTGGGTTGAAAAGGTGTGATTATCGTTAAATGTCTCGTAGACCGTGGACTCCACCAGGATTCGATCCGTCTGCTTCAGTTCATCCTCACTGAATCCATGTTCATAAACGACGTTATTTATCCGCCCGCGTCGGGGAATGTCCGGATCGTCTGTATTTTCTACGATAATCCGGGCGGTCAGGCTGGCGCTGTTAATAACGTCATCTGTTATATTATAATTACTGTTTTCAAATGTCTGTGTATTTTCCATTTTAATACCAACGGCCGTCAACCCGACCCTTCGTACCTGAACTCCGGCATTAAACTCAAAACCACTTCGAAAAAAATCACCATAGCCTACCCGCTTGCCGCTTTTGTATAGGGGAACACTTTCGAATTTATGGTAAAGCGATGAATATCCCGTGAATGTGGTTGTAAAAATCCGGGTGGTTCGTGTATTCAATTCCAGCTTCCGTTGCAGATCGCTGACGATTAGAGATAATTGATTGTCAATACCGGTTCCAAACAGGTTTCGGTATTTTGCGGCAATAAAAGCACTGGCTTTTCGTTCACTGTCATAGCGAGTACCGAACGAGAACAGTGTGTTTTCTTCTTCCTCAACCTCAATAACAATATCGGTTGAGTCCTCTGTCTGGTTTTCGAACGCAATATAAACTGTTCGAAACATCCCTGTGCTAAACAGGTTTTTCAGGCTTCGCTGAGCACAGGCAGATTCCCACAGGTCTCCCTCTTTCAGTAGCAATTCCCGCTTGATAATGTACGGTCGCGTTCGTTCATTTCCCCGGAACTTTATTGATCTGATACTGGTATTATTCAAACGATTGATGGCGTCAGGCAGAAAGTCCGATGACCATTTTGATGAATCCGCAATGAGACGTAAATCCGCAATATACGGTTGAGTGGCTTCGTAACCCCGCTGGATCAGTGAATCAATGGCGTCAAAATCACCGGAGGAATATTCTTCGATTTTGGGATAGATGAGAATGTCCGAAAGATATAAATTACGGGTATCGGTCAGATAAGCTAATGTATTGAATGCCTGGTTAAAATAGGATACCAGATTGATATTTTGTGAAATTGTCGTGATCTTGCTGGTGACGTCAACTGCAATAATGAAATCAGCGCCCATATCAACGGCAACATCCGCCGGGATATTATTGGTAATTCCACCATCTACAAGCAGGAACGAATCAATTGGTACCGGTGCTAATATAATTGGAAATGCCGAACTGGCAGCAATCGATTTTCCCAGACTGCCACTTTTTAAAACAACAGGCTTACCGGTTTTAATATCGCTCGCTACGGCCCGGAAAGGAATCAACAGGCTGTCAAAATTTCCGCCGGATTGGTATTCAGGATATACCATTACCTGAAAAATGCGCTCTTGCAATTTTTGAGTTGGCAGGAGATTTCCGGGGAAAATAACGTTAAATTTTTCATCAAATTTCAGTGAAAACAGTTCTGGCAGGGCCATGATTTTTTGAGAAACGAATTCAATATCACGGTAGGGCTGTGGCGAAAACAGGCTGTTCCATTTCGTATGGCGGATATAATTTTCAATTTCAAAGGAAGTATTGCCCGATGCATACAATCCGCCGATCAAAGCTCCCATGCTGGTGCCAACGATCATATCCGGGTAGAAACCGATCTCTTCCAGCGCCCGAATGACGCCGATGTGGGCAAATCCCCGTGCGCCGCCGCCACTGAGAACCAGGGCGGTTTTAGTCGTATCCCCGGAATACCCGGGAATCCAGAAAAGAAATAGTACTATCAATCCGGAAATAATTTTCGTTTTACTCAGAGAATTCATACTAAAAACTATAAAATTGATGCCTATTTACCAACGAAATAGTGTAAATTATTTTGTTGATAGGATATACTGAATAAGAATACCATAGATTTAAGCAGAAGGAGAAAAAATGAAGAAAGTGTACATATCTTGTGATATGGAAGGGATAAACGGGGTTTGTACCAATCGACACCGGGAGATGGGGGATCTGTTTTATGACTGGGCACGAAAACAGACGACCACTGAACTGAATACAGTCATTAATGAATTCAAAAAAAGAGGTGTTGAAGAATTCGTCGTCAATGATTCCCATGATAATATGATCAATCTGAGGATCGATGAATTACCGGAAGGAAGTTCTTTGATTTCCGGAACCCATAAAACCGATTCCATGATGGAAGGAATCAGCAGCGAATTTGACGGGGCGGTTTTTATCGGGTATCATGGTAAGTGTGGAATGCATCGTGCGGTTTTGTCTCATACTTATTCTGATTCAATCTTTCATGCAAAAATCAACGGCATCTGGTTTGGTGAGACAACAATTAATGCTGCATTCTGTGGTGAAAAAGGTGTTCCGTTATTGTTGGTCGGTGGCGATGATGTTTTGGCCGAAGAGGTGAGTGAACTCGGGACCGGTACACGATCAGTGATTACAAAATACGGAATCAGTCGCTCAGCGGGCCGTATGCTTCACCCGAAACAGGTTGCGGAAAATTATCGAAAAGCGATTGAAGAGGTGTTTCAATCCGATATTAAACCTTTTATATTGAAATCTCCATACCAGATCGATATTACATTAAGAGAACCGCAGATGCTTGACATTGCTCTGCGGGTTCCGGGGACCAAACGTACCGGTGAATCCTCATTACAATTCAATCATGATGATTATATCACCACATACCGGGCATTTATTGCCATCCAAACCTTAGCAACGAGAAGTTATTTAAAATGAGAGAAAAAAAATATTGGCCGACAATCCGTACCAGTGTACGGAACAAACTGGTAGCTGGGGCCCTGGCTTTGATACCGGTGGTTATTACCTATTATTTTTTAAGAGCATTTATCGGTTTTTTTGACAGGATTATCAATCCGATGCTGGAACCCTACTTTGGATTCCACATTCCCGGTCTTGGACTGATCATTTCCTTACTGGCAATATATCTTTTAGGTTTATTCATTACCAATATCCTGGGGCGCAGCTTACTGTCACTTCTTGAAAAGTGGCTAAATTACATTCCCTTGGTACGAACGGTCTATCAGACAAGTAAACAGATCGCCAGCGCTTTTTCGTTGACCCAAACCGGATTTGAACGGGTTGTTTTTGTAGAATACCCGCGGACGGGCGCCTGGACACTGGGATTTGTTACCGGACAGTCCAAAGGAAAGGACGGGACTGATTTTATTCATCTTTTTTTACCGACAACGCCAAATCCTACGTCGGGCTGGGCGCTGTTTGTCCCGGAAGATGATGTTATTCCCACTGAAATGACCGTAGAGCAGGGATTAAAAGCATTGATATCAGGAGGAGCCTTAACTCCACCAGTAACGAATCTCCATATTCGGCCCAAGAAATAATAGCTTGTAAATTTCTGATTCAGGAATTAACCTTTGTTTTAATTTAGGTGGGGTTTATTTATTTATAATGAAAATAAAATATATAGACGGAAAACGTTTTAACCGCGGTATTAAAGCCGGGGCGAAAAAGGTCTACGATAATCAGGATTACCTGAACGATATTAATGTTTTCCCAGTACCCGATGCCGATACCGGGACGAATATGGCGGCTACCTTGAGAACGGTTGTCGATGAAATGGAAGACAGTACCAGCGAATCGGTTGATTCCAGCAGTCGTCGGATTGCCGATTCGGCTCTGAAAGGTGCACGTGGCAATAGCGGTGTCATCCTGGCGCAATTTTTTTATGGTCTGTCTCAAGGTTTGGAAAAGCGGATAAAAATCACCACCGAGCAGTTCGGGCATGCTGTTCAGCATGCAAAAAATGCAGCGTATGAAGCCCTCAGCCAGCCAAAAGAAGGTACTATCCTGACGGTCATCAAAGACTGGGCGGAAAATATTTACGCAAACAGCAAACGGATTGTCGATTTTCAGGATCTGTTGCATCATGGTCTGGAAGTCGCTAAGAAATCGCTGGAAAATACCCGTACAAAACTCGAATCACTGAAAAAGGCCAATGTGGTGGATTCCGGTGCCCAGGGATTTGTGTACATTCTGGAAGGAATTACTGATTTTCTGAAACGAGGAAAAATAAAAGATATTGATAAGTCTACAACGATAGAACCAGTTAATGAAGTTGCTCATACGGATATAAGCATCGAAAATATCATTTTCAGATACTGTACGGAATGCCTGATCGAAGGACAAAAAATAGACCTTAAACGCCTTCGCCACCAGATCGAATCATTTGGCGATTCCGTTGTCGTTGCCGGTTCTGAACATCGGGCACGGCTGCATATTCATACCAATGAACCGGCGGAAGTGTTTGCTATTGCCCGACACTACGGTGATCTTCTTCAACAAAAAGCCGATGATATGAAAAAGCAGTTCCTCGTGACCCACAATCCCCATCCGAAAATTGCCCTGGTTGTGGACTCTGCCTGTGATCTGTCCCAAGACTTTATCGATGAGTATCAGATACATGTAATCCCCGTCAGAGTGTCTTTTGGTAATTCCACATATATCGATAAAATTACGATCACACCGGATTTTTTCTATAAAATGCTGTTGACTGAACCGCATCATCCGAAAACATCCCAGCCCCCACCGGCAGATTTCAGAAATTTGTATGCTTTTTTATTGTCCCATTATGAGTCCGTGATATCGATTCATCTTCCGGAAGCAGCCAGCGGAACCTATCAGAATGCTCTCAGTGCAGCCCGTGAATTTCCGGAAAAAACCATTACCATAATCGACGGAAAATCACTGTCAATCGGTTTTGGTTTTGTTGCAGAAAGAGCTGCGCAGTTGATTGCCGATGGGAAAACCCATGATGAGGTTGTCAAGGCAGTCATTGCCTACACCGGGCAGACACAGGTTTTTGTCAGTATTCCCAGTTTGAAATACCTGATGAGGAGTGGGCGGGTCAGTAAGGCCAAAGGGATGATCGCTAAAATCCTGAATATCAAACCGATATTGCATCTGGATTCCCGGGGAATGCCTCAACACTTTTCCAAGAGTTTTTCCGATATGGGTGCGGTTAAAAAAGTATTCAAGGAAACAATGAAATTTATAAGAAATAAAAACTCGGTCCGGTTTGTCGTTGCCCATGCCAATGATTTGCAGAAGGCCGAATACCTTGTCAATTGTCTTAAAGAAAAATTTGGGGACATTCCGATTCCGGTACTGCCGGTGTCACCGGTACTGGGTGCGCATGCCGGGAACGGAGCAGCCGCAATTGGAATAACCTGGGAGAAATAAATGCTGAATTTAATAGTTGTGCTTGTACTGAGTTATCTAATGGGTTCCATACCTACCAGTATTATTGTAGCAAAATTGACTAAAGGAATTGACATCCGTAAATACGGTTCGGGAAATGCCGGCGGGACGAATTCATTTCGGGTGCTGGGCTGGAAAGCGGGTCTGTTTGTATCATTGTTCGATATTGGAAAGGGAACCTTTGCCACTTTGCTGATTTCGACAATTCGTTTTGGGGAATTGCCCTTTGAGAGCAGTTCGGCGATTATGGTTCTGGCCGGAGTCGCCGCAATCTTAGGACATACCTATACCATTTTTGCTGGTTTTAAAGGCGGCAAGGGTGTGGGAACCGGGGCCGGTATGTTGCTGGGCTTGTTTCCGATTGCGTTTATTATCTGTCTGGCGGTTTTTGCGTTATTTCTTTTTTCAAGTGGAATCGTGTCCCTGTCATCGATTGCGGCCGCGACTAGTTTACCAATTGTCTTGTTTTTATTCAATCGATTTACCACGATGGAAGTTGATGCCGTTTTAATGGGAGTCAGTATCATCATTCCGCTGTTTATCATTTTTACTCACCGCACAAATATTCAGCGCTTGCTGAAGGGTGAGGAAAACGTGTTTGAGAATCTGAAAATCTTCAGGAAAAAGAAGAAACAATAATTTTAACCAATTTGGGATTTGCATCGCTGGTCATTTTTCCGTATTATTCTTTATGTAAACTGAGGATATTTATGGATTGGTTAAAGCGATTGAAATTTATTATTGTCGGAATATTGCTATGCATTACGGCGTTTGCGCAATTTCCGTATACGGACTTTGAAATTGTCGAGAGTATTCCGCTGGAAACGGTTCTGGATAATCCAGACATCCGGAATACTTTTGGTGTCTGGCTGGAAATGATTAATGCTGCAAAAAAGACGATAGACATTGAGCAGTTTTATATATCAAACCTTGAGGGCGAGTCCCTTGAACCCATTATCCGGGCGCTTGAAAAGGCCGCTGACCGCGGAGTTTTAGTTCGGATTATTGCAGAAAAACGAATGGCGGGAACCTATCCGGAAACCCTGGCCCGTTTGGATGAGCACAAAAATATCAGTGTCCGGAAAATTGCCGTATTCAGTGAAAGTGGTGGTGTTCAGCATAGCAAGTACTTCATTGTTGATAATGAACAGGTATTTCTGGGCAGTCAGAATTTTGATTGGCGGGCGCTGGACCATATTCATGAAATTGGTTTGCGCATTCGCCATACGAAATTTGCCGGGCGGATGCTGGAACTGTTCAATCTGGACTGGAAGCAATGCCAGGATAAACGAATCTATTCATTCAAACCAGCCCAGGAAACCGAATGGATCGAACTCCGGATAAAAGGAGAAGAGCCTGTCCGTTTTTACGTGACGGCCAGCCCTCTTGGAAATGTTCCCCCGTCATTCAGAGAAGACCTGTCGGCTATTATTAAATTAATTGAAAATGCCCAAAAGCGGGTCTACGTACAGCTGCTTTCCTATTCACCATCAAGTAAAGAAACATATTTCGGTGATCTGGACAATGCATTGCGCCGGGCGGCGGCCCGAGGCGTGGATGTACGCCTGCTCTGTTCCGACTGGAGCCAGCACAAATATGAAATGCCTTTTCTGAAAAAACTGGCCGAACAGGATAATCTGGATGTGAAACTGAGCACAATCCCAAAATGGTCAGAGGGTTATATTTCCTTTGCACGGGTCGAGCATTGCAAACTGATGATCATTGATGATAAGCTGAGCTGGGTAGGTTCCAGTAACTGGAAACGGGATTACTTTTACGGTTCCCGGAATGTGGCTGTAATTGTCGAGGATAAACTGATAAATACAACATTGACCAAACTCTTTCTGAAAAGCTGGGATGGGCCCTATGTCTGGCGCGTTGATCCCAAAAAGGAATATCAACCAAAATTCTACGGCGAAAAGAATTGATTTTTAATTAAAAAGACATCATTTTACGATATCATTGATCAAAGAGCATTACGAAACGAATTAAAACCGGGAGTAGAATATGAAAAACAAAGGAATACTGATTTTAACGTTCTTGTTATCCCTGGCCTTTATGTTTTGTGGAACATCAACGGGCCCAGATGATGACATTATCGATGCCAGTGACTCCACTGCACCATCCATTCCCATCGGGTTGATTGTGGTTGAGGACTCATCGGTTGAAGATTCGATCCGGATTGAATGGGAAGCGAATAATGATGATGACTTTGACAAATATCGGGTTTATCGGGCAACGGGTGTCGATTCATTGCCGTTATATGTACTGGTTGCTGAAACACGACACACCTATTATATGGACAACGGGATGGATTATCTTACGAACTATTATTACCGAATCTCAGCGGTGGATAAAAACACCAACGAAAGTGAAAAATGTACGGCGGTCAGGGGCGAAACCGTTAATATTAATCAACCGGCAATGCCGATGGGTTTTACGGTTTATGCC
>Ga0265595_1001922_pt1 | contig 15020 bp, 11 predicted proteins | sample saktaG_15_FD_190148 | JGI IMG/M metagenome (GOLD analysis project Ga0265595, IMG submission 190148) | Saline water microbial communities from Sakinaw Lake, British Columbia, Canada - sak_2013_06_06_50m | ecosystem: Environmental > Aquatic > Non-marine Saline and Alkaline > Saline ... | reverse complement strand
ACAACTTCGTCGGCGCCTCCGCTGCCCCCGGCACGGTCTACCGCAACACGGTACCGTCCTGGCAGAGGTGGTCCGACAACGACATGATGAGCGCCATCAACGGCGCCTCCTACATCTTCGCGGGCGTCGTATTCCCGGCAGTCTCCAACTGGCCGCCGTTCGCCGGCGCATGGCCGGTTGTTGACACCCCGCCCCATGTGGTCGGCCAGTTCGGCCTGGTACAGGCCTGGACGGGCGACCCGCAGCCCGCTCTTTACAGCGCGCATGACTACATCAACACCTCGGTCAGCACTACTATCGTCGGCGCCCCCGCCGACATGGACAGCGCCGTCTGCCGCACCCTCAAGCCTCGCAGCGGCATGCCCAAGCCGGGCATCCAGTGGGATTGTCTCGACATCTTCACCCCGCTGGCTATGCGCGGTGTAGCATTCACACTGGAGCCGACCTCGCTTAAATACTGCGGCTGCTGCACTCTCGACACCAACACCACCCTCTATGCCATCGATGACGAGAGCGGCGACTGGGTATACGCAGCCCCCTTCAATACCAGGACATACGTAATGGGCAGGATCGGCCGCTACTACGGCAGCAACTTCGCCAACGTACCGCCGGCTGTTGCCCCGTGGACTATCGGCTATGCGCCCAGGATCGACCGCGGCATGCTCTGGGCTTACACCGACTGCCTGGCCAAGAAGGGCCCCATCCTGAAGACCCCGGCTGACAAGTACCTGGTGGGCGCCGACCCGGTAACGGGCCGCAACCAGCAGGTCGACCTCAGCTGGGAACAGCTGTGTCTGTCCACGATTTACCAGCTCCAGATAGCCAAGGATGCAGCTTTCACTCTCAGGATCAACCCGGCAGTGAACAATCAGTTTGGCGCGGTAACAGCGGTTACCGGATCCATGCTCCTGGCGATGGACGCCACCAACATGACTTCACCGGCTGCCTGGATAGCCCCGGGCGCGCTGCCTGAAGCCGGCGCCATCTACTACTGGAGGATCCGCACCGCACGTTCAGCCACACAGCAGATCGCTGCCAGCCCATGGTCAGAGGTCCGCAGCTTCACCGTCAAGGCGGGATTCATCGTCAACACCCCGTACTACGGCGTACAGTTGCTGGCCCCCAACAACGGCTGCATCGGCTGCAAGGTACAGCCGGCATCCTTCTCATGGAGCCCCTGGAAAGAGGCCACCAAGTACCAGTTCGACCTCGCCACGGATCCTGAGTTCAAGAGCCTGGTTGTAACCGCCACCACCACCACCACCGGTTACGAATACAGCGGCACGCTGAACTACAGCACCAATTACTTCTGGCGTGTAAAGGCCCTGGAAGTCAACGGCCAGAACATCCCGAGCGATTGGTCCGCCACCTTCAGCATGCAGACCGAGCCCGCTCCGGCACCGCCGGCAGCGCCTCCGGCAGAGCCTGCAACCCCGCTGTGGGTCTGGGTCATCATCGCCATCGGCGCCATCCTCGTGATCGTCACCCTCATCCTCATCTTCAAAACCCGCAGGGTGTAATCACCACTTCACCGGCACTCGATAGCACGGGAGGGGCGGCGCAAGCCGCCCCTCCCTCTTTTTACCCATAGAGGCGCGCGCCCCCGGGTAAACGGGCGGGGTTTTGCTTCCAGCGTGAAAGTGGGCTATCATTATCCCGTTACCCTACCCGGTTAAATTCAAAAAAAGGCGGCGTCTTTATGCGCAAATCGATCCTTGTACTATGCTTGATCACACTGCTGACCACCGTGGCGATGGCGGCCGCGGGCTGCACGGGTCCCGGCGGGACGCCCACCATCAGCGAGGTGACAACCTGCACCTCGGTGACGCCGGAGGGCAAGCCGGTTTCCCCGGCCGCATCTTTCCCGGCCAGCACTCCCAAAATCTTCGTGTCGGCCAGGGTGAACGGAGCCTCGGATAACGTCTCGGTAGGCGTGAAGTGGTACCATATCAGCGGCGAGGCGGGCAGCACGGTGAACCAGCTGCTCACCGAGTCACTCACCACGGTCAAGGGCAACAGCTACGTGGCCTTCGACCGCGAGGCGACCAGGAACCCGTGGGGCGTGGGCCTTTATAAAGTATTACTATCGGTGGAGGGGAAGGACGCGGCGACCGGCGAGTTCAAGGTGACACCCGACCTGCCCGACCCCAAATCCCCGCCTGTAATAGGCTTCTTCGCGGCCCTGCCCGATTCCGTCAATGCCGGCCAGGCCACGTCGCTCTTCTGGTCAGCGACCAATGCCGTTAAGGTCGAGCTGGAAGGCGTGGGGGAGGTGCCGGCAACGGGTAGCCGGATAGTGGCGCCGTCAGCCAGCACCGAGTACAGGCTGATCGCCCGCAACAATAATGGCAACACCGGCATGAAGGCCACCGTAAACGTCAGCGCAGCGGCGGCGGGCGGCAAGCCCGACCTGGTGATCAGCGATTTCGGCGTGGAGGACGGCACGGCGTACTGCAAGGTGAGGAACATCGGCGGCGCAGCGGCGGGGCCGAGCACCACCTACCTCAGCCTGAGGCACATCGGCCTCCAGGCGGCCACCAGCCCGCTGGAGTCCCTGGCGCCGGGCGAGGAGAGGAAACAGGTCTTCTCCGGCTATACATGGCCGTGGGAGATGAGCCGGACATACATGCAGGCCGTGATGGTCTGCGCGGACGGCGGCAAGCAGCTGGAAGAAGCCAGCGCCACTAACAACTGCCTCCTGCTGATGTGGTGACAAAATAAATACCGGATAGTGCATTGTTTCCAAATTCCAGGATCCGAGACACCGGCAAGTCCAAAACCGAGGAGATAAAACGATGTTCAGCCTGAAACATCTTATCGCAGCCTGCCTGGCAGTGCTGCTGGCGGCCCCGGCCTTTTTGCTCACCTCGTGCAGCAGCGGCACGGTTACTGAAAAGCCGGCCGGCCTGCCCGAGCTGATTGCTTTCACATCCAACCGCAGCAAGGCTGTAGCTATCTTCACCATCAAACCGGACGGCACGGCCCTGACATCTTTATCAAGCGATAACCGGTCCATAGATATGATGCCTGCGTGGTCGCCCGATTCTACCAGGATGTCCTTCAGCTCCAACCGGTCGGATAATTTCGAGATATGGACAATGGATGCAGAAGGCGGCAACCGCCAAAGGCTGACGGACAGGCGCATCTGGAACGGCCTGCCCGGCTGGTCGCCCGACGGCGGTAAAATCGTATTCGTCGGGCAAGTCCGGAATGCCGCAGGGCTGTCGGACATGGAGATATTCGTGATTAATGCAGACGGCAGCGACCTGCGGCAGCTCACCGACAGCTCTACATTTCATGTAGAAACCGGCCATGCGGAAACCGGTGAGGCGGGACATTCACATCATACCGGCTGGAACAGCGTGCCGGCATGGTCGCCCGACGGCAGTAAAATCCTCTTTTCGTCCAACCGCGACGGCAACCCGGTGACGCCGATACTGTACACGATGAACCCCGACGGCAGCGGACAGCAGAAATTCGGCCTGTTTACAGATGTGGATGGCTCCGACCCCGACTGGTCGGCGGCCAACAACAGGATCGTCCTGGCCAGGGGCACGGCGGCCAAGCGAGATATCTGGGTAATGGATGGAGGCTCACCCTTCCCGCTGCTGACAGCTAAAAAGCTAACGGACAACATAGATAACAACCACAATCCCAAATGGTCGCCGGACGGCAGGCAAATCGCCTTTGTCTCGGATACTCACGGCAGTGACGACGTCTTCATCATGAACGCCGACGGCTCCAACGTGCGCCGCCTGACCTACGACGAGTCGGTTGACGATTTCCCTGCGTGGAGACAGTAGTGCCCGAACCTTCAGGTGTGCCCCAATAAGCGGGCGGATTGAAAAAAGCCGCTCCTGCGTTGACATCAGGGGCCGTCTGAAATAAGATGGATTTAAAAACCAGGTGGCTGCTATGAGATTGCCATTGATTGCCCTATCCCTGGCCGTGCTGCTGTCGGCGGCAATGCCCTGTGCCGCAGGGGCGGAAGACGGCAAATACCTGACGGGCGCCGACCCCGTGACGGGCCGCAACGAGCAAATCGACCTGTCCTGGGAGCAACTGTGCCTCACCACCGTCTACCAGCTGCAGATAGCCAAGGACCGTGATTTCACCCTGAGGATCAACCCGGCGATCAACAATCCGAACGGGGCAGTGACCGCGGTCACCGGGTCCATGCTGCTGATAATGGACGAGACCAATATGACGTCGCCCGCCGCCTGGATCCCGCCGGGCGCCCTGCCCGAGGCCGGCGCAATCTACTGGTGGAGAATACGCTCGGCGCGCTCGGCCACCGGCCAGATCGCGGCCAGCCCCTGGTCGGAGCCGCGCAGCTTCACCGTAAAGGCCGGCTTCATCGTCAACACGCCTTACTACGGCGTGCAGCTGCTGGCCCCCGGCAACGGCTGCACCGGCTGCCAGGTCAAGCCCGCCTCCTTCTCCTGGAGCCCGTGGAAGGACGCCACTAAATACGAGTTCGCCCTGGCCCGTGACCCCGAGTTCAGGCAGATCATAATCACCGGCAACCCTTCGACACCGGCCTATGAGTACGACGGCGCACTGGACTACAGCGCCAACTATTTCTGGCGCGTGAGGGCGCTGGAGGTCAACGGGCAGCCCATACCCGGCGACTGGTCGGCCACCTTCAGCTTCCAGACGGAGCCGGCGCCTGAGCCTGCGGCAGCGCCGCCGGCCGGGCCCGCGGCCCCGCTATGGGTGTGGATAGTCATTGCCCTGGGCGCAGCCCTGGTAGCGGCCGTGCTGATACTGGTGATGAGGACCAGGCGTTAAGCGCCGCACTGCGAGGAGTCTTTTTTATGTCATTGCAAGAAGCTTTTTTTAGCATGTCATTGCAAGGAGCTTTTTTTAGCATGTCATTGCAAGAAGCTTTTTTTTAGCATGTCATTGCGAGGAGCGTAGCGACGAAGCAATCTCAGACTATGACGCCTTCGAATCCACAGATTGCTTCGCTATAGCTCGCAATGACATTTGTGGGACCGCTCGCAATGACATTTGTGGGACCGCTCGCAATGACATTTGTGGGACCGCTCGCAATGACATTTGTGGGACCGCTCGCAATGACGGTGTTGGTGAGAGATTGCTTCGCTAATGCTCGCAATGACATTTGTGGGACCGCTCGCAATGACATTTGTGGGACCGCTCGCAATGACGGTGTTGGTGAGAGATTGCTTCGCTATAGCTCGCAATGACACTAAATGATAGATTATAGGAGTTGTTGCCATGACTTATAACAGGATGTTTCAGGCAGTTATGATTGTCCTGCTGATGGTCACGGCCGGCTGTGTAAAGGTAAACCCGGACGTGGTAAGCCATGAGGGCGGGGCCGCCCTGTCCCTGTCTGAAATAACCACGGCGGCCGTGGTGGATGCCCAGGGTCAGGCCATGGGCGTGGCCAGGGAGGACTTCACCGCCGATACCTCAACGATTTACCTGTCCGCCCGTGTCAATAACGCGCCCGAGGATACGCAGATCACCGCCGGGTGGCTGTTTTTCAAGGACAGCAATAACATAGAGGTGAACCGGCCGCTGTACGACGATTCCATCACGGTCAAGGGTACGCGTTATTTCTCCTTCGGGCACCCGGCGCCGTCAGGCTTGTGGGAGCCCGGCCAGTATATCATCCGGATAAAGGTCAACGGCAGGGAGTACGCCAATGCCCGGTTCAAGATCAAGGCGCTGCAGCAGGCCGATGTCCCCGCGCCCACCATCACCTTTTTCAAGGCTGAACCGGAGGCCATCAGCTACGGCCAGTCGGTGGTACTGAGCTGGAGCACCACCGCTGCCGACAGCGTTGACCTGAGCGCGGTCGGCAAGGTCCAGGCCGTGGGCAATAAAATAGTCAATCCGGCAGTCAGTATGGAGTACGTGCTCACCGCCGCCAATGCCGTGGGCAAGACCGCTAAAACGGTACGCGTGGAGGTAACCTCCTTCAACAGCAACAAGCCGGAGCTGGTCATCACGGATTTCTGGACGGAGGGCGATAAGGCCTACTACAAGATCAGGAATATCGCGGAGGTGCAATCGAAGGCCAGCACCACTTACCTCTACATCGAGGCCAATTACAGGGATTCCAGCCTGGTGGAGGTGCTGGCCCCCGGGCAGGAGCGGACGCAGGTCTTCCCCAATTACAACTGGACCTACGGCGCGTCACGAACCTACAGGCTGCCGGTGCGTGTCTGCGCTGATGCGCGCAACGAGATAGGGGAATACGACGAGTACAATAACTGCCTGATCGTAGAGTGGTGAAGCCGGGACCGCTTTGTGGCAGGCTCCCGGCAATGATATTTTTGCAGGGTACCTGCCAGCGGTAGCACAACAATCCTTCTCAGGTTTGGCGCTCCTGCCTTGACTCCGGATTTCCCCTCGCTTATCATTTAACCAGTATTCCGTTAGATGAGGTGTGCCATGAGGAACTACCGCCTGTATGCTTTGCTCGCCGTTGCCTGTGTCATATCACTGCTGATAACCGCCCCCTCCTGCATCAAGGTCAGGGACGCCGACCAGAAAGGGCCGTCGGCGGCGGTCAGCGATGCCACTCTGGCCAACGCCGTGGACCTGGAGGGCAGGCCTGTCAACGCCTCCACTGCGTTCCTGGTGAACGCCGAGACGATTTACCTGTCGGTCAAACTCAACAACGCGCCCGCCAACACGCAGGTGCTGGTCAAGCTGACTTACCTGAATGGGGAGGCGTCCAACCTGGCCGGCACGACCATGTACAATAATACTAAAACCGGCCAGGGCACGGGCTACCTGGCATTCGCCATGAAGCCGCCTCCCGGCGGCTTCCCCCAGGGCGATTACTCCGTCTCGGTCTCGGCCAACGGCCAGGAGGTAACCAACACGCCTTTCAAGGTGGAAAACCTGGCGGCAAACAAAGGCTGGCCGCGTATCAATAAGTTCACGGTTACTCCCGCTACGGTGCCGCAGGGACAGTCTGTCACATTAAGCTGGGATGTCAGCGATGCCACCCGCATCACCCTGCAGCCCGAGGTCGGCACCATACCGGCCGTGGGCACACGCGCGCTGACACCGGGTGTCACCACCACCTACCAGATCATCGCCTCCAACGACGCGGGCGCGACCAGGAGTGAAGCCACCGTAAATGTCACAGCGCCGCTGGCGGGCCTGCCCGACCTTGTCATCACCGACGCCTGGCTGGAGGGGACGATGATCTATTACAAGGTTAAAAATACGGGCAGGATCGACTCATCCCCCACCTATTCCAACCTTTGGGTTAACAACCTCTTCCCGCCGCTGGGCGGCTCCAGCTTCGTGGACGTGCTCAAGCCCGGCCAGGAGAAAACGCTCGCCTTCTCCAGCTACCAGTGGCCTTACCGTGATTCAGACAGGGACTGGCTTGGCTGTCTCTTCGGAGCGGACCTGGGACGCTTCATAGACCCCACCTGCCTCAACTATACGGTGAAAGTTTGCGCGGACGCCAGGGATGAAAGCAAGGAGGTTTCGGAGACCAATAACTGCATCAACAAGATCTGGGGCCTCCTGTTTGATTACAACCTGATTCCTGCGGCGCACCTGGCAACCTGGCTCAACAGTTCGGGCGATGCTCCGGTTCAAGGAGTGGAGAGCTCATCGACGGGCGCTTTTATCCAGATGAGCGACGGCGGGCTGGAGATGGTGCCTGACCAGGTGCCGCAGGGCTGGGTACAGGGCTACTGGGGCTACTTCTATGTCGACCGTGAATTCAAGGTTGCGCGGATGGCTACCATCAAGGTGCCCCCCCAGCTCAAGTTCGTGTCCCGTGTCGGGCTTTCCAGTTCCGCCGCCGGCAGCGACGGTGTGACCTTCAAGCTGGGTATCCGCGACCAGTCCGACCAGACCAATTTTTTCCCGGGCAAGACCATGAAGACCCCGGGCGTGTATGAGAACTGGGAGATAGACCTCAAGGACTACGTGGACCAGAAGGTTTTATTCATCCTGCGCGTGGAGGCCATCGGTTCTCCCACCAGCGACTACGCCATCTGGAAGGAAGCCAGGCTGGTGCAGGTGAGCGACTGATTTCCACTGTCATGGCAGCGGTGCCTTTAACACGTCATTGCGATGAGCTTTTTACCTGTCATTGCGAGGAGCTTTTTACCTGTCATTGCGAGGAGCGTAGCGACGAAGCAATCTCAGACTATGACGCCTTCGAATCCACAGATTGCTTCGCTATCGCTCGCAATGACAGGTCGTGATGCCTTCGAATCCACAGATTGCTTCGCTATCGCTCGCAATGACAGGTCGTGACGCCTTCGAATCCAAAGATTGCTTCGCTATCGCTCGCAATGACATGGAGGAGACAATATGTTGAATTCAATTAAGAGACTATTATTAGCCGCCGCTTTTCTGGTCATGGCGGCGGCCGCCTGCTCCGCACAACCGGCCGCGGTCTTCACCACGCAGGTCGACGCCGACGGCAGGCCGCTCAACTCGGCCACGGTTTTCACAGTGGATACCCCGCGCATCATCTGCTCGGTCGGCACGGCGGGCCTGCCGGTCAGCGGCGAGCTGAGCGCGCAATGGCTGTACAACGACGGAGGCCGGTGGACGAATTTCAAAACCGGGACGCTGGCCGTGGCCGGCGGAAGGTATCTTGCCTTCCCGGCCGGCGCGCCTGACACGGGCTGGGCCCCCGGCGAATACGCAGTAAAGCTTTACCTGAACGACAAAGAGGCGTCATCGGCGGGATTCACCGTTCAATTAGCCCCGGGTGTACCCCTGCCCGGGATCAACAATTTCTCGGCGGTCCCCGGCGCTATCACGGCCGGCCAGTCGCTGACGTTGAGCTGGAACGTACAGGGCGCCAGCAGAATCGATATCAAGCCCGACATCGGCAGCGTCCAGGCCGGCGGCAGCAGGCTGGTCAGCCCCGCCGCCGACACGACTTACACGCTGACCGCGCTGAACAGCGGCGGCGCGGCCTCCAAATCCGTCAGCGTCACGGTGCTGCCGTTCGAGAGCAGGCGCGCCAGCCTGGCAGTGGTAAACTTCTTCCGCGAGGCCTCCATGGTCTATTACACAGTGAGGAACACTGGCGATGCCGTCTCCAACCCGTCAAGCAGCGAGCTGTACGTGAGCAACAACGTGGCGGCCACAGGCTACATACCGCCCATGGCGCCGGGCGAGACCAGGACGCTGGCCTTCGGCTCCTTTAGCTGGAGCTACTTCAACGACACGGCGGCCACGGTCTGCGTCGATACCAAAAGCGAGAACGGGCCTCCCGGGACAACCGAAAGCTGCCTGACCACCGTCCTGCCGGGCGCGAGAGTGTTTTAAAGCTATCGTAGGGGCGTGCCTTCAGGTGCGCCCATACTTGTTTAATACCCGTGATGCGTATAAAATACCGCATGTGCCCGCGCCGGTGATCACGGGATATTCAAAGATGACGCAACTCGAGAAGAAGCTGAAGGATAAGTCCGCGGTAATCGCCGTGGTCGGGCTGGGGTACGTCGGGCTGCCGCTGGCGGCGGCCTTCGCGACCTCCGGCTTCAAGGTGCTGGGCGTCGACGTGCAGCAGAAGCGTGCCGACCTGGTCAACCGGGGCCAGTCCTATAAAGCGGGCGTCGACGCAAAGCTGCTGGGGAAGCTGACCCGCTCCCGGGCCCTGACGGCCACCACCGACCATTCCGAGCTGAAGCGGGCCGACGCCGTCTGCGTGTGCGTTCCCACGCCCCTCACACGCACCCGCAAACCCGACCTCTCGCACGTTATCTACGAATCGGAGCAGGTGTCGCGTTACCTGAGGAAAGGGCAGCTCATCGTGCTGGAGAGCACCACCTTCCCCGGCACCACGCGAGAGGTGATGCTGCCCATACTGGAGAAATCGGGGCTGAAGGCTGGGCGCGATTTCTTCCTGGCCTTCTCGCCCGAGAGGATCGATCCCGGCAACGGCGCCCGGCAGATGCGCTCCATAACCAAGATAGTCGGCGGGATCGACGCAAAATCGGCCGGGCTGGCCTGCCTGCTGTACAGGCAGGTGGCCGACGCCGTCCTGCCCGTCTCCTCCGCCGAGGTGGCGGAGATGACCAAGGTCTTCGAAAACGTCTTCAGGAGCGTGAACGTGGCGATGGTCAACGAGCTGGCGCAGCTATGCGACAAGATGAGCATCAGCGTCTGGGAGGTGATCAGGGCGGCCTCGTCCAAGCCCTTCGGCTACATGCCCTTCTACCCCGGGCCGGGCATCGGCGGGCACAGCATACCGCTGGACCCCTACTACCTGGCCGACAAGGCGCTGGAGTACGATTTCCACACCCGCTTCATCGAGCTGGCGGCCGACATCAACGAGTCCATGCCCGGCTACGTGGCCACGCAGATCACGGCTGCGCTCAACGGCCGCGACATCAGCATCGGCGGCGCGGGTATACTGGTGCTGGGCGCGGCGTACAAAAAGGACGTGGCGGACATGCACGGGTCGCCCGCCGTCAAGCTGATCCAGATCCTGCAGCAAAAGGGCGCCCGCGTTGACTACAACGATCCCCACGTGCCGCAGATAAGTCTCCCTTCGGGCGCTCAGCCCTCGATAGAGCTCGATTACAGCTCGCTTAAAGAGTACGACTGCGCGGTCATCGCCACCGACCACAGCGTCTTTGATTACAGAAAAATAGTCCGCAACTCGAAGCTGGTTTTCGACGCCCGCGGCGCCACCCGCGATCTGCGGGGGAAAAATATCGTCAGGCTGGGGGAATAGATGGCTGATAAAGATACCACCGCCCGCAATATAGCCGTGGTCGGCAGCGGCTACTGGGGCAAGAACCTGGTGCGCAACTTCGCCGGGCTGGGCGCGCTGCACACCGTCTGCGACACCGATCCCGCGGTGACGGCAAAATTCAAAGAGCAGTACCCGTATTTAAAGGTCTGCAGCGATTACCGCCATGTGCTGCAGGACGATGAGGTGAAGGGCGTGGTGATCGCCGCGCCGGCCGTGCTGCACCATCCCATGGCCAGGGCCGCGCTGCAGGCCGGCAAGGACGCCTTCGTGGAGAAGCCGCTGGCCCTCAGGATAGAGCAGGGGAAGGAGCTGGTGGAGCTGGCGGAGAAACTCGGGCGAATACTGATGGTGGGGCACCTGCTGGAATACCACCCCGTGGTGCTCAAGCTCAAGGACATGGTCAACGCCGGGGAGCTGGGCAAGATCGAATATATTTATTCCAACCGCCTCAACCTGGGCAAGCTGCGCACCGAGGAGAACGTGCTGTGGAGCTTCGCCCCGCACGACATCTCGGTCATGCTGCTGCTGGCCGGGGAGATGCCGCAGGAGGTGGCTGCACACGGCGGCTATTACCTGCACCGCGACATCGCCGACGTCACCATGACCACCTTCAGCTTCAGGAGCGGCATACGGGCGCACATCTTCGTGAGCTGGCTGCACCCCTACAAGGAGCAGCGCCTGGTGGTGGTGGGCGACAAGAAGATGGCCGTTTTCAACGACAGGGAGCCGAAGGACAAGCTGGTGCTGTACGACCACGAGATCGAGTGGATAGAGCACAGGCCGGTGCCCCACGAGAAAGAGGCGCGGCCCGTGGAGGTGGCGATGCAGGAGCCGCTCAAGCTGGAGTGCCGGGATTTCATTCAATCGATCGAGACTCGCTGCCGGCCGCGCGTGGACGGCCGCAAGGGCCTGCAGGTGCTGGAGGTGCTCTCCTGCTGCCAGCAGTCGCTGGAGCAGGGCGGGCGCGCCGTGGCCTGCGGCGGGGAGGAGAAGGACTACTTCGCGCACGAGACCAGCCTGGTGGAGGGCCCGGTTGAGGTGGGCAAAGGCACTAAAATATGGCATTTCGCGCATGTCATGCCCGGCGTAAAGATCGGGGAGGGCTGCAACATCGGCCAGAACGTATATATCGGCAAAGGCGTAACCATCGGAGACAACGTCAAGGTGCAGAACAACGTCTCGGTTTATGAAGGCGTGGTGCTGGAGGACGATGTCTTCTGCGGACCCTCCTGCGTATTCACCAACGTGTTCAATCCGCGCAGCCACGTGTCCCGCAAGAGCGAGTACCGTCCCACCGTGGTCAGGCGCGGCGCAACCATCGGGGCCAACGCCACCATCGTCTGCGGCAACACCATCGGCCGCTACGCCTTCATCGGGGCGGGCGCGGTGGTCACCAAGGACGTGCCCGACCACGCCATGTACTACGGCAATCCCGCGCGCCGCAACGGCTGGGTCTGCAACTGCGGCGTCAAGCTCGATTTCAGCCGGTCGCAGTCCGCCGACTGCCCGTCCTGCGGCAGGCATTACAAAAAGCAGGGCGCTAAAGACAGCGAGAAGGTAACGGAGGAGGGAGCATGAGCATACCCATGGTCGACCTCAGGGCACAGTACTTATCAATCAAGGATGAGATCGACGGCGCCGTGCGGCGCGTGATCGAGAACTCGCAGTTCATACTGGGCCCCGAGGTGGAAGCCTTCGAGAAAGAAATAGGAGGCTACTGCGGGACCGCCTTTGCCGTGGGAGTGGCCTCCGGCACCGAGGCGCTGCAGCTTGCCCTGCTGGCCTGCGGCATCAGGCCGGGCGACGAGGTCATCACCACGCCCTTCACCTTCATTGCCACCGCCGAGGCCATCACGCAGTGCGGCGCCGTCCCCGTCTTCGCGGATATCGACCCGGACACTTACAATATCGACCCCGGGCTGATAGAGGCGAAGATAACTTCCAGGACGCGCTGCATCATGCCGGTGCACCTGTACGGCCATCCCGCCGACATGGACCCCATCATGCGGGTAGCCGCAAAGCACAATTTAAAGGTGATCGAGGACTGCGCCCAGGCGCTGGGCGCCGCGTACACCTTTCCTGTCATTGCGAGCGCAGCGAAGCAATCTCCACCTCCCGTCATTGCGCCAGACCATGTCATTGCGCCAGACCATGTCATTGCGAGCGCAGCGAAGCAATCTCCACCTCCCGTCATTGCGCCAGACCATGTCATTGCGCCAGACCATGTCATTGCGAGCGAAGCGAAGCAATCTCAATCTCAATCTAAATCTAAATCTAAATCTGAATCTAAATCTTCTTCCATAGTCGGCGCGATCGGCCATGCCGGCTGCCTGAGCTTTTTCCCCAGCAAGGTGCTGGGGGCCTACGGCGACGGCGGCATGGTGGTCACCTCCGACGCCTCGGTGGCGGAGAACCTGAAGATGCTGCGCAACCACGGCGCAAAGCAGAAATACTATCACCTGGTGCCCGGCTTCAACAGCAGGCTGGACGGCCTGCAGGCGGCCGTACTGCGCGTCAAGCTTAAATACCTGGACAAGTGGATAGCGCAGCGCCGCGAGGTGGCCGCATGGTACGCCGTACACCTGGGCGGGATAGCCGGCGTATCCGTCCCGCACGAGAAATCCGGCAGTCGCCACTGCTACAACTATTACACCGTCCGGCTGAAGGCCGGGACAGACCGCGGGGCATTGCAGAAGGGCCTCAGCGCGCAGGGCGTATCCAGCATGGTCTACTACCCCGTCTCGCTGCACCTGCAGGCGGTATACGCCGCGCAGGGCGGCAGGAAGGGCGACTTCCCGGCCAGCGAGAAGGCGCAGGACGAGGTTCTGTCGCTGCCCATCTACCCCGAGATGACGGAGGAGCAGGTGAAACAGGTGGCGGAGGCCGTCGGCAGTTCGCAATAAATGGTGATTACAGATTGATCTCTGTAAACGACGGGACAAATGCATTATAATGACCGGTAGAAGCTGGAACAGATCTACGATGAGCAGGATTAAGGATTTAACGCTGGATGACCTTGAACAACTGATCGAGCAAAAAATGCTCGAGTTCTTTGGCGACCCCGATTCAGGCCTGGTTCTAAGGAGCAAATTCAGAAAAGAGTTGGAGCGCAGGATGAAAAATCCCCACGGGGAGACTGCGCATCAAGAGGTAGAGCACAGTTTTGATTAAGGTCGTATGGACCGGGAATGCAGTCAACGACTTAAAAAAACTGGACAGACTTGTTGCCAGAAGAATCATAAAAAAGATTTCCTGGTTTTCTGCCTACTACGATAAGGTAATCCATGAGCCTCTGTCAGGCGATCTTAAAGGTATGTTCAAATTACGTGTGGGTGACTGGAGAGTTATTTATACGTTAAAAAGCGATAATGCGATCATATATTTCGTAGGACATCGAAGTGATATCTACGAGGATAGAGCGTGAAGATCGTACTGGTTGCCGCGGCGCGTCCCAACTTCATGAAGGTGGCCCCGCTGATGCGGGCCATCGACAGGCACAACGCGGGCGTCAGCAACCCGGAGCTGAAGCTCGATTACCTCCTCGTCCACACCGGACAGCATTACGACTACGGGATGTCGCAGGTCTTCTTCGAGGACCTGGAGCTGCCCGCGCCGGATATACACCTCGGCGTGGGCTCGGGCAGCCATGCCGAGCAGACCGGCGGGGTGATGATCGAGTTCGAGAAGGTACTGCTCGAAGAGAAGCCCGACCTGGTGGTGGTGGTGGGCGACGTCAATTCCACGCTGGCGGCCGCCCTGGCCGCGGTCAAGCTGCATATACCCGTCGCGCACGTGGAGGCCGGGGTGCGCACCGGCGACCTGGGCATGCCCGAGGAGGTCAACAGGTTGCTCACGGACCACATATCGGATTACCTCTTCACCACATCCAAATACGACGATGCCAATCTGAAGAAGGAGGGCATACCGCCTGAAAAGATATTCCGGGTGGGCAACATCATGGCCGACAGCCTGGTCATGTGCAGCGGTATCGCCGGGCACTCGGACGTTTTAGGCAGGCTGGGATTGAAAGAGGGGCAGTACGCCCTGCTGACGCTGCACCGCCCGTCCAACGTCGACGCTAAAGATAAGCTGCAACTGATCCTGTCGCGGGTAGAGCGGGTGGCGCGTAAAATACCCGTGGTTTTCCCGGCGCATCCGCGCACGCTTAAAAACCTGCTCAAATTCGGCCTCGACAAATTTGTGCCTGTCATTGCGCCCGACCCTGTCATTGCGCCCGACCCTGTCATTGCGCCCGACCCTGTCATTGCGCCCGACCCTGTCATTGCGCCCGACC
>Ga0265595_1001921_pt1 | contig 15038 bp, 8 predicted proteins | sample saktaG_15_FD_190148 | JGI IMG/M metagenome (GOLD analysis project Ga0265595, IMG submission 190148) | Saline water microbial communities from Sakinaw Lake, British Columbia, Canada - sak_2013_06_06_50m | ecosystem: Environmental > Aquatic > Non-marine Saline and Alkaline > Saline ... | reverse complement strand
GCGATCTCGGCCGAGACGGTCTGGATTTGCCTGGCCTCCAGTGCCTGCTTGACGGCTGAGTACGCGCTTGGATGGCAGGTGACCTCGATGATGTCGCGGTCGGCGACCACGTCGTCGGCGCCGGCCTCGATGGCGATATTCATGAGGGTCTCCTCGTCGGCCTGGTCGGCGGCGATGACGAAGGTCCCCTTTTTCTCGAACATCCACGCGACACAGTTTGTGGAGCCGAGCTGTCCGCCGGCGCGTTCGAAGAGCTTTCGCATTTCCGGCGCGGTGCGACTGCGATTGTCGGTAAGGCACTCGACGAGGAAGGCGACTCCGCCGGCGCCGTAGCCCTCGTAAGTCATTTCCTCGTAGCTCTCGCCGGCCAGTTCGCCGGTGCCCTTCATGATCGCCTTCTTGATGGTGTCCTTGGGCATGTTGGCTGCCTTGGCATCGTCGATGGCGTATCGCAGGGAGAGGTTTTCATCGGGGTTTCCGCCGCCGCACTTGGCGGCCACGATGATTCGCTTCGCCACCTTGCTCCAGTCCCGGCCGCGCTTGTTGTCGTTAGCGGCCTTGGAGCGTCGGATGGTTGCCCAATGTGAATGTCCGGACATGGTCTCAATTCTCCGTCAGCGGTAAATCGCTCATTGGTCTAAGCCGGGGAATCGCCCCTCGCCAGGCGTTTCCTCGACCGCATCGTCCTCGTCGGGCATCGTCGAATCGCCCAGCGGCGAAACCTTCGGCTGGAGGCTCTTCCTGGCGGCATCGATCTTCGCGGGCGTATTTTTCAGAAGCTCGCGGTCCTCGCGCATGGGGTTCTCGACCTTTCGCCCGAGTTCCAGTGCCCTGGCCCACAGTTCGATTGCCCTGTCGCGCCACCCGAGGCGCCAATAGGCGTCACCGGCGTGGTCGAAGATCACGCCGTGGCCGGCGTCGTCGGTGTTGCCTTGGGCGAGGAACCGCTGGAAGATTCGACCGGCCATTCTCAGCCGGCCCTGCTTGTAGAATACCCATGCGAGCGAGTCCGCGTAAGCGGTTTCCTGGGGCCTGACGGTCACGGCAAGGCGGAGCATTTTTTCGGCCTCGTCGAGCCGTTGGCCTCGCACGGCGAGTATGTATCCCATGTTGTTGTTGAGGCTGACAGCGGTTGGCTGGATCGCCAGTGCGGAAGCCATGGTCGTCATGGCCTCGTCGGACTTGCCCATCTCGCCGAGGATGGTGCTCTTGAGCGTCAGCAGATCGACGTCATTTGGATCGGCCTTGATCAGTTCATCTGAGAGCTTGAGGGCCTGGTCCAACTTCCCGGCCGCGAGCTTGATCTGCACGGACATGGTGGCCAGCCATTGCCACGGCGGGATTGACGCCTCGGCCATCTTGGCCGTCGGGACCGATACGGCGGGCGCGGACGCCGCCTTGGCGAAGAGCTTGTCCTTCTTCCACTGGCTCAGGAAGCGGTCGGCCTGGTCGAGCTGCTTGGCGTCGACCAGTTCGCCGATCATCAGCCTGCGCGGCTCGATGCTGTTTGGGAAGTCAGCAACCCACTTTTCGGTCAGCTTGCGGGCATCCTGTTTCCGCCCGGCCTCGTCCAGGGCAACCAGGTGAAGTTGGCGGCGGCCCCAGACGATCTTGTCGGCGCCCTGGGCCAGACTGTCGATTATCGCCAGGGCCTGGTCGTATCGGGCGCCGCTGACGTGGCCGGCGATTATGGATGCCACCGCCTCGGGAATACGCTTGCCCGCCTCGGCGTAGGCGGGGTCGGTGGTTGCCTTGGCCAACTGGAGGCCCGTGACGGCCTTGCGGAGGCCCGCCAGGTTGTCGGCGAAGGTCTGGTGCTCCTTGATGGACTGATCCAGCAGTTCGATGCTCTTGTCGTAGTCTTTGCGCCGCATTGCCGCCAGGCCCAGCACCAGGACGTCATCATTGAGCGGGTCGGTGGCGGAGTTCTTCCTGACCATCGCCATGGCCTCGTCATATTGCCCAGCCATGCCCAGCAGATCCAGGCGAACCAGCCGCAGGTGACGCAGGTAGCGATCGTCGGCGCTGGCCGCGATCATCGCATCCACGATCCGCACGGCTTGGCTGTACTGCTTGTTGTCCTGCATGACTTGGAGCAACGTCTGGCGGTAGAGGGTCTGAAGGTTGTCATCCTGCGTCTGGGAGATCCATTGCTCGGCGAGTTTGCGGGCCTGCTCGAACCGCCCGATTTTTCCGAGCATGTATATCTGGCGGGGCCGACCCCAGGAGTCTTCCTGCCTGTTCGGGGTGGCCAGGAACTTCTCGACGGTCGAAAGGGCCGCCGCCGGCTGGTTGGCGTCAATCAGGGCGTCGAAGCAGCGCTGCGCCAGGTCCAGGTCGCCCGGAGTCTCGTCCAGCAGCGTGCCGTATATGGCCGCGGCCTCGGCCGTCTTGCCGACAGCCGCCAGAAGGTCGGCAAGCGCCTTTCGGGCGGGGCGGTTGGTTGGTTGCGACTGGATGAGGCGGTTGAGTTTTTCGGCCGCGTCGTCGAAGTCCTTCTTGCTGACGATTCCCGGCACGGGCCCCAGCAGCGCGCGGACGGACAGGGCCAGGACGTCGGTGTCCTGCGGCGCGAGGCTGGAAAGCTGGTTCAGAAGGGTCATCGCCTCCTTGCGCCGCCCGGCGTGCAGTGCCAGTTCGGCCTGCATGAGGCGGGTCTGGAAGTTGTCCGGGTATCGCTGCTGAAGTTGTGCGAGCAGTTGCCCGGCTTCTTTGAAGAGGCGGTTGGCGACGTAGAGGTCGAAGAGCTTTCGTGCGGCGGGGTCGCTGTCGGGTTGCTCCCTCAGTGCATTGAGGAGTGTCTGGATCGCCTCTCGCTTCCGCCCGGTGGCGGCGTAGGCATCGGCCAGCAGCACCACCACGGTCAGGTCGTCCTTCTTGAGGCGGCAGGCCTCCTGGAGCGGCCCGATGGCGTCGGCTGCCTTACCGCGGCTCAGCGCGACCTTCCCGCGAAGGTAATAGGGCAGGTAGGTGTCCTTGGCGACGGTGCTCATGCGGTCCAGGAGCCTGTCGGCGAGGTCGTCGCGTTTCTGAGCGAGGTATGACTCCAGCAGGGCCTCGTATGCGGGGTAGAAGTCTGGCTGTTTCTCGGTCGCCCGCTGGTAGAGGTCGGCGGCCAGGAGGTTCTTGCCCTTGGCGGCGGCGAACCTGCCGGCCAGGTAGAGCAGGGCGAACTGGTTCTTCGAGTCGCTCTTGCGGGCCAGTTCAGCCAGGTTGCGTTCTACGCCTGGGGAGTCCGTCGCGGCGGCGATGTCGGTCATGCTCTCGCCCATCGCCTCGACGCTGGCCGGGTCGCCCGCGAGGCTCTTATCCATCAGGGCCAGCAACTGCTCGTACTGGGCTCGCCGGGCGTAGTTGCTTCCCAGGATCCGCCAGAGGTCGGCGTTGTTGGGCTGGACCGTCGCCACCGACTGTAGGATGGTCATGGCCTCGTCGGTCCAACCGAGCTGCTGGGCCGTGCGGGCCAGTGAGATGGCGATGTCGGCGTCCTGCTTGTGGCGCTGGGCAACAGCCTGCCAGAACCGCACGGGCAACTTGCGGTCCTTGCTCTGGCGGCACAGCGAGCTGAGCATTTGCGGCAGGTTGCCCCGCTGGCTGGGCAGCTCGACCATGTCCAGCAGCATCGCCTCGACCTTGTCGTACTGCTTCTGGCCCAGCAGGGCGTCGGCGAGCAGGCTGGCTGTCCGCCCACTGGTGCGGTCGCGCCGGTAGGCACGTTCCAGAAGCGTTATCGCCTCGGGCGTCCGCCTCAGCAGAAGCAGCAGCGCGCCCTGGCGGCTCAGAAGGCGCTCGGGGCGCAGAACCCATTCCAGCAGGGTGGCGCGGTCGGCGTAGTCGCGCCCGTTCTGCTCGACCCACTTGGCGAACCTGGCGTAGCCTTCCATCGCGGCCGACCAGTAGGCCTCGCGGTCCAGCAGCAGCGACAGCGTGAGAAGTGCTTCGGCGGCGCGGGGGTTTTGGGATCCGGCCTGTGAGCAGAGCAGGGCGGTGCGAATGTGCTCGATGGCCTGGTCGTTCTGCTGCTGGGCGGCGGCGAGTTGGCCGAGCATGAGGTGCGATTCGAGGTCGTCGCCCGCGGCCTTGACAGCCGACTGAAGACTCGCCTCCGCCTTGCCGCGGTTTGGCAGGGACATGTACGCCTGCCCCAGCAGCCGGAGTATCCGGGCGTTGCCGGGCGCGAAGGACACAGCCCGTTCCAGCAGGGTGACGGCCTTGTCGAAGCTCCGCTGGGCGATGAGGGCCTCGGCCTGGGCGACCTCGTCGCGGACCCTCTCGGGCAGCGGCTGATCCTCGGGCTTGCCCTTGGGCGGCTCGATCTTGGGCGTAAGCTCGTCGAGGCCCAGCATGGCTCGGGCGGGGATCGGCCCGGGCGCCGGCTGGGTGATCCGCGGTGAGGAATCTCGATCCGCCTGCGCAGCAGCCGGGGCGGGCGCCAGTTCGGCCTGTTGGCTGCCGCAGCCAAGAGCCAGCATCATTGATGCCGCCAACGCAATGGCTGGCCTTGATCGCGTGATGTGGATAGCCATGGGAATCTTGCCGCCTGCTATGGGATTACCTTGTTGAGTGGGTACGTGATTATCCCCGTGGCGCCGGCCCGTTTGAGCCGTGGCACCAACTCGCGTTCCACTTTCTCCTCGACCACGACCTCCACCGCGACCCAGTCCGGATCGCGCAGGTCGGAGACGGTGGGCGACTTTTCGGCCGGGAGAATGGCTGTGATGGCCTCCAGCATGCTGCGCGGCACGTTCATCTTGAGCCCGACTTTCTCGCGGGCGTCGATGGCGCCCTTGAGCAGCAGGGCCATGTTCTCGATCTTCTGGCGCTTCCAGTCGATTGCCATAGCCTTGTGATTGGCGATGAATCGCGTCGAGCTTGTCAGCAGCGTATCGACGATGCGGAGCTTGTTGGCTTTGAGGCTCGAGCCTGTCTCGGTCACGTCGACAATGGCGTCTATCAGGCGGGCCTTTACCTCCGTTGCGCCCCAACTGAACTCGACCTTCACCTTGACGCCCTTGCCCTGGAAGTACTTGCGGGTGGCGTTGACCAGCTCGGTGGCGACGATGCCGCCGTCGAGCTGCTCGGGCTTCGTGACGGGGCTTTCCTCCGGCACGGCCAGGACCCAGCGCACGGGGCGAAGGTTCTGTTTGGCGTAGACCAACTCGGCGACTTCGACGACGTCCGAGCCGTTCTCGCAGATCCAGTCGTAGCCGGTCAGGCCGGCGTCTATGACGCCGTCCTCGACGTAGCGGCTCATCTCCTGGGCGCGGAACATTATCACCGAGATCTGGTCGTCGTCGATGGTGGGAAAGTAGCTTCGCGAGGATATGTTTATGTTGTAGCCCGCTCGCTGGAAGAGGTCCAGCGTGCTGTCCTGAAGCGAGCCCTTGGGGATTCCGAGCACCAGTTTGTCTTGTGGTTTTTCCATGTTTGTTTTGTTGAAAACTGCCGAAAAATTGTCAAAAAAAGGCCAAACCCCGTAAAAACTCTATAAAAAGGGGTCTTTCAATTCCCTGGCGCCCGTTGTGGTCCGCAGTTCGCGGTCGAGGTGCCGGGTGTCACTTCTTCCTGGTGCCGCGGGCGGCCCTGGCGGCTTTTCCGCCGGCCTTTGCCTTTGCCGGGGCCGGGGCGCCGCCAGCGGGCTTGCCGGTGCTCTTGGCCGATGTCCTTACAGTGGCACGCTTGCGCGCCTTGCGTGCCGGTGTCTGGGCCGGGTTCGAGGCGGTCTGCTTGCCGGCCTTGGCAGGCGGGGCCTTGGCGGCGGCTTGTTTGGCGGCCAGTTCAGCCTTGGCTTTGGCCTCCTCGGCGGCTTCGGCTTTGGCGACCTGGGCTTCCACCTTGGCGGTGTCGCTCTTTCGTTTCTTGGCCAGCATCTTGGCGTTCTTGGCGACATAGTCGCGGAAAAACTCGTGGGTGCTCCATGCCTGCTTCTGGAGGATTATGCGTTCCAGGAAGGCCTGGACATCCTCGACGCTGCTGCCCGGCTCGATGTGGCCGTCGGCCTCGAGGCAGTCGACGAGTCCCTGGTCGACCGGTACGGCGTGTCCGCCGAAGACCTGCAACATCATCACCCCGGCGGCATATGGGCTCAGGCCAAGCTCGCCGAGGTGGCGTCGCGCGTCACGTTTGGACATTTTCTCGACGTAATCCAGCACGAGGCTGTTGCGGCGGTTGAAGATCGCGTTGAGGGCCGTGGTGATTTCCTCGGCCTTTCGGCGGGCGTCGGGGAAGTCGCGTCCGAGAGTGTCGACCACATCCTTGACCGGCGCGACGCGGAGTTCGTTGAAGTCCACGAACTCGTTTTTCAAGGTCTCCATGGCCTTGGCGGACTGTATGGGCGCGTCGGCTTCCAGGACGGCGTCGATTATCGCGCGGATAGGATCGGCATTCGCCGGCGGGATGGCGGCGGACTTGCCGACGCCGGAAAGGAACTTCTTGATATTCTTCTGGTGCTTGGTTGCGTTCTTCATGACCGCTGGTCCTGGTTGGTACTGCCGGTCGGGGGCGTTTGTTCGCTCTGCTCGGCCGGGGTTTGGCCCTCGTCCTGCCCGGCCTCGCTGGCGGCCTGAAGGCGGGCCTCGTCTTTTTGCTGAATCTCGTCGGCCACTCGTTGAATGATATCCAACGTATCGAGGGTCTTCTTGAACTCGGTGTCCATCAGGAAGCTCAGCACCGGTGTTGCGCGAAGCGACATCTGTCGTGCCATCAGTTCCTGGATGTGCCCTGAGGCGTGTCGCAGGGCCTGGAGAGTGCGGTTTTGCCGGCCTTCGGTGCCCATGACCGAGATGTATACCTTGGCGGTCAGAAGGCCCTCGGCGACTTCCACTCGCGTCACCGAGGTTAGCGCGCGGTCGATCCGCGGGTCGGAAAGCTTCGTCAGAAGCAGTTCCCCCATTATCTGGCGCATGAGAGCGGCAATTCGTTGTGTTCTACGATTCATCTCAAAACCACTCGACCTCGCTGGCAGCCAGGATCATGTCCCTATTGCCCGCCGCGGCGTTGACGATCTGCTGCAGCGCCCCGGCCAGGTAAGCCTGGTCGCCGCCCACGGCGGCAACCGCCAGAACGGCCCGCTGGCGGCTGTCCAGCGCACCGACCTCGGCGATTGACACGTTGAACCGCGCGGCTACGCGATCCTTGAAGCTCTTGACCAGTCTTCTCTTGTCTTTAAGGCTCGCCGCCTGGAGGATGTGAAACTCCAGATGCAGCAGGCCCAGGCTCGTTTTCATTGTCCAGATTTCAGATTTCAGATTTCAGATTTCAGATTTCAGATTCCAGATTGCAGACGCCCAGCCATGTTATGTCCGCGCCTGAAGTCCGCGCCTGAAGTCCGCGCCTGAAGCCTGTAGCCTGAAACTCTTCTCTTACAGGCTCCTCGCCACTTCGACCGTCTTGTAGAACTCCAGCGTGTCACCTTCCTTGATGTCGTCGAATCCGGCGATTTTCAGGCCGCATTCCATGCCGGACCGCACCTCGCGAACGTCATCCTTAAACCGCTTGAGGCTTTCCAGCGTCCGCTCGTCCATGACGACAATGTTGTTGCGGATTACGCGGAGGTGGGCGTTGCGGTTGACCACGCCGTCGAGCACGTGGCAGCCGGCGATACTGCCGACCCTCGACACCTTGAACACCTGCCGGATCTCGGCCCGGCCGATGGTTTCCTCGCGAATCTCCGGGGTCAGGCCCTCTTCCAGGGCCTTGTGGATGTCGTCGATTATGTTGTAGATCACGCGGTAGACGCGGATGTCGACGCCCTTTTCCTCAGCCATCTGGCGTGCGGAGGAGTCGGGCACGACGTTGAAGCCGATTATCAGCGCTCCCGATGCCTCGGCCAGCGTGACGTCGCCGATGGTGATCCCGCCGACGCCGGCATGGAGGATGTTCACCTTGGCCTCGGCGGTGCTGAGCTTCTCCAGCGAACCCGTCAGGGCCTCGATCGAGCCCTGAACGTCGGCCTTGATTATCAGAGGCACCTCGCTGGTCTGGCCCTGTGCGATCTTGCTCAGCAGGCTCTCGAGCGTGGCCTTGGGCCCGCTGGCAAGTTGGCGGGTCCGCATGCGCTGGCGGCGGTCATCGGCGGCCGTGCGGGCCTGGTCGAGGTCCGCGACGACATAGAACTTGTCGCCCGCCTCGGCCACGCCGTCCATGCCGGCTATTTCCACTGGCGTGCTTGGCCCGGCCGAGGTGATCTCCTTGCCCTTGTCGTCGATCAGTTGGCGGACGCGCCCGTGGCTTCGGCCTGCCAGGACAATGTCGCCGACCTTGAGCGTGCCGTTTCGGACAAGCAGCCTGGCCAGGGGTCCGCGGGCGGGGTCGATCTCGGACTCGATTACGAACCCGCTGGCGGGGGCGCCGATCTCGGCCTTGAGCTCGAGCAGTTCCGCCTCGAGGCTCAGCACCTCGACCAGTTCGTCGATGCCCTTGCCCGTCGTAGCGGAGGTCTGGATGACTTCCACGTTGCCGCCCCATTGCCGCGGATTCAGGCCGTGCTCGGCAATCTGGGCCATAGCCCGCTGGATGTTGGCGTTGGGCAGGTCCACCTTGTTGAGGGCCACCACTATGGTCACCTTGGCGGCCTTGGCGTGGTTGATCGCCTCAATCGTCTGGGGCATCACGCCGTCGTCGGAGGCCACCACCAGCACTACCACGTCTGTCATGTTGGCCCCGCGAGCCCGCATGGCGGTGAAGGCCTCGTGGCCCGGGGTGTCCAGGAAGACCACGTGCTTGTCGCCCACGTCGTATCGGTAGCTGCCGATGTGCTGGGTTATGCCGCCCGCCTCGCCGCCGGCGACGGCGGTGTGGCGGATGCGGTCCAGCAGCGATGTCTTGCCGTGGTCGACGTGCCCGAGGAACGTCACCACCGGCGCCCGACTGACCATCTCGCCGGCGGGGCGGGCCTCGATCTGATCGGCCACTTCCATCTCGGCCGTACGCTCGCGATGGATGTCTAGCTCGATGTCAAAATCGGCGACGGCCATCTCGGCCATCTCGATGCTTATGTTCTGGTTGGCGGTCACCATCGTGCCCGTTTCCATGAGCTTGCGGATGATTTCCGTGGCCTTCAGGCCGGTGGCGGCGGAGAGGCTCTTGACGGAGATCGGCTCGTCGATCTCCACTTTGCCCACCTTTACAGTCGGCCGGACCAGCCCTCCGCCTTTTCTGGCGACGGACGCGCGGTGCCTTCTCAGGCCTCCGCCGGCGGCGGCGGCGAGGCGGGCGGATCGCTCCTGGAGGTCGCGCTCTCGCCATTCTTGCCCCCCGTCGGTTGCGCCACCTTCGGCGCTGCGGCCCGTGCCGGCTCGGCGACGGGGGCTGCGACGCTTGCCCTTTTTCTTATCGTCGTCGGTGTCCTTGCCCTTGCCCTTGGTGGTCGTGGGGCCGCGCCCCGCCGTCGTTGGCGTCGGCTCGTCGGGAACTCCGGGCCTGACGATACGCGGTCCGACGCGCGTCGGAGTCGGCTGGCGGCGGCGGGGGGGTTCCATGTGCTCGGGGGCCTCGACGCGGACGATCCGCGGACCCCGCAGCTTGGCCGGGCGGGGGACCAACTGCGGCCCGGCCGGCATTATGCCGGGCTTGGCCGGCTCCGGCGGCTGGTCCTGGGCCGCCTCGGGCGGGGCCTGTTCGGTTGCTTCGGCCTGCTCGGCTGCGACCTGGGCAGGCTGGGCGGTCTCGGCCTCGGTCTCGGTCTCGGCCTCGACCTCAGTTGGGGCCGGAGGCTCGGCGATCTGCGATTCGACCAGCTCGGCCACGGCTGTGGCGGCGACGGCGGGCTCGGCCTCGACGGCCTGTGGCTCGGCGGCCGGCGATTCCGCAGGCTCAACTTCGGCCTCGGTGGGGGGGGACTCCGCGGTTTCGGCATGTTCGCCGTGGCGGCGGCTCTTGCGGGCCTCGGCACGCGCTTCTTCGAGGTCCACGTGTTCGGCAGTCTCAACCGCTGTCTGCGTCACATCGGGGCTGAACCACTCGCGCAGCGTCGCCTCCAGACCGGCAGACAGCGTCGCCATGTGGTTCTTGACGTCCAACCCCTCGGCGCGACACTTCTCGAGCATCGTCTTGCTCTTTACGCCGAGTTCTCTTGCAAGTTCAAAAATCCGTGTTGCCAAGAAAGCCTCCCGGCAATGTAAAATCAGCAACTACAACCAGTCACAATCCCCGACCGAAACGATCGGCCGGGCTGTTCGCCCAAAATGGCGATCACGGCCGGCTCATGCGCCGGCGACCTCGCCATCGCTTGGGGCCTCGGTCTGGCCCTCGGGCGCTTCTGGGGCGGAGGGCGACGTTGCCTCGTCGGCCCCGGCTGCCACATCATCATCTGTAGCGTCGAGATTCTCCTGCGCGTCGTTGTGGTCACCCACCTCAGCCGGTTCGGCTGGGGCTTCGGCCTGAGCTTCGGCCTGGGCTTCGGCCTGGGCTTCGGCCCGCTGGGTGCGGGCGGCGCGGGCCTCGGCGTTCTTGAGTTTCTCTGCCGCCTGCTTGGCCGCGGCGGCCTCTTTGGCGGCTTCGGCACAGCGGACGACGATCGACCTGGCCAGCGCCCGGTCCATGGCCAACTCGTTGACCAGCGGCTCGGGTCCGACCTCCTCGACGTCAAGGACGCTTACCATGCCCATTGCGATGACGCGGTCGACGGTCGTCGAGTCCACGCCCTCGACCTCGCGGAGGCTTTTCTCCAGCAGATCCAGGCCGGTGTTGAACTCCGCGGGCGTCAGGATGTCTATGTCCCAGTTGGTCAGCCGGGCCGCCAGACGGACGTTCTGCCCGCGCTTGCCGATGGCCAGCGAGAGCTGATCCTCGGTGACCACCACCGTCGCCCGCCCAAGCTCGAAGCACAGGGCGATCTCCGCAACCTCCGCCGGCTTAAGCGAGTTGGCGATGAGGATCTTGGACGAGTCATTCCAACGGACGATGTCGATCTTCTCGCCGCCGAGTTCATCGACGATGTTCCTGATCCGGCTGCCGCGGATGCCCACGCAGGCGCCGACGGCGTCGACTTTCGCGTCCAGGCTGTTGACGGCCACCTTTGTGCGGTAGCCCGCCTCGCGGGCCAGGGCCTTGATCTCAATGATCTTCTCAGCCACCTCGGGCACTTCCAGGTCGAATAGCGCGCGGATGAAGTCCGGATGCGTCCGGGACAGGATGATCTTCACGGCGCTGGGCTGCTCGCGGACGTCCAGGACCATCGCGCGGATTCGCTCTTCCGGCATGTGGCTCTCGCCGGGGATCTGCTCGCCCCTGGGCAATATGGCCTCGGTCCGGCCTAGGTCCACTATCAGCGAGCCGCCTTCCCACCGCGTGGTCCGCCCGGTTACGATCTGACCGCACCGTTCCTTGTACTCAGCGTAGATGCTTCCCCGCTCGGCCTCGCGAATGCGCTGGATTATCACCTGCTTGGCCGTCTGGGCGGCGATTCGCCCCAAGTCGCGGATGCTCATGACCTTGCCGTCGACGGCGGCTGAGATGTCGCCAGTTTGACGGTCGATGTGAACCGCAACATCCTCGGTTCCGATGTTCTGCTTGCGCATGGCTGAGAGCATGGCGGCCTCGAGGTCCTCAAGGACGACCTCGCGGTCGATATTCTTGTCCCTGGCCAAGCCGTCAACTATTCGCAGAAGTTCTTGGTTCATATCGGTTCCAGGTTGTCTGGGGGCCCGGCGAATGAGCCCGCAACACAGGCAACAAAAAAAGTGGGTCGCCTCGCCCACTTCCAAGCCTCAGCCTCGTTGCGTTGCGGGTCCAGCACCATCCGGGCCCGTAATAGTATGCAGGTTCCTACGGAGCCCGGCGCGTTTTGCACACACCGAACGAAACGTGCCCCCGCCGGAGCCTTCCATGGAAGACTACCAACGCGGGCAGCGCCGAGGTGGCCTTATGCCTTGCCACCGGCTTGGATCCTGGTCAGGCACAACATTGTTCTACAAACTCCTGGCCTGATGGTTCTCGTCGCCATCACTATCCGCACGCACACGCCATTCCGGCGGCATCGGTCGCCGGTAAGGCGCGGCCTAAACGTAACTCTTTGCCAGTACTCACCATGCGTTTCGTGTATACACACTCCCCGTCCGCGCCCGGTCCAGCCTTGAAAGGCCCATGGCCCCGAGGGCGGCGAGGCGACTGCATCAATCGCTGACTACGCAGATTACAAATTATAGAAACTGCCCAAGGCCCGTCAACAAAAATCCCCGCACATGTCCCACATTGGGACCAACCTGAGTTTCCGGCACAAGCGGATGTCTGATTTGACTCCGATGGCGTTTTGCCGAATCGCGAGTCTTTATTGCGGATTGCGGATTGTCCCGGCGCGCCGGGACGGATTTCCATCTCCCAAGCCTTGGCCGGGGCAATCCGCAATCCGCAATGAATTCCAGGCAGTCAAACAATGGTATAACCTTAAAATAAATATACTTACATGAATGTTGGTCATCGGATTCTCGGGTAGCCGGCCTGTTCGCTTCAGCGAGCGGGGACGGCAGGAGAGGGCATGCGACTTCTCTCTTTCCCAAACTCGCCCCGGTGCAAGACGGTACGTATATTGTCCTTGGAGGAATCGTCGTGCAGCGCGGCTTAAGACGCGGCTTAACATGAATCTGCGATTCATCCTAAAACATGAAAAGACAATGCCCTAAGCCTCTGTCCCTACTACCTTCCTTACGGAACACCCTCTTCGTGCGCCGCTTGGGCCTGCTGGCCGGGGCGCTGGCTCTTTTCGCCCTGGGTTGGGCATTGCCCGCGCGGGCCGGGCCAAGTTCCTCTCGCGATTATCAGGGCGAGGCCAAGGGCATCGCCGCAAAGCAGCTCGAGCAGTTCGGCAAGGGCTACTCGGCCCGCTACGACAATAACCGGCACATCCTGTACGTCAGCGCGCTGGACGAGGCCCATCTCAAAGAGACCATCGGGCTCCTGGCCGCCTTCACGGAGGCCTACCGGCGCACGCTGGCCAGCGACCGCGGCGAGGGCAACATCACTGTCGTGCTGCCGACCGCCGAGGACTACAAGAAGCTTGAACTTCCATTCCCGGATTGCGTGGGCTTTTACAGCTACGCCGGCCGGCGGCTGGTGGCTATCGACCGCGGGCGGACGCTGATCCACGAGTTCACCCACGCACTGCACCACGCGGACATGACCGCCTCCCGCCAGAGCCACCCGATCTGGATCGCCGAGGGCCTGGCCACGCTCTTCGAGGCGAGCACGATTACCCCGTCGGGCCTGGTGCCCAAACTCGACATGCGCCTGGCCACCCTCCAGAAAGCCATCCGTGAGAAAAAAACCTTCCCCCTGAAGGACCTGCTCTCGATGGGCCGCAAGCCGTTCATGCAGGATGCGGCCGTGGCGTACGCCCAGGCCCGCTACCTTATGTACTACCTCTACGAGCGAGGCCGGCTCGACGACTTCTACAGCCGCTACAAGAACACCTTCACCCACGACCCGCAGGGCATCGCGGCCTTCGAGGCGGCCGCGGGCAACAAGCTGTTCATCATCGACCGTGATTGGCAGAAGTGGGTTTTGGACAAGGCCCTGCCGTCATCCGAGCGCCGCTGCCGCCAGGGCCGGCTCGGCCTGGAGCTTCAGCGCGTGGCCCAGGGCGCCAAGATCGTCGGCTTGCAGGACGCCTCCGCCGCCAAGACGGCCGGGCGGCTGAAGGTCGGCGACATCATCGAGCAATTCAACGGCCAGGCCATCCGGAACGAAGCCGAACTCGCCGCCGCCATCCGCTCCGCCGGCGCCATGCAGACCGTCAAGGTCCAACTCCTCCGCAACAGCCGGCGAATGACAGTCCTGCAGCCGCTGGGCGGAGCGTAGTGCCGAAATGATGAATGCCACGAATGATAAATGCCAAGTGGAGATCCCAGGCTTGCCGCTTAGCGCCTGAAGGCTCTTGGCATTCCTGGCATTCATCATTTGGGCATTGAACATTGCGGCCAGGCTCGGCCGCCACCGTTACTTCATCGCGCCGGTCAGAATGCCCACGGCGTATTGCAGGACGAACAGGGCAGCGAAGACGTAGACTATGGCCGGGCACTGGCGGGCCTTGCCGGAGATCAGCTTGGCGAATGCGTAGCTGATGAAGCCGATGGCGATGCCCGTGGCGATCGAGAACGTAAAGGCCATCCCGGTCATGGCCAGGAAGGCCGGCAATGATTCGGTGATGTCGTCCCACTCGATTTCCCGCATGGCACGCATCATCATAGCCCCGACGATTATCAGGGCAGGGGCGATCATCGGATAGCGAAGGATGGGGTCGCCCCACGACGTCGTGCCGACCGTAACTCCGCCGCCGATCATCCGCACCAGCGGCTGAAAGAAAAGCGCCGCCAGCATGCACAGCCCGGCGACGATTGCGGCAAGCCCCGTCCGCGCCCCGGCCGCCACACCGGTGATGGACTCGATGTAGCTGGTGACCGTGCTCGTGCCCAGGCACCCGCCGGCGATTGTGCCCAATGCGTCGGCCGTAAGGGCTCGCTCAGCCGACGGGAGCTTGCCGTCCTTGGTCATCAGGTTTGCCCTGCTGCCCACGGCCACCAACGTGCCGACGGTGTCGAACATATCCATGAACAGCAGTATGAACCCCAGCGTCAGCACCTCGGCGACGTGCGGGCCGGCAAGCTTGCCCGGCAGCGATCTGAAGCCGTCGATGAATCCCGTGGCCGTGACCTCCAGGCCGCCAGGCATGCCGACCAGCCCGTGATACGTGACAGCCTCGACGCCCCATATCCGCCCGACGGCCCACGTTGCGGCCGTGGCGGCGAGTATGCCCAACAGGATCGCCCCGCGAACGTGCAGCGCCATCAGCACCAGAATGATGGCAAGCCCAAGCAGCGTGAGGGCGGCCACGTAGTTTCCGTGCAGGTCCGCCAGGGCCACGAATGTTGCGGGATTGGGCTTGATCAGGTTTCCCCACTCGAAGCCGATCAGGGCGATGAACAGCCCGATGCCCGCCGCGATGCCGCTCTTGAGGGCGTCGGGTATCGCGTTGAGCAGCATGGACCGCACGCCGAACCTCGCCAGCAGCACGAAGACCACCCCAACCACCACCGTAAGGGCCA
>Ga0265595_1001920_pt1 | contig 15039 bp, 8 predicted proteins | sample saktaG_15_FD_190148 | JGI IMG/M metagenome (GOLD analysis project Ga0265595, IMG submission 190148) | Saline water microbial communities from Sakinaw Lake, British Columbia, Canada - sak_2013_06_06_50m | ecosystem: Environmental > Aquatic > Non-marine Saline and Alkaline > Saline ... | reverse complement strand
CGAAAAGCTCATCCAGCAGCTTCGCGACAAGGGATACAAGGTGGTAACGCGGGTCGAGAAGGCATCGACGTTCTACCCGGCCGAGCAATACCACCAGGCCTACCTGGTAAAGCATCCCGGCCGACCCGAATGCCACGTCCACACCCCGCGCTTCGAGATTCCGCTGGAGCCTTGAACTAAAGCCTCATCGCCTTCTTGACCTGGGCCCACAGTTCTTGGGGCTTGCCCTTTGCCGCCTTCATGGCGTCCAGGTCCAGCTTGTCCTCAAGCCGGTCCAACAGTTCCAGGTCTTCCATGGGCACCAGGGCGAAAAGATTCTTTCCCCGCCTTTCGACGACAAGGCGCTCGCCCCGCAGGGAAACGCGGTTGCCAAGGTCGGCCAGGTGTTCGCGCGCCTCGGTTATGGAGATCGTTTCCATTTGCCATGCCCACTCTGCATAGTTGTTCATACTGACGCCGCGGCCGCGGCGAGGTCTCGGCCTAGCTTTCCGCAGACGTCGAGCGTCTTTTGGTCAGGCTTGCCCTTGGACTCGACCACGTCGCCGACGAGCGTGCCGATCCCCTGGAAGAGCTTGACCAGCGGGCCTCGTACGGCCCCACCTCCGCCGTGGGAGTAGAACAGGCTATAGGGCTTGCCCGTCAGGCCTTCGGGTTTGGCCTGCTTGGCGATGTGCCAATCGTCCAGGAATACCTTGAGCCCCCCGGCGAGGTAGCTGTAGTAGTCGGGCGTGCCGAAGGCGACGGCGTTGGCCTGGCGGAAACGCTCGATGTCCAGCCGGCCTTCGTTGGTGTTCATCAGCGAAACCTCCGCCCCGCCCAACCTGGCGCCCGCGGCCAGCGCCTCGGCCATCGCCTTGGTGTTGCCGTGCTCCTGCGAATGGTATAGAACCAGAATCGATGCCATAAGTTCATCTCCAGTAGTCATACAAGTGCCGATAGCGGTTTGCGTGGGCCTCGGCCCGAACGGCGATGCTTCGCCCGGTCGGCCTACGGCCAACTGCCAACGGCTAGAAGTTCTCCGCGGCGATCTCGTAGTACGCCTGCGGGTGCTTGCAGACCGGGCAAATGGTCGGGGGCTTGTTGCCCTCGTGAATGAGGCCGCAGTTGCGGCAGCGCCACTTAACCTTCTCAGGCCGGGCGAAGACCGCGCCGGCTTCGAAGTTCGCCAGCAGCTTCCTGTAGCGGGCCTCGTGCTCCTTCTCGATCTTCGCCAGGCCGTCGAACAGGCGGGCAATGTCATCCAAGCCTTCCTCGCGGGCCGTCTTGGCCATGCCGGGGTACATTTCGGTCCACTCGTGGTTCTCCCCGCCGGCTGCGGCCTGGAGATTCGCCCGCGTCTCGCCGATGCCCGCCAGCAGCTTGAAGTGCAGCTTGGCGTGCTCTTTCTCCTGCTCGGCCGTCTCAAGGAATATCGCGGCGATCTGCTCGTAGCCTTCCTTTTTCGCCGCCGAGGCGAAGTACGTGTACTTGTTGCGGGCCTGCGACTCGCCCGCGAAAGCATCCTTCAGGTTCTGCTCGGTCTTGCTGCCCTTGAGTTCGGCCATGGTCTTTCGCTCCTTGCTCGAATGACGAATTGGTCTCGTATCCCGGCCGCCGGTGGCCGGGGCGCTTGCCGGCCGGTGCGGCAGAATCACTTCCCGGCTCAACAGTATAGCCCGAGACTGGGAGGTGGTCAAAGCATGGCGTCTTGATGTTTTCTTGATGCCGAGTGAAATCCGCGAACCGACCGCCGTCTAACTCATGGGAAAGATGGCCGGTACGTCCTTGTGAGGTCGCCTGGCCACTCCGCCAATGGCGTCGGGAAACAGTTGGAAAACAGTTGACGCCCCGCGTTTTGTTGGTACAATTTGGTCTTGTAGTGCAGTTCACTCACTTCGCGTGACTAGCCAGAGGCGCGAAGCCAAAGCCGGCATGAGCCTGCCGGCCCGCATTAGTGAGGGTATGTGCGTTTCTCGCTCACTCGCACCTGCCTGATGGCCGCCCGGTCAAGCACTTTTTGTTTGCGCTTGAGAGGAGCAGACCGCGATGCTCGCGGTGGTCGATGGGGACGAATGATCCCGCTCAGGACCTGTAGCCCCCCAGGGAAGCTTTGGCCCTGCGTTTGCGCGCTGCAAGCCAGAGGCCATGCAAGGGATGCGAAGGAGCAAAGCTATGAAAGGGATCAGATCTTCACAGGCTATCGTTGCGCTGTTCGTCATGGCATTGGTCACGGCAGCAACAACGGGGTTTGGGCAGGAAATCCACGACGACTTCAACAACGACGTTCTGGACCCCGCCTGGACGGTGCGGTTCACCAATGCGAATGGCTGGACTTACTCCGAGGCCGGCACGGACCTCACGGTCACGGACATTGCCGCGACGGTCATCAGCCACGATGGTATGGCCCTCATTCCCTCGGAGGTGATGCTGACCCGGCAGGTGGCGCCCCTGGGCGACTTCCAGGCGGACATGAGCTTCTCGTGGAACTCCACCCAATCCGGGTACGAGGAGCGCCAGGCGCTTCAGAAAGTCCTCCTGCGCCTCATGGGTTCCGCAGGTCAGGTCGTCGCCTTCTGCGGATACTCCGACCCGTGGATCCATTTCTCAGGGTCGCGGTACTGGAACTTCGGCGGGGCGACCGGTTACGGCGCCCAGGGCTCCGAGCCCTACGCGGGCGGCGCCACTGTGGCGATCAACCGTGTCGGCTCGGACATCCAGATGCTCTGGAACGGCCAGCCGTTCGTCAGCGGCACTAACTCGACGCCGGTGACCGAGGTGCAGGTCTTCTTCTCGTACTTCCCCTTCGATGGAGGCGGCGGGCCGTCGTTCTTCGGCACCGAGTCGGTTGATTCGATCAACGTCACGCCCGAACCAGCGACGCTTGCGATGCTGGCGGTGGGCGGTCTGGCGCTGCTGCGCCGCCGGCGGCGAAAGTGAGGGCTTCTTTTCGTTGTTCGATAGTGAGGAGCAGACCGCGATGCTCGCGGTGGGCGTCTTGATGTTTTTCCGCTTGAACCCGAGAGAACGAGGGAACTTTGTGAGCCGGGGGTCGTCTAATCATTCGGAAGCTGCCCGTTCCGTTCCGTTCTTGAGAGGTCGCCCGGCCGTTCTGCCAAGGGCGTTGCAAGGGCAGCATCGGCTTCTGTTGATAGACTTGACAAGTTGTTGCAGTCCGCACACTATGCGGGTGTTCGACAGGCCGCGCGGCCGGCTATGCAAAGGAGCAGAGCCATGATGGGGAAATTGCTTTCGCAGAGGACGCGGGTTGTCGTTGGGCTTTTCATCGTGGCAGTGGCCGCGGCACCGGCCATGGGGCAGTACAACGCGGGCTTCACCTGGAACAGATACGACGACTGGAAACGCGGCACGTCGGATGGCAGCCCCGCGGGAAATCCTTGCAAGGATTCCGCCGGCAAGGCGGTGTGGAGCAGCGAGTACATTGACGACGTGCCGGCCGACAGCGGGCTGGATACCAATCGCCCGTGGTACAAGCTTCCGTCGTCCGGCCTGATGGTCTGGGACAGCCACTGGGTTGCCGGAACGTGGGCGAAGAAGTATGACCTTCCGCCGGTGATTTACAGCCAGGGCATTGCGCATATAGCCAACAATGAGTCGTACCGCGGGGATCACTACGCGGTGGTGCCGCTACTGAGATGGCGGAACCCGTCGGCCGCGCCCCTGAAAGTGTCATTGACCTCCGGTGACGGTTTCCTGGCCTGGCTCAAGGCGGGAATGCCGACGGGCACCTTGGCGGACGTGGTGATCGCCCGGACGGATGCTTCCGACGACGACTCGGTGCATCCGCTTTACACCCGAACCGTCGTCAAGACGGGCGGCCTTTGGCACAGCCAGTACGTGTCCCTGCCGGCGCTGAATATCCAGGACCTGGCCCTGGACCCGGGGGATAGCATCATCTTCAGCATCCGGTCGCGGACGAAGGTGACGGGCTACCGCTGGTACAATGTCCAACTGCTTGACAACGTGACCATCACCGTAACGTCGAGCCGGCAACCGGAACGCCGCGAGCACCGCCGATTGGCGGACCAGCACCCCGAAGCGGGCTTCACGTGGAACCGATGGAAGGACTGGAAGCCCGGCACGTCGAATGGCTGTTCCGCGGGCAATCCGTGCAAGGACTCAGCCGGCAGGGCGGTGTGGAGCGCGGAATACATTCTTGAAGTTCCGCCCGACAGAGGATTGGATACCGATCATCCTTGGTACTTGTTGCCTTCCTCCGGCCTGATGGTATGGGACAGCCATTGGAGCGGCGGCACGTGGGCGAGGCAATATGACCTTCCGCCGATGACTCTCCGATCGTGCCTGGGGCATATCCCGACAGATAAGTCTTACCGCGGCGACCACTACGCGAACGTGCCCTTGGTGAGGTGGAAGAACCCGTCGGGAACGCCGCTGACGGTATCCTTGGCCTCCGGTTCGGACTTCCTGTGCAAGTTGGATATTGGCATGCCGACCGGCACGGTGGCCGACGTGGTGATCGCCCGGACGGACGCTTCAGATGACAACTCGGTGCATGTCCTTTATCGTCAAACCGTTGTCAAGACGCGGGCAGCGAGTCTTCGCGAGATGCAGGCCCTGCCTGCCTTGGCGATCGACAACCTCGTTCTGGATCCGGGGGATGAAATACTCTTCAGCATTCGATCGAGGACGAGGACGACGGGCTTCACTTGGTCTAATGTCGCTTTTCACGACGACGTGACCATCACCGTAAAGTCGAGCGGGCAACCGGAACGCCGCGTGCGCCGCCGGTTGGCGGACCAGCACCGGGAAGCGGGCTTCACGTGGAACCGATGGAAGGACTGGAAGCCCGGCACGTCGGATGGCAAGTCGGCGGGCAACCCGTGCGCCGACTCGACGGGCAGGGGGGTCTGGAGCTACGAGTACATCTCCAAGGCGCCGTGCGGCAGCGGGCTGGATTCCGAAAGCCCATGGTACAAGCTGCCTTCCTCCGGCCTGATGGTATGGGACGGCCACACGGGCTCCGGCGGCGTGTGGGGATACCGATACGACAATGCGCCGTTTGTGTTCCCCGGCCCTGCCGGCCTTGGGCATGTTCCCAATAACGATTCGTACCGTGGCGATCATTTCGCCGTAGTCCCGTTGGTTCGATGGAAGAATCCGTCATCCGTCCCGATGAAGGTGTCATTGACTTCCGGCCCCGGCTTCCAGGGCCGGATCCATTACTGGCCGCCAGGCACAACGGTGGACCTGGTGATCGCGCGGACGGATGCTTCCGACGGCGGGTCGGTGCATCTGCTCTACAGCCAAACCATCGTCAAGAGGCTGGCCCAGGGGCAACATGAGTACTTTGCCCTGCCTGCGCTCAATATCGAGCGGCTCGCCCTGGACCCGGGCGACGACATCCTCTTCAGTGTCAGGGCCAGGAACGCGACCACGGGCTTCACCTGGTATTCCGCCATGTTCAACGACGACGTGACCATCACCGTCCTGCCCTGAAATCCGCCCGTAACCGTTGAAGGTTGCCCACTTCTATTGTACACTTGTTACGATTGGACTTGTGCCTCGCGGTGTGCGCAGTGCGATAATCCACGCTCCTGCCGGGGCTGGGCCGAGGCGGACGCCGGAAAACCTGCAGTGAACGTATTTCCGTATGCGATCAGTTATTAACGCACAGCCAGGCCGCAATCGCCGGTTGCTTGTGGCCATCGGGGCGGCAGCGATGACAGCCTGGCTGTCGGTCGCGTCGTGCCAGGCCGCCAAGCCGAAGCCGGCGGACGACCCCAACGTATTTCAGCCGCCGCCGTTCTTCGGGGATGTCCCGGCGGTTCGTAAGGACAAGGCCGGGGCCTCTACCGGCGCGGGCGCGGCCGGGCCGACCGCGCCCGTGCCGCCACCTGCGCCCCCGCCGGTCGCGGCACTTGCGGCGACACTGCCTGCCCAGCCAGCAGCGCCCCCGAGCTGGTCGCGCTCCGCCCAGCCCTGGCCGGCAGAGGTGCTGGCCCCGCGCGCCGACAAGGCCATCCGTGCCGGCCTGGACTACCTCTACGCTGCCCAAAAGCCCGACGGGTCCTGGGACACCAAGTACGCCAGCCAGCATCCCGGTGGGGTCGAGGCGCTGGTTATCCTGGCCGCCATCGAGGCCGGGGAAGACCCCAAACGCCCCCAGATCGCGAAGGCACTTCAGTACATCGATCAGCTCGCCCCAAAGACCACCTACGTCCGGGCCGTCAGGGCGATGGTCTACTCGCTCATGCCGGGCAAGGACTACGACGCCCGCCGCACCGAGGACGTCAACTGGCTGATCGCCAACATCAACAGCCGTGCCGGCGGATGGGGGTACGGGCCTGGCTACCGGACCACCAGGGAGAATCCCAACTGGGTCGATAACTCAAACACGTTCCTCACCATGCTCGCCCTGAGAGAGGCCGACCTGGCCGGGGGGAAGGTTTCCGCCGTCATCTGGGCCAGGTTGCGAACCTACTGGGCCCGCAACGCCAATGCCGACGGGGGCATGAGCTACCAGCCGCCGGTCTTGTCCGGCTTTCGCCTGCGTGGCAGCAGCTACGGGTCCATGACGGCTGCGGGTATCTCCGCCCTGTATATCCTCACCGACACCTACACCCAGTATGTCGATAAGGACTATGCCAGCGCGGGTGCCCGGCGGTCCAACGCCTCGCCTTTCCAGAAGGTCATCGACTCCGCCCAGCAATGGCTGGTGGACAACGTCACACTTGGCGAGAACCCCAAGTGGGTCTGGGGCGCCGGAGAGGCCTACGAATACTACTACCTCAACGCGCTTCTTCGGGCGGCGGACGAAGCCGGGTTGGATCGCCTTGGGCTGGTCGATGTCGCGCGGGGGGCCGCGGAGATCATCTGCCGGCGGCAGAAATCCGCGGGCTGCTGGACCGACCCGTCGCCGGCGCCCGGCGCGGCCGAGGTTGACGACATGGCCTCGATCCGCACCTGCTTCGCCATCATGGCGCTTGCACGGGCGCGCGGGGCGGTGGTGATCGACAAGATAGCCGTCGGCCCGCACGCCGACGACGACGCGCGCGCCGCGGCCAACCTCGTGCGGTGGATGTCCCGCAACCTGGGCTTCAAGGCAAGCTGGCGGCAGGTACACATGGGCAAGCCCCGCGCCGGGTACGTCCCCGCGCCGCTGCTGTACGTCCAGGTTGGCGACAAGGCGATCCCCGACGCCCTGGCCGTGAACGTCCGCTCTACGATCGACGCCGGAGGCACCGTCATCGTCCAGCCATTCGCGGGCAGGAATGACATCGCCGAGGCCGTAAAGTCCTGGCTGACGGCACTGCTGCCGGATTACACCGCCGCCGAGGTGCCTGCCGAACACAGCGTCTACTCGCTGCACTTCAAACTGGCCGACGCCGCCAAGCCCAAGCTCTTTGCTCTGGGCGACACGTGCCGGCTGCGAGTGTTCGTGCTCGAAACCGACGCCGGTGGGGCATGGCACCAGAGCCGCTGGGAGGCCCAGCCGCAGCTCTTCGAGTTGCCGGCCAACCTGCTGCTGTACACCACCGACCTTGCCGCGCCTGAAGGACGGCTTGCCGTCAGCCTCGCCAGGACCAGGCTGCCAGCCTCCCCGCGGACCATCCGTATCGCCCGGCTTCGTCACGGCGGGGACTGGAACATCTGCAAAGGCGCGATGAGCCGGCTGGGAACCGTCCTGGCCGAGTCCGTCAGCCTTGGCCTGGAGGTCAGCCCCCCGGTCGACGCCTCGGCGAGGATCGACCCCAACATTCCCGTGCTGTGGATGACAGGCACGCTCCCGACCAAGCTCACCGACGCGGCGAAGGCCAACCTCAAGGCCTACCTTGTCGGCGGCGGGATGTTGATGATCGACTCGGCCATGGGGACCGAGCCTTTCGTTGCCGACGCGCGGGCCGCACTTACCGGCATGTTCGGCGCCGCTGCCGTCCGCGAGATGCCCGCGGATCACCCGCTGCTGACCGGGGCATTCGGCGGGCAAATCGGATGCGACGTGACGAAAGTCAGCTACACCCGCGCCGCCGGCGGCGGGGGCGCGTCACGGGACGGCGATAAAGGTCCGGCCGGGCCGCCGAAGTTGCTGATGGTCGAGATTGCAGGCCGGGCCGCGGTGGTCCTGTGCCCCATGTCCGTCGTAGCGCCCCTGCAAGCCCACCCGATCTACAACTGCAAGGGCCTGTCCGCCCCAGACGCCGCACGACTGGCCGCTAACGTCGTGCTGTATGCCGTGACACGATAGAGCGGCGAGCCAGGGAGGGCTCACGAAAGGAAGAAGATGCGCACGGACGTCACCTGTCGTTACTACCGAACCTTCACCGGCCAATCCGTCGATCGCTTGCCGGACATCGAGTTTGGCTACTGGCCGCAGACCATCCGACGCTGGCTCCGCGAGGGAATGAAGATCGAGCTGACAGCCGAGGAGCAGAACCAGATGTTCCTGGGGAAGCTCGACGCGTTCCTGGGTTTAGACAAGCTCGTACATGACGGCATGAACGTCAACATGAGCCTCTACCCGTGCTTCGAGGAGAAGGTCATCGAGAAGCGCGAGCACTCGGTTGTCATGCTGGACTCCTCCGGCTGTCTGGCGGAGCGTTTTCTCAACGATGTCGAAGAGAGCTCCATCCCGCACTTCATCAAGTTTGCCGTCGAGACGCCCGACGACTGGGCCGGCCTGAAGGAGCGCCTGCGCATCGACGACCCCTTGCGGGACATCAAGCCCGAAACCATCGATCGCATGCGCAAGTCGGCCGCCGAGGGCAAGATGATCAGTTGCCGCTGCCCCGGCCCGTACGGCTGGCTGCGGGGATACATGGGCTTCGAGAACCTTTCCCTCGCCTTCTACGAATACCCAGAGATGATCCACGACATGGTCGAGCACATCACCGAGATGTCGCTTTACCAGACCCGCCAACTGCCCGCCGACGTGCCCATTGACCATTCCACCTGGTGGGAGGACATGGCCGGCAGGAACGGCCCGTTCGTGGGGCCGCGGATGTTCCGCGATTTTCTCCAGCCATGCTATCACGCCATCGGCTTGGAGCTGCGCAAGCACGGCTGCGACATCGGCATGGTGGACTGCGACGGCAATCCGCACGACATCGTCGCCAACTGGATCGAGGAGGGGGTGAACATCATGTTCCCGCTGGAGGTGGCCGCGGGCGTGGACCCGCTGGCATGGCGGCGGGAGTTCGGCATGGAGTTGCGCCTTCGCGGCGCAATCGCCAAGGCCCCGCTCGTCGAGGGCGGCCTGGCCATAGACCGCGAGTTGGACCGCATCAGGCCCCTGATGGAGCAGGGCGGCTTCATCCCGCACCTGGACCACCTGGTTCCGCCAGACATCTCGTACAGGAATTACCAGGAATACCTGGACAAAAAACGCAAGCTCATCGGGAAGGTTTGAGTCGAGAAACGGTCTTAATAACCTGAATGCGGCCAGCTCAGGTTATGAGACCAGTTCGAATCCTGTTGAGTACCTGTCCAGCGGCTTCGTCGTCGTCTTGTTCTTCAGCCCCGTGAACGGGGGTAATACGCATCCCGGATAAGACTCGCGCCCGCAAAAGCGGGTACAGGCACCTCGGAGGCCAACAGTCCCGGCGCGCCGGGACTCCGGAGTCAGTCCCCGTTTTTGCTTTCCGCCCGAGAATCAATTGGGATGCGTATAAGTGTTTCGCGACCTTGTCTTCAGCCCCGTTCACGGGGCTTCGACCGCCGAAGGCGGGTATAGACCAGGGCTTTTAGCCCTGGGCTGTCGGGCGCTCTGTTGTTTTTTAGCACGCTTTCAGCGCGCTTTTGGCGGGCTTCAGCCATCTTTGGCCTAAAGGCCCCCAAGATCGGGTAAGCGCGCTGAAAGCGTGCTAAGAGGAAGAAGCAACAAAGGGGAGTAGTGTGTTATCCGCCAACCAGGCCTAAAAGGCCTGGCCTATACCCCCGCTATCGCGGGGGCAAAGCCCCGTGAACGGGGCTGAACACAATAGCGCTAAACAGGTGCAAAACCTTCTTCAAGCGAGCCGAGGCGTACCTGTTGACCCAGGTACGCCCGTGGGGTCCGGGGCTGCCCATCACTTCGCCTTCAGTTCGCCGTCGAGGACCAGCACCTGCCCGGCGGTGGTCTTGAATTCCGCCTTTCGGCCGGCGCTGCGGACTCTCACCGGGCCACCGGCCTTTGATGTGATCCGGGCCTCGGTCAACTGGCCGTCTTTCCATGCGATGTCCACGGTGAACCCGCCGCGGGCGCGGAGGCCCGTGACCTTGCCCGCCAGCCAGGCTTTCGGCAGTGCGGCCAGCAGGTTCAGTTCCCACGAGTCGCCGGCGCGGACGTGGCTTTGCAGGAGCATCTCGGCTATCGCCGCCGTCGCGCCGAAGTTGCCGTCGATCTGGAACGGCGGATGGTTGTCGAAGAGGTTGGGCAGCGTCTTGTCCTTGAGCAGGTTCATCAGCAGGATGTGCGCGTGGTCGCCGTCGTGCAGCCGGGCCCAGAAGTTGATCTTCCACGCGAGGCTCCAGCCCGTTCCGCCGTCGCCGCGGCCCTCGAGCACCTTGCGGGCGGCCGCCAGCAGGTCGGGAGTGGCGGTGGTGATCATGGTGCCCGGATGCAGGCCGAACATGTGCGAGGTGTGGCGGTGTTGTGGCTCGGCCTCCTTGTAGTCCTCGATCCACTCCATGATCCGCCCGGTGGCGGGGCTGATGCGGACCGGCGCCAGGCGTGCCAGGGCCTTTTCGCATTCGGTGCGGAAGGCGGCGTCGGTGTTGAGGATTTTGCTCGCCTCGATGCAGTTTTTCAACAGCTCGTGGACGATCATCAGGTCCATGGTCGCGCCGTAGGTGAACACGTGCCTCTGGCCGTTGGGCAGGATGAACGAGTTCTCGGGTGAGTGCGATGGATTGGTGACCAGTTTGCCAGCCACCGGCGTGCCCGCGGGCGCCTCGACGAGGAAATCGAGCATGAACCTCGCCGCGCCTTTCATAAGGGGCCAGGCTCGCTTTGCGAGGAAGTCCTTGTCACCGGTGAACAGGTAGTGCTCGTATGGATGCAGCGCCAGCCAGGCTCCGCCCACCGGCCAGATGCCCCACGGTCCATCGGCCGGGGCGGTGAAGCCCCATGCGTCGGTGAGGTGATGTGCCACCCACCCGCGAGCGCCGTATTGGACCTTCGCCGTGCGCTCGCCCGGTTTTACGAGGCCGTCCATGAGGTCGAACAGGGGCAACTGGCACTCGGAGAGGTTGCAGGGCTCCGCCAGCCAGTAGTTCATCTGAAGGTTGATGTTCAGGTGATAATCGGCGTTCCACGGCGGGTTCATCTGCCATGCCCACAGCCCCTGGAGGTTCGCCGGCATCTGCCCCGGGCGCGAGCTGCTCATCAGGAGGTAGCGGCCAAACTGGAAATACGTGGCTTCCAGGCCGGGGTCCGCGTTGCCCTGGCGGATGCGAGCGAGACGTTCGTTGGTCGGCAGCTTCTCGGCGTCCGGCCCCGCCGAACCCAGGTCCAGCGACACGCGCCCGAATAGCGAGCGGTAGTCCTCCACGTGCGCTGCCAGGATGCTCTTGAAGGATTGCTTTGCCGCGCGATTGAGGTGTTCGGAGCAGAGTTTCACCGGATCCCCGCCGCGGTAATCCGTCGCGCCGTCGATGAGCAGCGTTACCGAGTTGGCGCCCGAGACGGTCAGGACGCCTCCGGTGTTGGACACCTTTCCGCCGTCGGCGACCGCCAGCACCTTGGCCGCGAAACGCAGGCCGCGCTCCCGCTTCTGGTCGTCCTGGCGTTGTATGCGCCCCTTCAGCACGATGGCATGCGGGTCGGCCGCGTCGGCCGTGCAAGTGGCGTCGCGCTGCCGCTTGAGGGTCATGCGAAGGTCAAGACGCTTGGGCTGGTCGCAGGTGAACCTGGCCACGATGACGCCAGCCGGCGCCGAGGCAAATATCTCCCGGCTGAAACTCGCGCCGCCGAACTGATAGCTGACGGTGGCCACGCCGGTGCGCAGGTCCAGCGTGCGCCGGTAATTGGAGGCCTCCGGTATGCCGGGGCATTCGATCAGCAGTTCCCCCAGCGACTGGTAGGCCAGAACTCCGCTGGGTTTGCCCATCATGGTCCGCCCGGCCAGGTCGACCGCCTCCCTGTTCTTGCCTTCGAACAGCAGCCGGCGGATTTCGGGCAGGGCCTTGAGGGAGTCCGGATTGCTCGGGTCGCGCTTGTAGCCGTCCCAAAGGGTGTCCTCGTTCAATTGCAGTCGCTCGTCGGCAACGCCGCCGAAGACCATCGCCCCGAGGCGCCCATTGCCGATGGGCAAGGCTTCCTCCCACACCCCGGCCGGGCCGCGGTACCACAGCAGCGGCCCGCCGTCCGGCGCCTCGGCCTGCCCGGTCAACTTGGTGCGATCGGACCACCTGCCATCTATCCCGTCGCGATCGGGCGCGGCGGCCGGTGGCGCCGCGTAGGCAGTGACAGCAAACGATGCAAGGCAGATCACGATGGCCGATACGATGGTATTCAGGTGCTCATTCATGTGTCGCTCCATCTGAAGCTTGGCGTTCAGCGGCCATAGACCGCCAGGTGGGCTGTTTTCGGGGCGAACGGCTCGATGCGGATGGTGTTTTCGCCGCTCTTGAGCAGCGCTGTGACATCCAGCCGCAGCGGCTTGCCGATGATCCCGCCGGCGTATGTGCCGTTGACGGTCACGCGGGCGGCTTCCTCGGGCGCAAGGGCGTCCATCACCAGCATCACTCGCGACTTGGCGAGGTCCAGGTCGGCGGGCAGTTCGCACTGGCCGACGAACGGATCGGCTGCCGCAATGGGGCTGCGGGTCAGCCGGCCGCCGCCACCGCCGAGTCGCCCCCACGGTTGGCCTCCGAACGCCACCAGTTCCTTGGCGGCCGGCCACGCGGAGTCGTCGAAGCCGGCCTGCTCCCAGCCTTTCTGCTCCTGCTTCGAGACTTTCCACGTCTTGTCGATCGGGATCAGCAGCGAGTCGCCCTTGTCGAACTCGATGACGAGCCTGCCGATCAGGCCGGCAGGGTTGGGCTTGTCGCCGCCGTTGACGGCCTTGATGGTAAGCTGGTTGGCGCCGGGGCGAAGCTGCTTGGCGACATCCACCGTCTTGACCGCGCGCCAGTTGTCTTCGCCACCGTCACTGGCGCCCGCCTTGACACCGTTGACGTAGAGGGCGAAATCGTTGTCGCACGTGATTCGGAACGTCGCGCCCTTGATCTTCTTTTCCGGCAGCGAGAGCGTCTTGCGGAAGCAGCAGGCGCCTGGCGGTGCGGCCGCGGCCGGGTTGCCGTCTGGATACCAGATCCACGAGCAGCCGTCGAGGCTCTTGGGGTCCTCGGGCCTCTTCTCGTCGAGGCCGCTCGCCGCGGGCTTCTCCGCGGGCACGCGGACGAGTTGAATCGGCTCGCGGATGCACTTGGCGTTGGCCGCGAGGCGCACCGGCAGCGGCCGGGGCTTGGGTTGAAATACGAGCAGCACGCTCTCGGCCGGCTCGAGGGTGATATCGAACTCAACGCTCGGGCCTGTGCGCTTGTGCGGCAGAGCGGTCAGTTCGTTTCGCATGGCGTCCCAGCACTCCGGCACGCCCTCGGCCCAGGCGCGGAGCCGGAAGTCCTTGGCCTCGCCCTTGACGTCCTGGTTGCAGACCAGGAAGACGTCCCGGCCGGCCTTGACGCGATGCAACACGTGCAGCCAGCCGTCGGTCTGGCCCTTGAGGACCTCGAGCGTCGGATGCATGCCCGCGTCGCCGGTCAGCGCCTCCTGAAGCTGCTCGGGCGTGGGCTTCTCGGGCAGGAAATAGGACCTCCCGCCGGCCGGGGTGGTCTTGACGGCCTTGACGCCGGGCTTGGCCTCCTCGCCCCAGATGGCCGCGCTGCAGGCCGCAATGTCCGTCGCGGTCTTGCCGATCGTCGCCGACTTGGTCGGCAGCAGCCCGTAGCCGACGACCACGCCGCCCTTGTCGAGGAACTCCTTGGCCTTGGCAAGCGCAGCATACCCGATGACCTCGGTCGGAGGCACGATGAGGATTCGATACTGTTCCTGGTGGAGCTTGACCTGCTTGCCGTCGAGCGAGCAGTCGGCGCCGGCGAATACCTCCATCGGCAGCCAGTCGCAGTCGAACAGGGCGTCCTGGAGGGCGGTGGTCATGTCTTCCGGGAGCACGGCCTTGCCCACTCGCCGCAGGTTGCCGGAAAACAGCAGGGCGACGGGGCAGACGTGTCGCCCGCCCGAGAGCATCAGGCTCAGGCGGCTCGTCCAGTCGGCGTAGACGCGAAACAGCGGCCAGCGCGGCTCGAAGCCGCCGTTCCAGAAGTAGGGCGGGCAGTCGCGGTCGTTGGGCGACTTGGGGTTGAACGAGTGGGGAATCATGTGGTTCACGCCGCGAACCTGCATCTGGTCGGTGAGCCACTTCATCTGCGGGTAGGTGATGTCCTGGCCGTAGGCGCCGAACATCTCGCACATCGTCTCGTCGTCGTCCTTGCCGAATACGTGGCTGATCGAGCTTGCCAGCTTGGGCGTCTGGTAGATGTCGTGAGGGCGCTGGCCGGGATACATCTGCTGGCAAACCAGGTCGATGCCGCCCATGTCGCTGTACTTCTGGAGGCGCATCATGTCGCCGGCGCAGAACTGCGGGTTCACGTAAAGCTGGCCGTGCTCCATGAAATGGCCCATCGACTTTACACCGTGCCGCCGGCACCAACTCGACATCCCGCCGTACATCGTCCGCCCCCATGCCTCGGCAAAGGCGTCCATGTACTGGAAGCGTGCGGCCGCGTCGTCGCTGCCTGCCAGGCGGAACTTGTAGGCGACGTAGGCCTTCTTCCAGTCCACCTTCCACTCGGCCAGGACGGAGTTGAGCTCGGTGCCCCAGTCGCCGCGAGTCTCCGGCTCGTCGTAGAAGAAGCCGGGTATGGTCTTGCCGAAGTCGTCCTTGAACCGATCGTAGTGCGGCTGGTAGACAGTGGCGATGAACCAGTCAACGCAGTCCTTGCTGGCGCCGTCGACGCTGAGCGCCCCACCCTGGCCCAGCGAGGGGCCTTGCTTGTGGGAGAAGTTCATGACCTTCCATTTGCCCGCGGGCGCCTGCCAGG